>ENA-UOJT01002459-UOJT01002459.1-human-gut-metagenome-genome-assembly--contig:-C15-NODE-2459-length-10781-cov-8.372739_pt1 | contig 10781 bp, 7 predicted proteins | sample MGYA00242357_ERZ723904 | MGnify/ENA metagenome assembly ERZ723904 | reverse complement strand
TACATTTATGGAAAGAAATTGTTTCATAAATAAGATTAGGAAGAAAAATCCTTAATAGTCACGACGTTAAACCTTAAACATCAGGAGGAATATGAGTATTGAATACGACTTATTTGCCAATCCCCCCAGAAATGGGGAAGAGAAGCCGACGTTACATGCCAGAGCTATCAATATCCAGACCGTCAATACCAACGAACTGGCGCGGATGATCGAGAGCATGAGCACTTTCACGACAGCCGATATCAAAGGGGCAATCAAGGCAATCAGCGATCGGTTGTACTTCTGTCTCAGTAATAGCCAGAGCGTACATCTGGAAGGGATCGGCACGTTTTCGGTGACGCTGAGATGCAAGCAGCAGGTGGAAAACAAAAAAGATATACGCTCGGCATCCATTGAGTTTAAGAACGTGGAGTTTCGTGCTGATCCGGAGTTGAAGAAACGTTTCCGGGGCGTTCGTATCGAACGGCGGGAAGGGACCAGCGAGAAAAAAAACTACAATGCCGATATCCGGCAGAAACGTATCCTGTGGTATATAAAAAACTATGGGACAATCAACCTGACGGTTGCTGCCAGCCTGAACCAATGCACGCGGCAAAAGACTAAAAAAGATCTGGAACAGCTGCTTGAAGACAATCAGATACAAAAGAGCTGGTGCGGAAAACGAGCTTTCTACACCAGGCGTTCGCCCCAACAACCAACAGCCGGCCCGTTACCTAACGACCCTACGGAATAATATGGAACTATACACCACTATCAAAATACCCAAGCCTCCTTTCCGGTTTTCCTGGCAGGAACGCATCTTACTGCTCGGTTCCTGTTTTGCGGAAAATATCGGGGCGAAGCTAGCTGAGAACAAGTTCAATGTCGATATTAATCCGTTCGGAACACTGTATAATCCGGCATCCATCGCTGCCGCATTGCGTATGCTGTTGCATCCGGAGCGGTTTACAGCAAATGATTTATTCCGGCACGAAGGCGTATATCATAGTTTTACGCACCACAGCCGTTTCTCTTCCACCTCGGAAACAGAGTGTTTGAAAAATATTAACGACAGGCTGTTTGCCTCGGCACAAGAAATCAGGAAAACCGGATATATGGTGATCACACTGGGGACTGCCTATGTCTACCGGCTGAAAAGCTCCGGCCAGGTGGTAGCAAACTGCCATAAGCTACCGGAGAAAATGTTTGACCGCTCGATGCTATCCGTGGCGGAGATTGTGTCGGAATGGAAGGAGTTGTTGCTCTCCTTATGGGAACAATGCCCGGACCTGAAGATACTTTTCACCGTCAGTCCGATACGCCACTGGAAGGACGGGGCACATGGCAATCAACTCAGTAAGGCGACTTTGTTGCTGGCAGCCGATACGCTCCAGATGGCCTATCCGGAACGGATCGCTTACTTCCCCGCCTACGAAATCATGATGGATGAGCTGCGCGATTACCGCTTCTATGCAACCGACATGCTGCATCCTTCGGAACTCGCTGTTGATTATATTTGGCAACGTTTTACAGAAAATTTCTTATCCGATGAAACGAAAGGCTTCCTTAAAGAATGGGCAGAGATCCAAAAGGCTATTAATCATCGCCCGTTTCAACCCGAAAGTGAAGCCTATAAACGCTTCATCTCGCAAACTTTGTTAAAGATGGAACGAATTAACGAGAAATTTCCTTCCTTTGATAGTACAAAAGAGATGGAAATAATAAAGTCTAAACTAATGTAAAGAATGGAATACTCAATAAAAGAAATCGTCAGAATTATCGGTGCGCAGGCAAATAACTTGCAGGATAGCACCATCAGCATTTTGCTGACTGACAGTCGCCGGCTTTCTTTTCCGGAACAAAGTCTCTTCTTTGCCCTTAAGACAAAGACCAACGACGGACACAGATATATAAAGGAACTCTACAAACTACGCGTCCGCAATTTTGTAGTGAGCGAAATGCTTCCGGAGTTCGAATCGCTCGGAGAAGCAAATTTCCTGGTGGTAAAAGATACGTTGAAAGCTCTTCAGAAACTGGCTACCCATCACCGGAAACAGTTCAATATCCCGGTGATCGGCATTACAGGCAGTAACGGGAAAACGATTGTAAAGGAGTTCCTTTATCAACTATTGCACAAGGAATTCAACATTGTCCGCTCGCCGCGCAGTTACAATTCACAGTTGGGCGTGCCGCTGTCCGTCTGGCAAATAAGCGACAAGAATACGCTGGGAATCTTTGAAGCCGGCATTTCCCAACCGGATGAAATGGAAAACCTGCGCCCAATCATTTCACCGACTATCGGTGTTATTACCAATATCGGAGAAGCACATCAGGAAAATTTCATTTCCACCACGCAGAAATGTCTGGAGAAACTAACGTTGTTCAATGAATGCGAAGCTATTATATATGATGGGGATGATGCGTTTATATCCAACTGTATCGAATCGGCCTGCCTTTCACATAAGGCGATTGCCTGGAGCCGGACAGACTCGGATGCACCGCTTTATATCGAAAAGATCGAAAAGAAAGAGAAAGAAACAGTTATCCTTTGCACACTGCTCGGGCTGACTCAGAAATACGTCATTCCTTTCACCGACGATGCTTCCATCGAAAATGTGATCCATTGCCTGGCAGTAATGCTTTATCTGAAGCCGACCAGCGTAAATGATGCCAATAAATTTGCCCGGTTGGAGCCTGTCGCTATGCGTCTGGACGTGAAACAAGGCATCAACAATTGCATGCTGATCAACGACACATACAACTCGGATATCAACTCGCTGGATATCGCCCTCGACTTCCAGCAGAGCCGTCATGTGGACAAGAACCTGAAATGTACGTTGATCCTCTCCGACATCCTGCAATCAGGCACCTTGCCCAAGTCGCTTTACAAAAAGGTTGCCGACCTGGTTCGCCGTAAAAACATCGACCGGATTATCGGTATCGGACGGGATCTGAAAGAATATGGCAGTGCATTCGATATCGAAAAGGAATTCTACCTCAGCACGGATGAGTTCCTCAAATCACCGACATTCAAGAAGTTCAAAGACGAACTGATCCTGATAAAAGGCTCACGCCACTTCCACTTCGAACGTATCTCCGAGTTACTGGAAAAGAAAGTGCATGAAACGATCCTCGAAGTAAACCTGGACGCGGTTGTGCATAACTTCAACTATTACCGTTCGAAACTGAAACCGGAAACCAAGATGGTTTGTATGGTAAAAGCGTTCGGATACGGGGCAGGTTCATACGAACTGGCTAAAACATTACAGGAACATCGTTGCGATTACCTGGCCGTCGCCGTTGCCGATGAAGGGGCGGAACTCCGTAAAGAGGGCATCTCAATCCCTATTATCGTAATGAATCCGGAGTTCAGCAGTTTCAATGTCTTGTTTGAAAACAATCTGGAGCCGGAGATATATAGCTTCCGCCTGCTGGATGCCATGATTAAGGAAACGGAACGACGGGGAATCACCTCCTACCCGATCCATATCAAGATAGACACGGGAATGCACCGTCTGGGATTCCAACCGGATGACGTCCCGGCCATCTGTGAACGGTTGAAAGAACAAAGTGGCGTAACGGCACGTTCTGTATTCTCCCATCTGGTGGGAAGCGACTCATCCATCTTCGATGATTTCACAAAGAAACAACTGAATACATTTACCCAGGCGGCTGCCGAACTGGAAAACGGCCTGGAATATAAAGTCATCAAACATATCCTGAACTCTGCCGGAATCGAACGTTTCACGGACTATCAGATGGATATGGTCCGCCTGGGAATCGGACTATACGGTGTAAGTGCTTCCGGCATAAAAGGCCTGCGCAATGTCAGTACCCTGCGTACCACCATCCTTCAGATACAACATGTCCCGGCTGGCGACTCCATCGGTTACAGCCGCCGTACTTATGTGGACCGTGATTCGCGCATCGCCATTATCCCGATCGGTTATGCCGACGGCCTGGACCGTCATTTCAGTAACCGGGGAGGCGAAGTCTCCATCAACGGAAAACGCTGTCCGATCGTCGGAAATATCTGTATGGATGCCTGCATGATCGACGTGACCGACACAGACGCCCAGGAAGGCGACCCGGTCATCGTCTTCGGCGAAGAACTTCCGGTAAGCGAACTGTCCGACAAGCTTAAAACTATACCTTACGAGATACTGACCTCAGTTTCTCCACGGGTAAAAAGAGTTTATTACAGGGAATAATTTTCCGACAAATAACAGGAGGCCCGGATGCAGAAATATGCGTCCGGGCTTTTTCTTTTAGGGGAAGTTCTCCACAAGTTATGCAGCAAAGCCGGACATAAATTGTTTATCTTGCACATTTTATGTACTTTTGTGCCGTAAATAAATTAAATAAAGGTATGAGTCATAATTTATTGAAAGGTAAAAGAGGCATTATCTTCGGTGCGCTGAACGAGATGTCGATTGCCTGGAAAGTGGCAGAAAAGGCTGTGGAAGAAGGGGCAACTATTACATTAAGTAATACGCCGGTTGCCGTACGTATGGGTGAAGTCGACGCCCTGGCTAAAAAGCTGAACGCAGAAGTGCTGCCGGCAGATGCCACTAGCGTGGAAGATCTGGAAATGGTATTCTCAAAATCAGTAGAAATACTGGGAGGAAAAATAGATTTCGTATTGCACTCTATCGGTATGAGCCCGAACGTGCGCAAAAAACGTACATACGATGACCTGGATTACGATATGCTGGGAAAGACATTGGATATATCCGCCGTCTCTTTCCACAAGATGCTCCAGGTAGCCAAAAAGCAGGATGCTATCGCCGATTGCGGTTCGGTACTTGCTTTATCGTATGTGGCAGCACAGCGTACTTTCTTCGGTTACAACGACATGGCGGATGCCAAGAGCCTGCTGGAATCGATTGCACGCAGCTTCGGTTATATTTATGGACGCGAGAAGGGAGTACGTATCAATACGATCTCTCAGTCGCCGACCCTGACAACAGCCGGTAGCGGAGTGAAAGGTATGGATCATCTGATGGATTTCTCCAATAAGATGAGTCCGCTGGGTAATGCATCGGCCGAAGAATGTGCAGATTACTGCATCGTAATGTTCTCCGACCTGACCCGCAAGGTTACTATGCAGAACCTTTTCCACGATGGTGGTTTCTCAAGCATGGGCATGAGCCTTCGCGCCATGAACCAGTACAGCAAAGGATTAGAAGAATTTACCGACGAGAACGGAAATATTATTTACGGCTAACCAGCCGTAAATAGCTGACAGTTATGTTAATAAAAATATACCCCGAAAATCCCAATCCGAGGGAAATAGACAAGGTTATCGACGTCCTTCGCGACGGAGGCCTGGTCATTTACCCGACCGACACAGTATATGCGATCGGCTGTGATGCATTGAATGTCCGCGCAGTTGAAAAGATCTGCCAGATGAAAGGTATCAATCCTCAAAAGAGCAACCTTTCCATCATCTGTTACGATCTTTCCAATTTAAGCGAATATGCCAAAGTAAGCAATTCCGCTTTCAAGTTGATGAAGAAAAACCTGCCCGGTCCTTTCACCTTCATCCTGCCGACAAGCAGCGAATTGCCGAAAATATACAAAAACAGGAAAGAAGTCGGTATCCGTGTGCCGGACAACAATATTATCCGGACCCTGGTAAAGGAGCTGGGAAACCCTATTCTGACCATGTCTGTTCATGACGACGATGACGTGATCGAATATTCGACTGATCCGGAGCTGATCCATGAAAAGTATGAAAATACGGTGGACATCGTTATCGACGGTGGTTACGGTGGTTTCGAAGCCTCAACGGTTGTAGATTGCACCACAGATGAGTTTGAGATTGTACGCCAAGGGAAAGGTATATTAGAATAAAGCAAAAAGGCTTCCTGCATTGAAACAGGAAGCCTTTTTCTATTTTAACTATCTAACAGAATCTGCAATTTAGAAGTTCCCCACATTTGCTTTATCCCACCAGACACGAGTACCGCCAATATCGCCGGTAAATTTTCCACTTGAGTTTTCCTGATTCAACAGATCAATACCTTTCTGTAATTCTGCATTATTTGTATTGATTTCAATTTCAGAATAAATCAGACGGCGAATTTGTTCATCCGTATCAATTGTTCCGTTACTGCTGTTAACACGAACCGGGAACAGTTTAGGATAACCTGTACGGCGATATTCAGCCCAGGCTTCTGTAGACAACGGGAAGTTTGCCAGCCACTTTTGCGTAATGATACGCTGCAGCTTTTCTTCATTGCTTGCACCATCATTCCATTTAACCGGCACTGTATTCATTGCTTTATAACTATTTTTAGAGTCAATCGGATCTACGAAGTCAATCTGCGTTGTAGTACCATTGATGTAATTCTCGATATCTTGTTCAGATATATCAACCGTTCCATTCACATAAGCCTTTTTGTATTTCAACTCATTATTAATAGAGATACGGATACCTTCTTCATACAGATCCTTGGCATTACCACCCATACTCCAACCACGCAAAGCACCTTCTGCACGCAGGAAATAAGCTTCTGCCACCTTCATTACCGGGAACGGAGTAGCATAAGAACAAACGACACTTGAGAAACCACCCCATTTATTCGGCTTCGAAGGTAATTCACAACCCGCACGTATGCCCAGATACTTAGTATCTACAGCTATTTTAGATCCGTCTTCGGCTACAATTTCCTGAGTATTCTTCGTTATATACAACGGTGTACGAGGGTCCTTATAACCTTCCATAATAGTTACCAAAGATGCATTGACACCACAATCTCCCCATTCGAACATACGGGTCAATTCATTACTTAAACCCTGATCAATCAGAATATCTTTATCGGCAGAGGTCAGAACGCCACCCTGATACGCTTCTTCCGCTTTCTGTTTTGCCAACGTCGGATTCACTTTTACAATACGCATCGCAATACGCAGTTTGAACTGGTTAGCAACCTTTATCCATAAAGAGCGGTCACCTTTGCACCAATAATCAAACTGTTGCATGTCTGCTGCGGCTGAAGTTCCATTTTTGAAACCTTCTATTGCTTCATCCAGCAAAGTGAACATACTATTATAAACACTTTCCTGTGTATCATAAGCAAAAGCCACATCATTGCCATCCAATACAGACTGATAGGCAATAGGTCCGTAAGCATCTGTCGTCATCAGCATACCGTAAACCTGGACAACACGCATAACGGCAGCATAATCTTTGATACCCTTTTCATCACAGGCATTGATCAGACGGCGGGTATTATTGAAGATATGCAGATAAAAATTCTCATACATACCGCCACAGAAACCGCGGTTCAATTTATAATCGGCATTCCCGTTACCTCCAAAGTTGTGAGGGGTCATGAAATAACCGCCAAACAGATCTACACTCAGGTTTGTCCAAAACTGGAACATATTTTGCTGCGGAGCATATACATAAGTAATCGGTTCTATGAACTGAGCCTCAAACGGCATGTTATCCGGATCGACTTCATATTTATTGGTATTCAATTCCTCAAAATTATCAGTACAACCGACAATCATCGTGCCGCAGGCAATAGTCAGACCCAAAGCGGCTGCATATTTGAATAATATATTTAATTTCATAGATAATCAAGATTAGAAGTTTAATTTCAGATTAAGACCAACACTACGGGAAGAAGGCAACGCAAACATATCAACCCCTTGCCAACCGTTTCCGGTACCGGCAGATACATCCGGATCCATCGGAGCATCTTTGTAGAAGAAGAACAGGTTACGGGCAATCAAAGACGCATTCAGATTCTTTCCGATACCGAAAAGGTTACGGAACGTATATCCGAAAGACAACTCACGCAAACGGACATTCGTTGCATCGTAAACATACAACTCATTAGCATACTGCGAATTGAAGTTTGTTGCACCTACTACGGAATAGAATTTCTGAGGATCAAAAGTTACTCCTTCAAACACAACACCACCATTATCGCGGGCAGCACCAGAGCGTTCGGAAACACCCCAACCATCTAATGTTGCTTCGGTCATGGACATTACTTTACCACCCACCTTTGCATCGATCAGAAATGACAAAGTGAAATCTTTATAGTGGAATGTATTGGTCCAACCCATATTTACTTTAGCATTCATATCACCGACATATTTCAGATCCTGAATACCGTCACCACCCAACTGGGGAGCACCGTTTTCAGAAACAACAGGTTTACCGTTGTCATCTCTCTTGATCTGACGAACATACAAGTCACCATAATGGCCGCCTTCCTTCAGGATCACTTTTGCTCCGCCATAATCAGCCAGGGTCAAACCGTCAGGTAGTTCATCTACTAATTCCTTAATCTCATTCTCGTTATAAGCAAAGTTGAAGTTTGTACTCCAGCTAAAATGATCGGTAAACTGATTATGCCAACCCAAGCCAATTTCAAAACCCTGGTTCTGCACATTACCGGCATTTACATAACGGTTTCTCAGACCTGTTTCCCACGGAGCTGAGATTGAGAAGAACTGGTTCTTTGTATTTGTCTTATAATATGTAAGATTCACATCCAGGCGATTCTGAAAGAATGTTCCGTCAAAACCAACTTCCAGAGAATTTGTCTTTTCAGGTTTCAATGTTTTGAACGGTGCATTTTCGGGAGGCGTCAAAGCACCCTGGTCACCCAACTCATAACGCAGATTCGTCATAAAAATAGGAACGTCATTACCAACCATTGAGTAAGAAGCACGCAACTTAAACATATTAACATTCTTGCCAAAGTCAATAAACTTATCCAATAAAGCACTGGCACCTACTGACGGATAGAAGAAAGAAACACCATCCGTATATGCCAAAGCAGAAGACCAGTCATTACGAGCAGTTACATCCAGGAACAAACCTTCCTTATAACCGAACTGAGCAGTCGCGAATACAGAATTCAAACGTTTTTCTTTCAATGATTCAGTCGTAGTCATCCGGTAATAGTTAGCCGGAGAGAAGATATTCGGATAATAAGCACTACCGGTCGGTTTGCCATCTACAACCGAGAACTTGGAGTCACCCCAACCGATCAAATCAACACTGGAACCAGTTGTTTTCGTAAAACTGCTACCAGCCGTTACTGATAAGGTATAAGTATCTTCCCAACTTTTATTATAGCTTGCCAGAATATCCCCATACATCTGTTCACTGAAAATACGGGAATCCTTCATGGTACCCATCTGGTTACGTCCGCCTGTACTGGAAGCATATTCATTATATATCCATTTCTCATCACCACGTTCGTAACGCAAACGGCCGGTAACGGAAAGACCTTCCATAATATCATATTTAACACTACCTCCGAATTCATAACGGTTACGGTTTGAAGTCGGTTTCTGACGGTTCACCATCCAGTAAGGGTTGGAGAATTGTTCCTGGGCAACATTCGTCCAGTTCTGGACATTTGCGTTCAAAGAAGGTTTATACACCTCGTAATTATTTTTGTAATGATCCCAGTCTTCTCCTCTCGGGAACAAATAAGCACCGGTAACCGGATTACCCAGAAAACCGGCTGCTGCCTGGTTTTCAATATCCTGATTATTATAGCGGGCACTTACATCAATATGAACTTTCTTCCATAGGTGGAAACCGACTTTAGCCAACAGGTTATGACTCATATAGGTATTTTTCGGTGTTACACCGTGAGAAGCTACATTCGCATAAGAAAAATAAGAAGAGATGTGTTCATTACCACCACTCAAAGCAATTGAATTGTTGGTAGTGAAACCAGTCTGATAGAAATCTTTCGCATAATTTGGAGCAGTAGTCGACAATTTGTCCCCCCAACTGAATGTACCCTCATTGCTCATTCCGTAAGAATTCTGGAACTTAGGCAACGAAGCAACTGTTTCCACTGTTGTATTGCTCGATACATCGATCGACACTTTACCCGACGATGCCGATTTAGTAGTAATCATAATTGCACCGTTGGCAGCCACAGCACCATACAAAGCCGCCGCAGAAGCACCTTTCAATAAAGTTATCTGAGCAATATCGTCCGGATTGATCGTAGACATGGCATCACCACCATCACGACCTCCACCATAATTACTGTTTACCTGTGAATCAGACACATTCATCATCAAAGGTACCCCGTCTACCACAATCAACGGTTGGTTGCTACCATTAATAGATTTGTTACCACGAAACAGGATCTTGGAAGCACCACCCGCACCGGTAGAGTTCGGAGTGATCTGCAAACCGGCACTCTTACCCTGTAAAGAGTTGATCATGTTTACGTTCTTAATTTCATTCAAGTCTTTGCCGCCAACAGTCTGGGCTGCATATGACAACGTTTTCGATTCGCGTTTGATACCCATGGCAGTTACAACAACTTCGCCCAATTGTTCAGAATCGGAAACCATAGAAACATTAACAACAGAACGTCCGTTAACCGGTTCTTCCACTGTTTTCATACTCAAATAAGAAAATACCAGAATTGCATTTTCACCAACTTCCAGAGAATACTTTCCATCGAAATCAGTTACAGTTCCAATAGTCGTACCCTTTTGTAGAACATTTACGCCAGCAAGAGGCTCATTCAGTTCTTTGTCCATCACAACACCGCTTACTTTTCCTTGTGCCCACAGCACATTTGTACATATCCCAATGCAGAATAGTACCAACATAACAAAGCTCTTCCTCATAAAGTCAGATTGTTTAGGTGAATTAATAATGAAAATTTCCATAACACTTTATCCTAAAGTTAAATAACAGGTTTAACATTTACATACATACAGCCAAAACAAGAACTAAGTCCTACCAGAACTCTGTCTATTTGCTACAAACAAATGTTAATGCTGATGCGAGTGTG
>ENA-UOJT01002449-UOJT01002449.1-human-gut-metagenome-genome-assembly--contig:-C15-NODE-2449-length-10816-cov-8.644085_pt1 | contig 10816 bp, 1 predicted proteins | sample MGYA00242357_ERZ723904 | MGnify/ENA metagenome assembly ERZ723904 | reverse complement strand
TGGCTCGTCTTGCTCGCCGTTCACGGTAACTCTGCTGGAGTCATAACGAAATGAGCCAAATCTCTGTTATATCAAAACTTACTGGCGTGGAAACGACGACGGAAGGCACACAGGTTACGCTGAGCCATTCCTCTATCGTTGAGCTTCATGTAGAGCGAGCTGATGTCTCCCATTTCGCGCGAAGTGGTAACGATCTGGTGGTGACACTGCACTCAGGGGAAGTAATAACCCTTAAAAATTTCTACGTCACGGACGCGCAGGGCGTAAGCCAGCTGGTACTCCAGGACAGCGACGGTGCGTTATGGTGGATAGAAGATCCTGCCGGGGCCGCCACGTATGAATCTATCGCGTCGACAGACGTGCTGCTAGCGGCATCCGGAAGTGATACCGGTGGCGCGGCCATCTGGCCATGGGCGCTGGGTGGTATTGTTGCCGCCGGTGGCATCGCGGCGGCGGCAAGCTCCGGTGGTGGTGGCGGGGGGGGTGACGATGATGACAACGGCAGCAACCCCGGCACGCCGACAAACCCTTCCGATCCGGATACCACTCCTCCGAATGCGCCATCCGGCCTTCAGTTCTCGCCGGATGGTAAAACCGTCTCCGGTACCGCCGAACCGGGCAGTACCATCACGCTGAAAGACGCCGACGGCAACGTAATCGGCACCGGTAAAACCGGCAGCGACGGTAAATTCACCATCGACCTGGGGACGCCGCTGACTAACGGCGAACAAATTACCGCCACCGCGACGGATTCCTCCGGGAATACCAGCCCGGGCACGACCGTAACCGCTCCGGACACCACCGCGCCGGATGCCCCGGACATCCTGCTGGTAAATGACGATGCCGGCGACAAAGCGGGCCCGCTGGAAAACGGCCAGCGCACCGATGATGCCCGCCCGACCTTCAGCGGTATCGGCGAGCCAGGCAGCACCATCACTCTCTACGATAACGGCAAGCAGATTGGCACCACCACGGTGGATGCTAAAGGTAGCTGGAGCTTTACCCCCACCACCGATCTCGCCAACGGCAGCCACACCATTACCACAACCGCTACCGATGCGGCAGGCAATACCAGCCCGGCATCCGCTGCCGTCAGTTTTGTTGTCGATACGGTTGCGCCCGGCGCGCCCACCATTAGCAGCGCAACGGACGATATTGATCCCGGCAAAGGAACAGTAAGCAGCGGAGGCAGCACTAACGATCCGCGTCCTCAGCTCTCGGGTACCGCCGAACCAGGCTCCACCGTAACCATCTATGACGGCTCTGTCGCTATTGGCACGGCGGTCACCGGCAGCAACGGCACGTGGACCTTCACGCCATCGGTCAATCTTGGTGAAAGCACCCACCAGTTCACCGTTCGGGCAACCGATGCCGCTGGCAACACCGGACCCGCCTCTCCGGTATTCACCCTCACCGTGGATCTCACCCCTCCGGCAACGCCCACGGCGATTGTACTGAGCGATGAGACCGGGGCCATTAAAGGCGCAATTACCGCAGGCCAGTTCACCGACTCCTCTGAACCACTGCTGGCGGGACGGGGAGAGCCTGGCGGCACAATCCAGGTCTATGACAATGGTGTGCTAATTGGGCAAACCACCGTGCTGCCAAACGGCACCTGGAGTCTCAGGCCAGACAACCCGCTCGCGGAAGGCCCGCACTCAATCACCATTAAACAAACCGATGCGGCGGGCAACCAGAGCGCAGAATCGCAGCCGGTGAACTTTACCGTGGATACCACGCCACCGGCGCTGCCCGTTATTGCCATTAACCCGGTGGGAACCCAGGTTACCGGCACCGCCGAGCCAGGCAGCAAAATCGTCATCACCAACAGCAACGGCGACGTGATTGGCCGCGCCACCACTGACGGCAACGGTAACTTTGTTGCGACCCTTTCGCCTGCACAAACAAACGGCGAGCAGCTTTCGGTGGTAGCCACTGACGCGGCGGGCAACCAGAGTCCGGCTGCGTCCCTCACCGCACCGGACACAACACCCGATATCCTCTCTGTGGTGGATGATCAACCCGGCGTCACAGGCCCCATCAGCCAGAATGGGATTACCAATGACCGCACCCCTACCCTGAACGGCACGGCGGAGCCAGGCTCGACCATCACCATCCATAGCGGCGGCGACGTCCTCGGCACGGTTGTTGTTCCATCATCTGGCCAGTGGACCTTTACGCCATCCACCCCGCTGGCCGAAGGTGCCCATGTACTGACGGCGACATCAAGCAACGGTAACGTTTCAAACGCCTGGACCATTACCATTGACGGAACGGCGCCTGATGCGCCCGCCATCACCCAGCTTGTCGATAATGTCCCTGGGGGCACCGGCCCGGTGGGTGTCAACGACACCACCAATGACGCAACGCCGACGCTCAACGGTACCGGTGAACCCGGCTCAACGATCACCATCCGTCTGGATGGCGTCGATATTGGCACCGCGGTGGTCGGTAGCAGCGGCGCGTGGACCTTTACGCCCACCACGCCGGTTGGCGACGGCACGCATACCCTGACCGCGATCGCCACCGACGTCGCCGGTAACACCAGCCCGGTATCCGGTGGATTTACCTTTACCGTTGATACCACCCCACCGCCGGTCGCGACGCTGGCAACCGTCACCGACGACGTCGGAGACGTTAAAGGCCCGCTCAGCAGCGGCGATACCACGGATGACACCCAGCCATTACTTCAGGGGAGCGCCCCGGATGGCACGGTCATCACCGTGTATGACGGCACCACGCTGCTCGGTACCGCAACGCTCGACGGCAGCGGCGGCTGGAGCTTTACCCCTACCACGCCGCTCACCGACGGCCCGCATTCGCTGACGATCCATGCCACAGATGCCGCCGGGAATACCTCGATTTCGGATCCGTTCGAGCTGGTGATTGATACCGTCGCACCGGCCACACCGGACACGCCAGCCATCACCGTAAACCCGGATGGCTCAGCACCCACGTCGCTGAACCCGGGGGAAACCACCCGTGATACCACGCCGACGCTGAGCGGTACCGGTAATCCGGGCGATACGGTGACGATTTACAACGGCACCGACAAAATCGGTGACGCCGTGGTGGGCGGCGACGGCAACTGGAGCTGGACGCCATCCACCGACCTGCCCAACGGCACCTATGACATTACCCTGACCGTCACCAACAAGGACGGCGCGGGCAACGAAAGCGCCCCGTCCCAGCCGGTGACTATCACCATCGACACCGACGCGCCGGCTGCGCCCGCGGTCCCGGTCATTACCGACAGCGTCAGCCAGATAACCGGCCCGGTTGCCGATGGCGAAACCATCAACGATCCGCGTCCGGTACTGAGTGGGACCGGCACGCCGAATGACGTGATTACCATTTACGACAGCGTTGAAGGCGGCACGCCAACCGCCGTGGGTAATGTCACGGTAGACGGCAACGGCAACTGGAGCTGGCGTCCTGAAAGCGCCATTGACGAGGGCAGCCACGAATTTACCGCTACCGCCACCGACGAGGCGGGTAACGTCTCTGACCCTTCTACGGGGATCACCATCACCGTCGATACCATCGCACCGGATACCCCGGTGATTAGCGCCGTCGCCGGTGAGCCGAATGGCGGTTTTACTACAGATACCACACCAACCGTCGGCGGAACCGGTGTGACGGGTGAAACGGTGATCGTCTATAACAACGGCGTCGAGCTTGGAAGCGTGGTTGTGGTTAACGGCGAATGGTCTTTGACCCTGCCCACACAGACGGATGGCCCGCTGAACATCACCGTTGCGGCAGTTGACGCAGCGGGTAACCTCAGCACACTCAGCCCGGTCTATACCGTCACCGTCGATACCACTGATCCTGAGATCCCGCTGATTAACAGCGTTGAAGACAGCCAGCTCACCAACGGGACGCTCTACACCCGCGACGGTACACCAACCCTCAACGGCACCGGCGAGCCGGGTTCCACCGTGATTGTCAGCGTGGACGGTACGCCATCCACAGTACAGGTCACCGTCCAGTCGGATGGGACCTGGAGCTGGACCGCCGACACCACGCTGGCGGAAGGCCCACACAGCTTCACCGTCTCGTCGGTCGACCCGGCAGGTAACGCTTCCGGAGACTCTGCGCCGCTTGCCGTCACGGTGGATACCGTGCTTCCGGCAGCGCCGGACAATATCAGCGTGGCCGCACAGGGGACGCCGCTGACCGGTACCGGCGAAGAGGGCGCCACCATTATCGTCAAAGACGCCAGCGGTAACATGATCGGTACCGGGGTGGTCTCCGGTGGCAACTTCTCCGTGGCGCTCAGCCCGGCCCAGCAGGACGGCGCGGCGCTGACCATCACCGCCACGGATGCCGCAGGGAATCTCAGCCCTGAAGCCTCCTATACCGTCACCGGTACGCAGCCGAACCTCCCGGACGTGCCCGTCATTACGTTCATCAACGACGATACGACCCCGGTCACGGGCGATGTGAAAGACAAAACCACCAACGACACGACGCCGACCCTTGTCGGGACGGCAGAGCCAGGCAGCATAATCACTGTCTATCAGGATGGCGTGCAGGTTCTGCTGCCAACCGTGACCGCCGATGCAAACGGCAACTGGAGCTATACGCCAGCTCTGCCGCTGGGTGAAGGAGCGCACACCTTTGAGGTCACCGCCACGCTGAATGGCGAAACCAGCGGACGTTCGCCGGTGGCGACCGTCACTGTTGATCTCACCGCCCCTGACGCGCCTGCCATTGGCGCAGTTATTGATGATGTCGGCCCGGGCACCGGCCCACTCACGGACGGGCAGACCACCAATGACAACCGCCCAACCCTGACCGGTAGCGGCACGGCGGGCGATACTATCTCCATTTACAGCAACGGCACCCTGCTGGGCACCACCGTGGTCGGCCAGACGGGTAACTGGAGCTTCACGCCGTCCGCGCTGGCGGAGGGCAATAACGTCCTGACCATCCGTGAAACCGATCCGGCGGGCAACCAGAGTGCACCATCGGCAGGCTTCACCATCGTGGTTGACACCAGCTCCACCACCCCGGAGATTGTTAACGTCACCGATGATGTCGGCAATACCGCCACGACCGTGGTCAGCGGCAATACTACCAACGACGCAACGCCTACCCTCTCCGGTACGGCGGAAGCGAACAGCGTGGTGACGATCTTTGATGGCAATACGCAGCTTGGCATCGTCACGGCGGACGGTACCGGCGCGTGGAGCTTTACGCCTGAGACCGCCCTCGTTGAAGGGCCACACAGCTTCACCGTCAAGGCCACCGATCCGCAGGGTAACGTCAGCCTGTCGTCAAACGCCTGGAGCGTGGTGGTTGACCTGACGGCGCCAACGGTCCCCGTGCTGGAAACCGTCAGCGACAACGTGGCGGGCGGGATTGTCGGTAATCTCACCACCGGCCAGGTCACCAATGACACCACGCCAACGCTCAGCGGGACAGGCGCTGTCGGCAGTACCATCCACATCCTGAACAATGGCGTGGAAATCGGTACCGCACCGGTAGACAGTAACGGCAACTGGAGCTTTACCCCTAATCCGGCGCTGGGAGATGGCAGCTATAACATTCGCATCAACGCCAGCGATGCCGCCGGTAACGTCTCAGCCAACTCGCCGGTCTTCGTCTTCACGGTTGATACCGCAGGTCCTTCCGCGCCGGTGGTCACCAGCGTGATTGACGATGTCGGTCCGGTCACCGGGACGCTCACCAGCGGCAACAGCACCAACGACACAAAACCCACCTTCAACGGCACGGGCGAAGTCGGTTCCACGGTGCACATCATTGTTGATGGCAGCGAGATTGGTACCGCGGTCGTCAACGCTCAAGGGAACTGGACCTTCACCCCGGGTACCGCGCTCACGGAAGGGCCACATGCCATCACCTTCAACGCCACCGATACTGCAGGCAATACCGGCAGCACGTCGGCACCGATTAACCTGACGGTGGATACCTCCGCACCGACAGCGCCGTCCATTTTGACCGCGAGCGATAACGTGGGCAGCGTTCAGACACCGCTCTCCTCCGGGCAGAGTACGGACGACACCACCCCAACCCTTAGCGGCACAGCCGCGGCCAACGCGACCATCACTGTCTATCAGGACGGGCAGCAGGTCGGCACCGCCCAGACTGACGGCAGCGGCGCGTGGAGCTTTACCCCGTCCACAGCGCTGGCGAATGGTAGCCACACCTGGTCCGTCACGGCCACCGATGCGGCGGGCAACGTCAGCCCCGCATCGCCTGACTTTACGCTGGTGGTGGATACCACTGCGCCTAACGCGCCGGTTATCAGCCAGGCGGTTGATGACGTGGGCACGATCATCGGCCCTGTCAGCTCTGGACAAAGCACCGACGACACCCTTCCGCGTCTCGTTGGTACCAGCGAGCCGTTTGCCACGGTGAACATTTATGAAGGAACGACGCTGGTGGGCACCGGTACCGCGGATGCCAGCGGAAACTGGAGCATTCTGCTGACCACCTCGCTGGCAACCGGTCTACATAGCTTTACGGCTCAGGCGACGGATGCGGCAGGTAACACCAGCGCGCCGTCAGCGACCTTCAACCTGACCATCGACACCACGCCGCCTGCGCAGCCGGTGCTGAGCAGCATTGTGGATGACGTCGGGAATGCCGCCACGCCTGTCGCCAATGGCGGATTGACCAACGACGCGCAGCCAACCCTCACCGGGACGGCGGAAACGGGCGCGACGGTGAAAATCTTCGATAACGGCGTGCAGATTGGCAGCGTTGTCGCCACCGGCGGTAACTGGAGCTTTACTCCATCCCCAGCGCTCAGCGATGGTCAACACAGCCTGACGTTTACCGCCACCGATGCGGCGGGCAACGCCAGCGCACCCACCACCGGGTATGTGATCAACGTGGATGCCACCGCGCCAGCCGCACCGGTAATCAGCGCGATTGTAGACGACGTGGGCAGCGTTACCGGGCCGGTGACGGGCAATAACCCGACCAACGACACCCGACCAGCGTTGAGCGGTACCGCCGAAGCCAATGCGACGGTGCGTATCTACGACGGTAGCACGCTGGTTGGCACGGTCACCGCCGATGCCAACGGCAACTGGACGCTGGCGCAAACCACCACCACGCTGACGGAAGGTTCGCACAGCTTCACCGCCACCGCCACCGATGCCGCGGGCAATACCAGCACGCCATCGACCGTGACCACAATCCTGGTTGACCTGACGGCACCGGGCGCACCGACCAGCCTGCAGGTGATCGCTAACGGAACCCAGGTCACCGGTACCGCTGAAGCGGGCAGCACCGTCACCATCACCAGCGGTACCGGAACGGTGCTCGGTACCGCGACGGCGGACGGTAACGGCAATTTTAGTGCTACCCTCACCCCGGCGCAGACCAACGGTGAAGCGCTGCTGGTCTACGCGACCGATAAGGCAGGTAACGCTGGCGTCAGCGCCTCGGTGGTTGCGCCATCAACCAACATTCCAAACGCGCCGGTTATCGCCAACATTGACGATAACATCGGTAGCGTTACCGGAGGGCTGACCAACGGTAAAACCACCGATGACAACACGCCAACCCTGAGCGGCACCGCACAGCCGAACGCCACCGTCACGCTGTATAACAACGGCGTGTCGATGGGTACGGTAGTGGCGGATGCCAGCGGTAACTGGAGTTTTACGACCCCGGCATTAAGCGAGGGATCGCACGCCTTTACTGCCACGGCAACCAACTCAGCCGGCACCAGTCCGATCTCGCTCTCGACAACCGTTATCGTCGACGTGACTGCCCCAACGGCGCCGACCGGGACCTTCAACGCCGACGGTAGCGTGCTGACCGGGAATGCCGAAGCAGGTAGCACCGTCAGTATCCGCCTTGCGGACGGCTCAACGGTAACCGCCATTGCGGGCAGTAACGGCACCTACAGCTATACCTTTACGAATAAACAGACCGAAGGCCAGACGCTGCAGATCACCGCCACCGACGCGGCGGGCAACACCTCGCAGCCCGGCTCGGCGCTCGCGCCGGTGGTGCCGCTCTCCGCCAGCAATAACGTCGAAGAGTTGGATCTCAGTACCACGGCCACCGTCACCAACAGCCAGTACAGCGACTACGGCTTCCTGCTGGTCGGCGCCGTGGGCAACGTCCTGACGCTGCTCGGGAACGACACCGCGCAGGTGAACTTCACGGTGGGCAACGGCGGGAGCGCGGATATCGTGGTGAACGCCAACGCCACGGGGGCTGTGCTCTCTCTGCTTAACACCCTTGAACTGGTGGTGCAGCACTACGTCAACGGCGCCTGGACCACCGTGGTGGATACCGGACAGCCGCAGTTTGCTGACCTGCTGACCCTCGGTGCCACCGGCGTATCGCTGAACCTGACCGGGCTGGCTGACGGCAACTACCGTGTGCTCAGCTATAACACCAACCTGCTGGCGACCGGCTCCTACACCAGCCTCGACGTGGCGGTGAAAGAGACCGGTCCGGGCACGGTCACGGGCGATACCAGCCTCAACGGGAACGTGATTCTGGATACAGACCCGACCGCTGGCAGCGACAACGCCCCGGCCGGAACCACGATCTCCGCCGTTACGAATGCGCAAGGTGTTACCACCAACATCAATGCCGACGGGACGGTGGTCCAGGGACAATACGGTACGCTGACCATTAACCGCGACGGCAGCTACTCCTACACCCTGACCGACACCAGCGCGGCAGTCATTGGCCGGACAGAGAGCTTCACCTACACCATCACCCATAACGGCGTCAGCGCCTCGGCACAGCTGGTGGTGTCGCTCGGAACGGGAACCGTCAGCAACGGCATTGTCGCCGTGGACGATACCAACGCCCTGACCTTCGACACCAGCGTGCACGAAATCAATAACGGCACCTCGTCTCAGGGCGGCTTTACCCTGGTGGGTATCAATCTCGGCAACACGCTGGGGCTTAACCTGCTGGACGATATGACCAACCCCATTATCTATAACGTGGAGGAAGGCACCACTCGCACCATGACCATCCAGGCCTCCGTGGGCGGCGTGGCGCTGGCGTCGGTGTTTGATTTGTACGTCTATAAATTTAACAACGCCACCCAGACTTTCGAGCAGGTACGCGTCGAGTCGGGCTGGCTGCGTGCCCCGCTGCTGGGCGGCACGTCATCTCAGCTAACGCTGCAATTGCCTGCCGGGGAGTACCTGTTCCTGCTGAATACCGCGTCCGGGATCACCGCCCTGACGGCCTACACGCTGAGCGTTCTGCAGGATCATGTCTACAGCGTATCGAGTATCAGCGAGACGACCACGGGCGACGTGCTGGCGAATGACCCGGTTCCAGCAGGCACGCTGGTTACCGAAGTGAACGGCGTGGCGGTCAACGGCACTGGCACCACCACCATTCAGGGGGAATACGGCACGCTGACCATTAATTCATCCGGTCAGTACACCTATACCCTGAGGAGTGGTGTCGGTGTGGACCATATCAGCACGCCGGATACCTTCGTCTATACCGTCACCGCGCCAGACGGCACGAAAGACACGGCATCGCTCAACATCACTCCAACCGCCCAGCCGATGAATGCGGTGAACGATGTTAGCGCCGTGATGGATGTAACGTCAGTACACCATACGTCAGCGTACTCCGATACCACCGTGGGTACGGCAAGCTGGACGACTGCCTTGCTCTCGTCAACCCAGGGTAGCGGCAGCGGAACTTTTGTGGTGGATCCAAACACCGCGCTGCATAACGCCTCGCTGCACTTTAACGTGGCCTCGCTGCTGTCGCTGGGCGGACTGACGGTGAACTGGACAATCAGCGACGGCTCGGGCGTGATCCGCAGCGGCTCCTTCGGCGGCATTTCGTTACTGAACGGCAGTATTGACGTTCCGCTGACCGGGCTGGATCTCAACGCCGGGACCTACACGCTGAGCTATACCGGTAGCGTACCGGGGCTGAGCGTCGGGAACATTACCATTACCCCAAGCGTCAACGGCACCACTTACTCGCTGACTGATTTTGACGCCACGGGCACTCACACCGTCAACGGCAATATCTTTGACGGCACCGACTCGGGCGGCGTGCTGGATCAGCTCCACTCGGTGGATACACGCGTCAGTATTACCGGCTACAACGGCGTGACCACCACGCTGGATCCGTACACCGGCAGCGCCACCGTCAATATCACCGGCCATTACGGCACCCTGGCGATTGCTGCTGACGGGCGTTACACCTATACCCTCAACAGCGGGGTATCGCTCTCATCCATGACCTCGAAGGAGACTTTCAACTACACCCTGACCGATGCCTCCGGGAAGACGGACAGCGCCTCGCTGACCATCAACATGGCGCCGCAGTTCATCAGCTCTGAACACAACGACGTCATTACCGGCACCGCCTACGGCGACACGCTGATTTACCAGGTGCTGAACAATACGGTAGGGAATGCCACGGGGGGGAACGTCAGCAGCACCGCGGGCGACCACTGGACCGGCTTCTCGCTGGCGCAGGGGGATAAAATCGACATTAGCGACCTGCTGGTGGGCTGGAACGGTAGCGCCTCCACGCTCGGGAACTACCTCCATGTCACTAATAGTAATGGTAATACCGTGATCTCCATCGACCGTGACGGTGCAGGGAGCACCTACACTAATACCACGCTCGTGACGCTTGATGGCGTTCAAACCACCTACGACGAGCTCGTTAACCAGCAACACATCACTACCACATAACAGCTGTAGTACTAACCCGGGCGCACAGCGCCCGGGGATTAATAATAAAGCTGCACTTATTTTATTAGGGACATGACATGGGAATGAAGATGCCTTACTGGTGGCTCTCGTGCTGCCTGATATCTGTG
>ENA-UOJT01002445-UOJT01002445.1-human-gut-metagenome-genome-assembly--contig:-C15-NODE-2445-length-10819-cov-14.336492_pt1 | contig 10819 bp, 6 predicted proteins | sample MGYA00242357_ERZ723904 | MGnify/ENA metagenome assembly ERZ723904 | reverse complement strand
GTACAGTGGTTATACTTCGGATACCTTGCAGCAATCAAGACACAGAACGGTGCAGCAATGTCCGTTGGTCGTGTTTCCACATTCCTGGATATCTACTTCGAGAGAGACTTAAAGAAAGGCATCATCACAGAGCAGGAAGTACAGGAATTGGTTGACCACTTTACCATGAAGCTTCGCATGGTAAAATTCGCACGTATTCCTTCTTACAACCAGCTGTTCTCAGGTGATCCGGTCTGGGCAACACTTGACGTTGCGGGTACAGGCGTAGACGGACGTTCCATGGTTACAAAGTCCGACTTCCGTTTCCTGCATACATTAGAGAACATGGGACCGGCTCCGGAGCCAAACCTTACCGTATTATATTCTTCCAGACTTCCGGAAGCATTCAAGGATTATGCAGCACGTATCTCTATTGATACAAGTTCCATCCAGTATGAGAACGATGACGCTATGAAACCGGTATGGGGCGATGATTATGCCATCTGCTGCTGTGTATCTGCTACACAGACAGGTAAGGAAATGCAGTTCTTCGGTGCCCGTGCAAACCTTGCAAAGTGTCTCCTGTATGCAATCAACGGTGGTGTGGATGAGAAGACCGGCCAGCAGGTAGGACCGGATTACAAGCCGATCACATCTGAGTACCTTGATTACGATGAAGTTATGGAGAAGTACGATAAGATGATGGACTGGTTAGTAGATATTTATGTAAATACCTTAAACCTGATCCAGTATATGCATGACAAATATTACTATGAAGCAGCAGAACTTTCTCTGATGGATACAGATTTAAAGAGAACATTTGCAACTGGTATTGCAGGTTTCTCACACGTAATCGATTCCCTTTCCGCAATCAAGTACGCAAAGGTTAAGGCAATCCGTGATGAGAACGGAATCGCAAAAGATTTCGAGATCGAGGGAGACTTCCCAAGATACGGTAACGATGATGACCGTGCCGATGATATCGGAGTATGGCTGTTACAGACATTCATGGATAAGTTAAAGAAGCATCACACTTACCGTGATTCTGAGCCTACAACTTCTATCCTTACCATTACTTCCAACGTTGTATATGGTAAAGCGACAGGAGCAATGCCAGACGGACGTAAGGCTGGCGAGCCACTTTCACCGGGAGCGAACCCAAGCTACGGCGCAGAGAAGAGCGGACTTCTTGCTTCCCTGAACTCTCTGACAAAGATCCCGTATGAGTGGGCACTTGACGGAATTTCCAATACCCAGACCATCAACCCTGGTGCACTTGGAAATGAAGAAGGCGAGCGTATTGAGAACCTTGTAAACGTTATGGACGGATATTTTGACCAGGGTGCGCATCACCTCAATGTTAACGTGTTTGGCAAGGAGAAGCTTATCGACGCTATGGAGCATCCGGAGAAAGAAGAGTACGCAAACTTCACCATCCGTGTATCCGGTTACGCTGTGAAGTTCATTGATCTGACCAAAGAGCAGCAGATGGACGTTATCGCACGTACCTGCCACGATCATATGTAATAGGATCTAAGGGGTCACGAGAGTTGCGAAGCAACGGAGTAATTCGTAGATCATATCCGTTGGAATGGATATGAAATCAGGGTTAATACATGAATGAATATTTGTGTATTAGCCCTGTTTTTATGATATAATTTGCACATACTAATGAAATGATAATTCGATGCTTTTATTGGTTTGGTTAAAAACGAGGTAAAACAATGCTAGGAAATATACATTCAATTGAGACATTCGGTTCCGCAGACGGACCGGGCGTGCGTTATCTGATTTTTTTGAAGGGCTGCAATATGCGCTGCAAATACTGCCATAATCCCGATACCTGGGCAAAAACCGAGGGGGAAATGAAAAGCGCAGAAGAAATTTTACAACAGGCGCTGCGGTATAAAAGATACTGGGGCAAAAAGGGCGGTATTACCGTAAGTGGTGGAGAAGCACTGTTGCAGATTGATTTTGTCACAGAATTGTTTACGCTTGCCAAAGAAAAAGGCGTCAATACCTGTCTGGATACAGCGGGCAACCCGTTTACCCGTGAGGAACCATTCTATTCTAAGTTTGAAAAACTGATGGAAGTGACGGATCTGTTTATGCTCGACATAAAGGAAATGGATGAGGACGAGCATAAACAACTGACAGGCCAGACGAATAAAAATATTCTGGATATGGCAACCTGTCTGTCGGATCACGGTAAAGCGATGTGGATTCGGCACGTACTTGTGCCGGGCATTACCGATGATGATGGGCAGTTACACAGGCTCCGTGCATTTATTGATACGTTAAAAACCGTGGAACGTGTGGAAATTTTGCCATATCACACGCTGGGGGTATTTAAATGGAAAGAACTTGGGATTCCTTATGCACTGGAAGAGGTGGAGCCGCCGACCAAAGAGCAGGTGGAACATGCACGGGAAATCATTATTCCCGGTTATAAATCCTGATTGTATGAACAGGAGGGACATATGCAAAAAAGGCAGCTGTAAAATCCCATCAAACAAAGAGAATGGGACATATGCACAAAAAGATAGCTGTGAAATCCCATCAAACAAAGAGAGTGGGACATATGTGCAAAAAGATAGCTGAAATATCCCGACAGAAAAAGAAAGAGGGACATAGAAGCAAGGAAAAATTGTATATGTCCCAACAGTATAGATGGTCGGGACATAAAGATAAAGAAAAACAGTATATGTCCCAACAGCACCAATAAGAAGGATATAAGATAAAGAAAAATTGTATATGTCCAGACAGCAGAATAAGAGAACCATAGCGACCCGGAAACTCTGCGTAGATCTCATTTTCCACCCCTCCCCCCAAAAAAAACTCAAAAAAGAATGCGTAGCAGAAAAGAAAACATAAGGAAAAACAAATCATGATACAACCAGAAATTTTATATGAAGATGCACAGCTGATCATCTGCTACAAACCGGCAGGCATTGCAACGCAGACCAAAAAACTGGGGCAGAAAGACATGGTGAGCATACTTTTAAATCACGTAGCGCAGGAAGGAACCGGACAGCCGTTTATCGGTGTAGTCCATCGGCTGGACCAGCCGGTGGAAGGCGTGATGGTGTTTGCAAAAACAAAACAGGCGGCAGCAAAATTGTCGGCACAGGTAAAAGACCATTCCTTTGGGAAAAAATATTATGCAAAAGTCCGGCTGCCGGAAGGAAAAACTTTTGAACAGGCTACGGGGCATGAAAAGACAGGAACACTGCAGGACTGGATACAATTTGAACCGAAAGAAAATAAATCCTGTGTAATAGAACAGAAGCAGAGGGAGAACGAACGGGAAGACATCAGGCATCCGGCAGACGGGAAGCGGTCGCAATTGCAGAAACCACGGCATACAGCAACGTCACAAAATAAGATACAGGAAGCGGTACTTGATTATCAGGTGATCAGGCAAGGAGAAGGAACTGCATTGCTGGATATTACTTTACATACCGGCCGCCATCATCAGATCCGTGTACAGTTTGCACATCTTGGAACTCCGATCTGCGGAGATCACAAATATGGAAAGGCTGAAAGAGGAACCCCGGCACTGTGCAGTTATCATATCGATTTTGTTCATCCGGTCAGTGGCAAAGAGATGACCTATGAAATCAGTCCGAGAAATTTCGAAACAGAATGTTAATGGTATTCAGGTGCTGAGTGAACAGTAACCCATTTAGCCGTTATCGAGCGGTTTCACTTCACGCAAATCTTGACAATCGGCTGTGTTCGTCATATTATATATTCGGGCTTTTCTGCGCGTTTTGTGGGCAGAAAAGGAAAACTCTTACACGAGTATAACGTAAAAAATGACCGCACAGTGGTCGCAGAAAAGGAGAAAGACATGGCGAAAGAGAAGAAACTTGTTGAAGCCATTACTTCCATGGAGGAAGATTTTGCACAATGGTATACCGACGTCGTAAAGAAAGCAGAGCTGATTGATTATTCCGCAGTAAAGGGCTGCATGATCATCAAGCCCGATGGGTATGCTATCTGGGAAAATATACAGCATGAATTAGACCGCAGATTCAAAGAAACAGGCGTAGAGAATGTATATATGCCGATGTTTATTCCGGAGAGCCTTCTGGAAAAAGAGAAGGATCATGTGGAAGGATTTGCACCGGAAGTCGCATGGGTAACTTACGGCGGACTCAATCAGCTGCCGGAGCGTCTGTGCGTCAGACCTACTTCTGAGACACTGTTCTGCGATTTTTATAAAAATCTGATCCAGTCTTACCGTGATCTGCCAAAGGTGTACAACCAGTGGTGTTCTGTAGTACGCTGGGAAAAGGAAACCCGTCCGTTTCTGCGTTCCAGAGAATTCCTGTGGCAGGAGGGGCATACGGCGCATGCAACCGCAGAGGAGGCACAGGCACGTACCATCCAGATGCTGAATCTGTATGCAGATTTCTGTGAAGAGTTCCTTGCCATGCCGGTTGTCCGCGGACAGAAGACAGAAAAAGAAAAATTTGCCGGTGCGGAAGACACCTATACCATCGAGGCACTGATGCATGATGGAAAAGCCCTGCAGTCTGGAACCAGTCACAATTTCGGAGATGGATTTGCAAAGGCATTTGGTATCCAGTATACCGATAAACAGAATAAATTACAGTATGTACACCAGACTTCGTGGGGAATGACAACACGTCTGATCGGAGCCATCATCATGGTTCACGGCGACAATGATGGTCTGGTTCTGCCACCTAAGGTAGCACCGACACAGGTAATGGTTATCCCGATCCAGATGCAGAAGGATGGCGTATTGGATAAGGCAAACGAAGTGCGTGAGCGTCTGGGAAAAGTCTGCCGTGCAAAACTGGACGATTCCGATAAGAGTCCGGGATGGAAATTCTCTGAGCAGGAGATGCGTGGAATTCCGCTTCGTGTGGAACTGGGACCGAAAGATATTGCGGCAAATAAATGTGTGGTTGTCCGCAGAGATACCAGAGAGAAAATTGAGGTTTCCCTGGATGAGATCGAGACAAAGATTCCGGAACTGTTAGAGACCGTTCAGAAAGATATGTTTGCGCGTGCAAAGGCACATCGTGATGCACATATCTGGGATGCACATAATTACGAAGAATTTAAGGATATTGCAGAAAATAAACCGGGATTCATCCGTGGTATGTGGTGCGGAGATCAGGCATGTGAGGACAAGATCAAAGAAGATCTGGCAGTAACCTCACGCTGTATGCCGTTTAATGATCAGGAACAGATTTCAGATGTTTGTGTATGCTGTGGAAAACCGGCACATAAGCTGGTATATTGGGGCAAGGCATATTAAAAATCAGCCGGGATTATGGATTTCAAATAGGGGGTTGGAGCCATGATTGAAAAGTATTTTAATGGTGTTATAGAACAGGTATATCACAGAATCGGAACCGCAGAAAAGAACATTGTTATGGCAAGCTATAACAATGACTTTTCTGTGTCCGGGCTGGAGAATAAAAAACGTTATCAGGAAGACGATAACGTTTTTTTTGCCTGTTGTGAACTGCGATATGAGACATTGTCCGGGGCATATGCGCCTTTTCTGGACATTATCTGTGACATGTTCCGCAAATTTGTAAAGGGAGATTTTGAAGCTTTTTTGCGCGAATGCGGAACTTATGAACTGCACCGGTCTTTGTTTTTAGGGTACTATGAAGATGGTATCTGCAAAAGGGAAGAAGGGGTGCTGTTAAATGAAGTGGAATATGAGCAGCGGCGCATGACAGAAGCCATCGTTGCCATGCTGAAAAAACTCACGGAATACCGGCCGATTATGATTGTAATTAACCGTTTCCAGCTGGCAGGACGCAGTTCCATGGAACTTATTTACCGGCTGCTGACAGAACCGTGTACGGAAATCGGGATTGTGCTTGGAGTAAACGAAATGCAGCCGCGGCTGGATATGGCCGTCAACATGTGGGATGCAATCGTGGAAAAACTTGAAGACAGCAGCCAGATTTATCATATTGGAAGTTCCGGGAAACACAGAAACCGGGAGAATGCGGAGGATGTGGCAGAAGAGAAAAATTACAGCCACATGCTTGCAAAGGTAGAGACAATCATTACGTTTCTGGATTGTGACCAGGCAAAATGGTACTTGCAGAAACTTGAATATAAACTTAAATTTGAAGATATTTTTGTGGATGATATAACCCTGCGGGAATTTTATCTATTGTATACCCGTACCGCTATTTTGCGTGCAGAGCTTTCTAAGGCACTGGAGATGGTTGATTCAGCAATGCGTCTGCCATCCGTTCGGAAAGATCTGTTTTACCGCAGTGAATGTTCCTTTTTAAAGGGAACGTGCCTGATGTATCAGGGCAAACTGCAACAGGCGGAAATGTATGCACAGTATGCCCGGGAGGAAGCACAAAAAAGTGGGAATGAGAAACAGATATTCAAGGCGGAACTCTTGTCTGTTATGGCGCGTATGTCCGGCTGGTACAATATTTTTTTCTGTATACAGGATATCCCGATTCATGAAGGGCTGATTGAAAAGCTGATGCAGAACAATTACCGGAATCATCTGGCACATATTTATATTTATGCATATGATAATCGGCCGGAGATGGTTGCAAGGGCCTACCGTTCCGAGGCATCTCTTTTATATTTCAGTAAAGGGGTGGCACTGGCAAAAGAGATTGGAAATGAGCAGCTGGTATATGATGCATATCAGAAAAACATTATGCTTGCATCAACGAATGGTATGAATGAGATTGCCATGCTGTATTCCGTGCGTACATACCAGTTCATGAAATCAAGGGATGATGTTTATGAGGGCAGAATTCTGTCCGGCATCGGATATAATCTGAGTGCCATGGGAAAAAACCGGCTTGCGGAGCATTATTATAACCGTGCCATTGAGGTGTTTTACCATTTGCGTCTTCCGGAGGATATTGCGGAAGTGTTTTACAACCGTGCACTGAATTATATTATGCAGGAGAACTATGCGAAGGCGGAACATGATCTGCTGATGGCGATGAAGGTAATAGAAAAACTGCATCTTAACAGTCTGCGTGTATGTAATCTGTCAAAATTATATGGTCTTTTAGCACTTGTGAGCATCATGCAGAAAGACCGGTTTAACTGTGAACGTTACTTGCTTAACTGCCGGCAGTTCCTGAATTATATTATTGAGAAAGAAAAAGAAAATGAAAACGAGGAAATCATCCATGACTATGCCAAGTGTGATGAGGATATGTTTCTATACACATTTTCCATGGCAATGCTTAACCGCATGGATGGAAAGAAGGAAGAGGTACTGGTCAGTTTTGAACAGGCAGAGCGTTTCCTGCTTCAGGCAGAGGGAAATGAGTTTTTCAGTTATCGTTTATTCCGGAAAGAGAGAATGAAGCTGTTTGAGGAAATGGGGCGCAGTGAGCGCTGCCAGATGGAACGCGCAACGCTTTTGCAGCATGAGGAGATTAATTCCCAGGCGGCACGGCTGCTTCCCATGAATCTCCTGAAGGAAATTGATCTGGGAGAGCATCCGCAAACGTGTGCCGTGCGGGAGGAAGAAATTGAAGCCCTGATCAAACAGGAAGGCCTTTTACAGGATTATGCAACGTCCCGGAGACAGATGGAGTTTATTTCCACATGGCAGAAACTGATTGATGTGAACGGAAGCAACGTAGAGGGTATGGTACAGAATGCGTTCAATACGTTTATGAATCATTTCAGCCTGGATTGTGCATTGTATATCTGTTACCATGAAGATGGTGCCCATGTACTTTATAACGATACCAAATGTGAGATGACGGAAGCGGACATTGCGGCGATTGGAAATACCATGCTGGAATATCCACAGGGGTTTGCGGTATCAAAGATCAGCGACAGTTTTCTGGAACATCAGGATACGATCGGTTATTTCGGAATAGATGATGTATGTTCGTTTGTGGCAGCACCGTTTCTCAAAAACGGAAAGCTGACCAGCCTTCTGATCACATATGTCCGCATGAAGGATAATTGGCATGGTTCGATCGAACGCTACATGCTCAACGAGGATGACCTGAGAATCTATTCCCTGCTTTTTCGGGAGATGGAGTATTCGATCAATCGCATGGAGGCAAACGACAAGATTTATATGATGAACCGCAAGCTGCAGGAAGCTGCGGTTACGGACATGCTTACCGGTATTTATAACCGTGCCGGTATGTACGAAGAGATTCGGCAGATGATTGAGTGTTACCGTGTGTCAGAAAAGACACATCATGTCGGGTTGATGTTTATTGATCTGGACAATTTCAAGCATTATAATGATACATTCGGACATGACGTCGGGGATCTGATCTTAAAGGAAATGGCAAAGATTTTCCGCAAGGCGGTAAAGGGAAGAGGATTTGTCGCCAGATATGGCGGGGATGAATTTATTATGATCTTAAATACCGATGACCGGGAAATTCTTGAACAGATTGCAAAAGGAATCTATGAGAAAATCAATTCCACGCAGGGATTCCAGCGGCAGATTGAAAATTATCTCGGCCATGCGATCACGACGACCGAAAAATCGCGGATTACTTGTTCCATCGGAATTGCAAGCGCAGGGGATGTGAGAAAAGAGGAAGATATTAATGAATTAATCCGTAGCGCAGATGAGATTTTATATAAAGTCAAAACAGGGGAAAAAGGACACTACGCATTTTTATGAAAATTCAATTACCAGAACACGTAAAGCAAATTATACACAGACTTCAGCAGGAGGGGTATGATGCCTATGCCGTGGGTGGATGTGTCAGAGATACACTTTTAGGACGCAGCCCACAGGACTGGGACATTACAACTTCCGCGAAACCGCAGGTGGTGAAATCGCTGTTTTCCCATACGATTGATACGGGCATTGCACATGGAACCGTTACGGTTATGCTGGATCATACGGGGTATGAAGTGACAACTTACCGGATCGATGGGGAATATGAAGATGCCAGACATCCGAAGACAGTGACTTTTACGGGAAATCTGGTAGAGGATTTAAAACGCCGGGATTTTACGATCAATGCCATGGCATATAATGATACCGCAGGACTGGTGGATGCATTTGACGGGATTGGGGATCTCAAACGGCACGTGATCCGTTGTGTGGGGATACCGCATGACCGGTTTGGAGAGGATGCGCTGCGTATGCTGCGCGCCGTGCGTTTTGCCGCACAGCTTGGATTTTCCATTGAGGAGAAAACCAGACAGGCTGTGGCAGATCTGGCAGACAATTTACAGAAAGTCAGTGCGGAGAGAATCCAGACCGAAATGGTGAAATTGCTCACCTCTGCACATCCGGAGGAGATGCGTACGGTATATGAGCTGGGACTTTCCAGAGTATTTCTCCCGGAGTTTGACAGGATGATGGAAACCCCGCAGATTACGAAACATCATTGTTACAGTGTGGGGGAACATACCATTCATGCCATGCAGGAAGTCCAACAGGACCGGATTCTGCGCCTGACCATGCTGCTTCATGATGTGGCCAAACCGGTGTGTGTAACGACAGATGAAAAAGGGCAGAATCATTTTAAAGGACATCCGGCAGAAGGTGCGGAAATGGCACGGGTTATTTTGCGGCGGTTGAAGTTTGACAACGAAACAATAAAACGCGTATGCCTGCTCGTGCGCTATCATGATGACCGTCCGGCCGTGACACCGCGCAATGTGCGCCGTGCGATCAGCAGGATCGGAGTGGAAAATATGGAGGCTCTGTTTGCGGTAAAGCGTGCAGATACACTGGCGCAGAGCATGTATGAGCGGCAGAAAAAGCTTTCCTATATTGATGCCTACGAAGAAACTTATCGTGAGATATTAAAAGAACACCAGTGTGTGCAGAAAAAGGATCTTGCCATAAACGGCAGGGATCTGATTGCACAGGGAATGAAAACGGGCAAAGAAATGGGAGAAGTGCTGCAGGCACTGTATGAACAGGTTCTTGATGAACCGCAACTGAATAATAAAGAGACGCTGCTTGCACTTGCTTTGCAATTGCAACAGACAAAACAGGAATAAATAAGACACCCTTTCCATATGATGAAAATAGATTCAAGTCATGTGGGAGGGGTTTCATTTTGTATTATCAGCCGGAAGCAATGTTGGAGCAATATGACATAGAAATAAAACAGATCACGAAAGGCAGAGGTGTGTTTTGCTGTGAGACGGATCAGGGGAAAAAAGTACTTGCACCGTTTCGGGGATCTGCAGAACGCGCAAAATTTGTGCGCGAAATATTATGCAGCATGCAGGAAAAGGGATATCCGGTGGAACAGGTCAGTCTGACAAAAGACGGGCAGTGTGTGGTAACGGATGAAAGTGGCATGCGTTTCTGGCTGAAAGATCTGGTAGAGGGAAATGAATGCCAGACAGGTCGGGAGAAAGATGTAGCTGCCGGTGCCCAGGCGCTGGCAGGGTTTCATTGCTGTGTTTCATCCTGTGTTACGGAAATTCCGGATTTTATGAAAAATACAAAGAATGAACCGGCAGTGCTCTATTACCGGCATTACCGGGAACTGATCCTGGTAAAAAATTTTGTGCAGTCAAGAAAAACCCGAAACGAGTTTGAGCGGTCATTCTGGGAACAGTATACGCATTATATCGCACAGGCGAAAGAAGCGGTCGGGATGCTGCAGGAGCGAAAAGACCAGGGGAGAACCAGGGGGTTTTGTCACGGGGATTGTAACCAGCATAATATGCTTCGTACAGCACAGGGGGTCCGGCTCGTAAATTATGAAAATCTGTTTTACGGAGAACAGATGGTGGATCTGGCAAACTATCTGCGTAAGATTCTGGAAAAAAACAGTTGGAGTACGGACATGGGAAAACATATTCTGGAAGCCTATGAAAAGCAGAGAAAATTGTGCAAGGA
>ENA-UOJT01002438-UOJT01002438.1-human-gut-metagenome-genome-assembly--contig:-C15-NODE-2438-length-10854-cov-6.188721_pt1 | contig 10854 bp, 10 predicted proteins | sample MGYA00242357_ERZ723904 | MGnify/ENA metagenome assembly ERZ723904 | reverse complement strand
TAAAACCGACCAAAATAAACCTGTCCCTATTTGGTAGGCCAAAGTGGATAAACCCTGCTCCCAACCGCCGAAGACACACGTAAGTGACATGTCCATGAGGGTATAATTTGCACCGTATGTCTGCACAACGCCTGTGCGCGTACGGTTTTATTCGGGCTACCGTCCATTTCCGTGGAGGCACGGTTCGGCAGCCCTAACAAGAGAGGGGTTCTATGTATAAGATCCTGGAGAAGACGCAGTTCTCGGAGAAGGTGTTCAAGTTCCGCATCGAGGCGCCTGCAATCGCCAAACATGCGCACGCCGGACAGTTCCTCATGGTCCGCGCCAACGAGACGGGCGAGCGTGTCCCGTTTACCCTGGCTGGCTGGAACGGTGACGAGGGCTGGGTCGAGTTCATCTTCATGGTGATCGGCAAGACCACCGAGATGCTGTCCACCTACGAGGCCGGCGAGTCGCTGCGCGACGTCGTGGGCCCGCTGGGCGTTCCTACCGAGATGGCCGAGGGCCCCTGCGCTGTCATTGGCGGCGGCGTCGGCCTGGCAATTGCCTTCCCGGTCGCCAAGCACCTGGTCGAGACCGGCCACGAGGTGCACGCCATCATGGGCGCCCGCACCAAGGACCTCCTGCTCATGGAGGACCAGTTCCGCGAGCTCCTCGACGAGGACCACATCCACATCACCACTGACGACGGCTCCTACGGCGAGCAGGGCGTTGTCACCGCTCCGCTGGAGCGCCTGCTGCAGGACAAGGCCGTGAGCCAGGTCTTCTGCGTCGGCCCCGTTCCGATGATGAAGTTCTCGACCCTCACCGCCCAGAAGTACGACACCCCCATCACCGCGTCCCTCAACCCCATCATGGTTGACGGCACCGGTATGTGCGGCTGCTGCCGCGTCGAGGTGGGCGGCGTGACCAAGTTCGCTTGCGTCGACGGCCCCGACTTCGATGCCACCCTGGTCGACTGGGATGACCTTCGTGCCCGTCAGGCCGCTTACCGTTCCGAAGAGGGCGAGTCCCTCAAGGCCTATGAGGAAAAGAGCTGCGCATGCCACTAGTTAACGGTCGTTTCGTTGCCGATATGAAGTCGCCCCGCACCCCCGATAACGAGGAGCCGGCTGCCGAGCGCGCCTGCGACTTCCGCCCCGTCGACAAGGGCTTCACCGAGGAGATGGCGCTGGCCGAGGCCGAGCGCTGCCTCAACTGCAAGAAGCCGTTCTGTGTTGAGGGCTGCCCCGTCAACATCAACATCCCCCGCTTTATCGAGCAGATCCGCGCGAAGGACTTCGGCGGCGCTCTCGATACCATCCGCGAGGACTCCATGCTTCCCGCTATCTGCGGCCGTGTCTGCCCGCAGGAGAACCAGTGCGAGGGCAAGTGCATCCGTGGTAAGAAGTCCGAGCCCGTGGCCATCGGCCAGCTCGAGCGCTTCCTGGGTGACCGCCCCGAGCTCGCCTCTACGCCCAAGATGGCCCCCAAGAACGGCAAGAAGGTCGCTGTCGTCGGCTCTGGCCCGTCCGGCATCACCTGCGCCGGCGAGCTCGCCCGTAACGGCTTTGACGTCACCGTCTTCGAGGCCTTCTTTACCGGCGGCGGCGTGCTGGTCTACGGCATCCCCGAGTTCCGTCTGCCCAAGGCAGTCGTCAAGCGCGAGATTGACGGCCTGGAGGACATGGGCGTCAAGTTTGAGTACAACTCCGTCGTGGGCAACATGGCCACGGCCGAAGAGCTGTTCGAGCAGGGCTTCGACGCCATCTACGTGGCGACCGGCGCAGGCCTGCCCAAGTTCCTCAACGTCCCCGGCGAGAACCTGCCCAACGTCTTCTTCGCCAACGAGTACCTCACCCGCGTGAACCTGATGAAGGCCAACAAGTTCCCCGAGTACGACACCCCCACCAAGCACGGCAAGAACGTCGTTGTCTTTGGTGGCGGCAACGTGGCTATGGACGCCGTCCGTACCGCCAAGCGCCTGGGCGCCGAGCACGCCATTATCGCCTACCGTCGTACCGAGGATGAGATGCCTTGCCGTCGTGCCGAGCTGCACCACGCCAAGGCCGAGGGCGTCGAGGTTCTGCCGCTCGTCTCCCCGCTCGAGTTTGTCGCTGGCGAGGACGGCTCCGTGTGCGCCGTCAAGGTCCAGAAGATGGAGCTCGGCGAGCCCGACGAGTCCGGCCGTCGTCGCCCGGTGCCCATCGAGGGCGCCATCGAGGAGATTCCCTGCGACGTCGCGATCTCGGCTATCGGCACCAACGCCAACCCCTTCGCAAAGAAGATCGGCGGCAAGATGGAGCTCAACAAGTGGGGCTACATCGTCGCCGACGAGGAGACCGGCCAGACCACCGATCCCCGCATCTGGGCCGGCGGCGACATCGTCACCGGTGCCGCTACGGTCATTCTGGCGATGGGCGCCGGCAAGAAGGCCGCCGCTTCCATCACCAAGAGCCTGCTGGGCGAGTAATCACCCTCAGCGCTAGCCACCAAACGGCAAAGTCCCCGTCGAGCACACGCCCGGCGGGGACTTTTTCTATGCCGGCCGCCCGATCACCACGATGGGGACAGGCACCTTTGTGGTGGTCGGGGACTTGGCCGGCGAACCAATTCCGACGTTTGTCTCAATCTGTAACAGTTAGAGACCAAATTCCTCGCCACGTGTTACAGATCGAGACGTTAGGTTAGCGGCTGAACAGTTCGTCTCAATCTGTAACACCTAGAGCCCAACTATCAGGTTTGGTGTTACAGATCGAGATTTTGTAAAAGCCGAGAATGGGCGCTGCCACCAAAAGCCTAGCGCTTGCGGCGCTTGGTTGCGGCGATGCCGGCAGCGGCAACGGTTGCGCCGGCGATGCCAAGGGCCGCTGCCGCCGTCGCGGCGTTGTCGCCCGTGGCGGCCAGAGTGCCCACGGACTTCTGGGCAGCGGTGGCCTTCGCGGCCGGCTTGGAGGCAGCAGTCGTGGAACTCGCCTGAGTCAGCGTCACGGACGGCGTGCCAGTCTCACTTCCGCCGCCTGGCTGCGGCGTGGGAGCCGGGGTAGGCTCAGGCTGCGGCGTGGGCTCAGGCTCGACCGCATCTCCGGAGCTGATTACCACGCTGCGGGCGACCTCGTCGGAAGTTCTAATGTCCTGGATGACAGACGACCCGGGAACACCGATGACGAGTCCGTTTCCCGTAGTTTCTCGCACAGTGCCGCCGGCGGGAGTCGTAACTACCGACCCGCCATCAATTGAGAGACAAGGGGCTGCATCACCTTGATTGACAGCGTAGATTGCCGCTGCATTACCCGACACCTCAACATTTGAATTAATGATGTCAATTCGAGGGATGGCGGACTGGGAGCCGGACTGGGAATATATTCCGTAGCCATGTTTACGACTGTGGCCAGTTCCGTCACCGCATCGAACTGTAAGGCTCGAATTCTCGACGAGCACCCGCGACACGCCGTCCTGCGCGCGCATCCAAACACCATCCAAAACCTCGACACTATCACTCGCCACGAGCGTAACATCCGCCCCGTTGGTAATACTCAAATATGTATCCTTACCCCCGGACGAATACAGGGCGACCGACAACATGTTTGCATTACGCGCCGCCGCATCTAATTTTGCGTTATCCACCGCGATGCAGCCTCCATGCTCGGAGGAGATGTTTTCGGCATAGACTGCAACGGCATTGAGCCCCCCATTCGCCTCCGCCTCGACGTGGACGTCGGCGCCCTCGTTAATGGTTATGTTGCCTGCCCGCGTATGAATGCCGATGGTATGAGGCACTTTGTTCGTTGCCGTCACGTTAACGTTGGCACCGCGGATGTCCACGTCGCCGCCGGCCTTACCGTCCCCCGAAACCGCTATCGTATCGGTTCCGGCCGTCGCGTTGAGAGTCACGTCGCCCGAGATGGCGAGGCTACCGCACTCGACCTTAACAGCGCTCCTGCTCTTCTGTGGTTCGGCCGTCGCGTTGAGGGTTCCCTCCCCCGTGATGGCAAGGTTGCCGTCCTTGACCTCGATAGCGCTCTGCAAGGAATCGGCCGTTACGGTGTTGGTGCCCGTCACGCCGATATTGAGGTTGCCCTGAGCGCTGATACCGGCGCCGTTGTAGCCATTGAGCTTCATGTCGTCGGCGCCGTCCCAGGACCACGTTCCGGCCTCGTCGCCGACGCCCTTGTTGTACTGCGTGCCGCCAACGTTGACCCATTTGGCGGCGAGCGCCACGCTGGGTAGCAGCAGCTGACCGACCATGAGCGCGCAGGCCCCCGCGCAGGCGAGTTTTGCCCCCACGCGGCGCCACGTTCCGTGGGAGAGTGAGCACGCGCGGCCGTGGTCGATTGGGTTGTCGTGGATTTGCTTTCGCATGTGAGCCTCCTTGTCGTAAGGGGTACCTCCGCTGTTTTATGTTGCGGAAGCTTGCGCTAGCGGTCGCGGCGCTTGGACGCGACGAAGCCGGCGCCGATGACGGACGCACCGGCGATGCCGAGGGCGGCCGCCGTCGCGGCGTTGTCGCCCGTGGCGGCCAGAACACCGGAAGCGCTTTTGGCGCCGGCGGCAGTCTTGGTCGTAACGGTCTTGGCAACCGCCGTGGTGGTCTTTACGTCCTTGTCTACGGGCTTGAGGCCAGGCTTCTGCTCGGGATTGGGTATGGGGTCGGGATCGGGCTCCGGCGTCGGCTCAGGCCCCGGCGTCGGCTCCGGCTCCTGTCCGTCTCCAAAATCAATCACTACATCATGGGCGACCTCGGCAGAACCGACGATATCCGTAATAGCAGACGAACCGGCAACACCGATGACCTGCCCGTTCTGGGAACTTGGCCATTTCCCCGTATCGACAACCTTTTTCACATCGCGCACGGCACCATCCGTCGGAGTCGCAATCATCGCGTTCCCTCGTAAATCGATCATCGCGGCACGGAACAGTGTCGCATTCGCGGCGTTGCGGTTGATCGCATAGATCCCCGCAGTCGCGCCCGAAGCCTCAATCTTCGATTTGAAAATCTGGATACGAGGCGTTTCAAACCTGGTATTTGCCTCTGCCATGATTCCAAAACTTTGATTGCGAGCGGCGTCGATGCCGCTTGCGGCAGACAGGCTTCGAGACGTGAGGTTCGACTTCTCGACAAGCATCCACACCGCACCGTCTTGCGAGCGTGCGCTGATACCCGCCGAGCGCGAAGCCGCACTACCAGCCGAAAGCGTGACATCGGCTCCGTTGACGATTTTCATGAGGGTATTCTTCTTGATACCAAACGTATTGATGCACAAGGAAGCCCACGAGGCATCGCCAGTCTTAATCAACAGACTGGCGCCATCGATGGTGACATCGGCGCCGTGCTCATAAGCGGAATCCGGCTCTTCCTGCTCGCCTTCCTGGGCAGCGTGTCTGTTTGGAATGTTGTCAGCATGGATACCGCAGATGACCTGCATTGGACGCCAAGATCCTTCAGCCGATTTCGCCTCGATTTTGACATCGGCGCCCTTATCGATTGTCACGCTGCCGGCCGTCGCGCGAATGCCCGTCACGTTGTCCGCTGCGCCCGAAGCCGTCACGTTGACGTTGGCGCCGCTGATGGTCACATCGCCGCCCGAATTGCCGTCGCCTTCCGCCGCAATCACATCGGTCTGGGCCGTCGCGTTGAGAGTCCCGTCGCCGTTAATGGCAAGGTTGCCGTTCTTGACAGCAATGGCGCTCTGCCCGGCGTCGGCCGTGACGGTGTTGGTGCCCGTCACGCCGATGGTGAGGTTGCCCTTGGCGCCGATGGAGCCGCCGTCGTAGCCGTTGAGCTTCATGTCGTTAGCGCCATCCCAGGACCAGGTTCCAGCCTCGTCGCCAGCAGCAGTGCCCGCGTCGTACTGCGTGCCGCCCACGTTGACCCAGTCGGCGGCGAGCGCCACGCTCGGCAGCAGCAGCTGACCGGCCATGAGCACGCAGGCCCCCGCGCAGGCAAGTTTTGCGCCCACGCGGCGCCACGTTCCGTGAGAGAGCGCGCACGAGCAGCCGTGGTCGATTGGGTTGTCATGGATTTGCGTTCGCATGTGAGCCTCCTTGTCGTAAGGGGTGCTTCTATAACACCATGTTACGGGAAGATATCCGGATCCCGGGGCACAAATTCTCATGTGGCGCACCTGCCAGCGCAAAAGGCAACGAGCACGCTATTGCCAAGCGCGCCCCCCGAAAGGCCTGCCATCAATCCCTTTGTTGAGCCCTCTCATGCCCTCACCAAACAGGCATGCTGGAGCATTGCGCTCGTCATGATTCTTGCCTGCTTGTTCTCGACCCTCGACAACGTGGTCACGCTCTCCAACGCCCACGGCACCATTGCCGTACAAACATGGCCACGCCTCTTTTTGGCGGCGAGCGGCCTTGCCGCCGGCATTATCTTTGATCTTGCCGAGCGCCGCTACATGGGACTTGTCATGCTCGGCATCGCCGTACTCTCGACCATTTCCATCCTAGCCGTAGAGGCCGGGGCCGATCCCAACCTGGGCCTTATCGTCTTTTACCTGAGCTCGGGCTTTTTCGTCACGTTCTTCACCGCCACGTTTACTCAGCTGGCACCGCACATGCATGCACCCTCCCTTTGGGCCGGCATGGGCCGCGCGGCCAATAACGTGTGCGCATTCACCACATCGGGCATCTCGCTTGCTCTCGTGACCTCGGGCAACGTTGCTCTCATCATGATCGGTGCGCTCGTTTTGCTCGTCGCCGCCTGCGCGGCATTCGTGGCAGCCGGCTTGTTCCGCCTGCCCCAAACCGAGCAGGAACGCGAGCGCGAGCAGCTGGCAGAAGAAGCACTCGCCGCGCCCACCGTCGAGGAGCAGCGCCAGGCCTTCATCGCCAACCACGCTCTCACCCCGCGCGAAGTCGACGTGCTCATAGCCGTGACCCAGGATGAACGCCCGCTCAAGCAGGTCGCCGAGGAGCTCGGTATCTCGATGCGCATGGTCCAGCGCCACCTGAGCTCCATCTACCAAAAGACCGACACGCAGACGCGCGCCGGTCTCACCAAGGCCTTCCCCTCGGCCTAAAACAAAAACCACCACAAAGGTGCCTGTCCCCTTTGTGGTGGTTTTGGTCGGTTAGCCTTCGAGCTGCGCCACTTTGTAACGGTAGGCTGCGGCGATGACGTCCTTGCAGCCTTCGCGGCCCAGCTTGGCACGGTTGACGACGATGTCCTTGCCGCTCGTCATCTTCCACTTTCCGGCGCTATAGCGCTTATAGAACGCCTCGCGCGCCTTCTGCTGCTGCTTGACCAGCTTGGCGCCCTTCTTTTTGTTGAGGCCGCGCTTTTTGCGCACGATCTCGACGCGTTCCTCAAAGGGTGCGGTCACCAGCACGGCAATGTGATTGGGGTTGTTGCGCAGCAGGTAATCGGACAGACGGCCTTCGATAATGCAGCTCTCGGTCTCGCCCAGATCCAAAATCACCTGGCTCATCTTTTGGAACAACTTGTCCGAGTACGAACGCGCATCGTAGCGGTCGGGCAGAAACGCCATATTCTCCACGGCCAGGCGCTCGTCGTAGGCAGCCATCTTGTCGAGCGACTCGCCCGCGCGCAGCGACGCACGCACCAGCAGCTCGTTATCGTACAGCGGAATCCCCAGCTCATCGGCAAGGATACGGCCAATCTCGTGGCCCTCGGCACCAAAGTCGCGCGCGATGGTAATGACCACAGGACTCTTCTTGTTCTCCAGATCGCTCATCGCGATTCCTTTCTCTATGTGACAAAGGGACTGTCCCTTTGTCACATTCTACGCTGCCACCATTCGCCTCTGATATGCCCTCACCAGCAGCGAGATACCAAAGTTGAGCACAAAGTACATCGCAAACACCAGGCCGTAGAGCATAAGCACCTGCGACAGGTCGATCGCGTGGGCCATCACGACATTTGCCGTGTACATGAGCTCGGCCACGTTAATACCCGAAAGATACGAGCTGTCCTTGATGACGGTCGTGCACTGGCTAAACAGCGCCGGAATGATCGTCTTAAACGTCTGCGGCAGAATGATGTAGCACATGGTGGCAAAGAAGCCGAAGCCCTGGCTCTGCGCTGCCTCAAACTGGCCGCGCGGAATCGAGTTGAGACCGCCGCGCACAATCTCGGCCATAACAGCGCTGGTAAACAGCGTAAAGGCAATGGTCGAAATCACAATGTCCAAACCCTGCACCGTAAAGTAGATAAACAGGATCCACAGCAGGTTCGGCGTGCAGCGGAACAGCTCGATATAGGCGCTCACCAAAATACGGAATGGGCGGGGCGCATAGCTTTTAACGAGCGCCAGCACCGTGCCAAAGATGAGCGAGAAAAAGATCGACAGCGCCGAGATCTCGATCGTCTTAACAAAGCCGCCCCAAATGTAGAGCAGGTTGGTCGCGTTGAAGATTTCCATGCGCTAGGCCTCCTCTACGTTGTCGAGCCCCAGCTCGGCCAGGCTCACGCCGCGCGGACGCTCCTTGGAGCGGCGCTCGAGCCACTGCACCAGCATGGCGAGCGGAAAGCAGATGATGAAGTACATAAGACAGCAGACGATGTATCCCTGCAGGTAACCGTACAGACTCACAAAGTTGTCGGAACGGTACATAAGGTCGCCGCCGGCCACAAGCGCCAGCACCGACGTGTTCTTGACCAGGTTGAGCGCCTGGTTACACAGCGGCGGCAGAATGATCTTGAATGTCTGAGGCAGCACGATGTACCAGTATGCCTGCGCACGGGTGAAGCCCTGGCTCTGGGCCGCCTCCATCTGACCGCGCGGAACCGCCTCGATACCAGTGCGGATGACCTCCGAAATGTAGGCCGCATGATACAGGCCCACGCCCAAGAAGCCCAGCACGAACGGCGCGATGCGCACCGGCTGGTCGGCACCGGTTATGGCCTGAAAAAACTGCGGTCCGGCCATGTACATAAAGAGCACCTGCACGGGCAACGGGGTGTTCTGGTAAAACTCCACGTACACGCGGCTTATGGCGCGCAGCACGCGCGAGCGAGTGGTAGAGAACACACCCAGCAGCGTGCCCAGTACCAGAGACAGCAACAGGCCGGCAACGACCACCTGCAGCGTCACGCCAAAGCCCTCCCAGAAGGGCCCCATGTTTTGAAATGTCGTCGACCAACGGTCGGCGTCAAATAATCCTTCGAGCATTTGATTCCTTCCTTGGACGATGCGCCTATACAAGACCCCAGGTCTTGACCTCTTGGTCGAGCCAGCCATCGGCCAGGCGATCGCAAATCACCTGATCGACCACGGCCGAAAGGTCGCAGCCCTTCTTGGTCGCCACGCCGTAGCCCTGCTCGCCAAACTTGACCTCGGGCTGCAGCAACTCAACGGTCTCGTTCATATAGCCGGCCAGCGTGGAGCGGTCCATGGCAAAGACGTCGATATTGCCGGCGTCGAGCGAACTCTTGATGATGGGGTAGCCGCTAAAGGCCCTAAACTCGGGCTTGCAGCTAAAGCCGTTGTCCTTGATCATCTGCTCGATCAGGCCCTGCGTGGTAGCACCCTGACTCACGCCGATGACCTTGCCGTCCAGGTCCTCAATCGAGGTAAAGCCCGAACGCTTCTTGACCATGAGTCCCACGTAGTCGGTGCGGTACGGCGTCGAGAAATCCCAGCTCTTCTTGCGCTCGTCGGTGATGGTGTAGGTCGCCGCGACCACGTCGAGTTGGCCGTTATCGATCAGCGGTCCGCGCGTCTTGGGCGTTACATCGGTAAACTCGACAAGCTCCTTGGCGCGGGCCTCCTTGTAGCTCACGCCAAAGACGGCAGCAGCGATCTGGTAGCACAAATCGACTTCCATGCCCTCAAAGCGACCCTTGGCGGTGTCGTAATAGCCATAGCCGGGAACGTCCTTCTTAACGCCGGCATTCAGATGGCCACGCGACTTGATGGCCGCAAGCTTGGACCCCTTGTCGGAGCCCTCGCCGCTGGTGGAGTTGCCGCAACCGGTAAGCGCGGTCCCCGTCAGCGCAAGCATGCCGGCGCCAGCCAGCTGCAAAAAGTGACGGCGCGACACGGCCGCCCTCCTCATATCCGTCATGTCCATCACCGCGCCTAGTGCAGAATCTTGGACAGGAACTCGCGGCAGCGCGGGTTCTCGGGGTTATCGAAGAAGTGCTCTGGCGTGCCCTCCTCCAGAATGCGGCCGTCCTCCATAAAGATGACGCGGTCGGCCACCTGGCGCGCAAAGCCCATCTCGTGCGTCACGCAGATCATGGTGATGTCCTCCTGCGCGAGCTCAATCATAACGTCCAGGACTTCCTGGACCATCTCGGGGTCGAGCGCCGAGGTCGGCTCGTCAAACAGGATGATGGGCTGCTTGGTGCACAGGGCGCGGGCGATGGCGATGCGCTGTTGCTGGCCACCCGAGAGATTCTGCGGATACTCGCCGGCCTTATGCGCCATGCCGACGCGCTTGAGCGCGGCAATGGCGATCTCGGTCGCCTCCTCCTTGCTCTTCTTTTGCAGCTTGATGGGCGCGAGCGTCAGGTTGCCGAGCACCGTCATGTTGGGATACAGGTTGAACTGCTGAAACACCATAGAGCTATACTTGCGAGCCATCTCCAGGTGATTCTTTTTGGTGAGCGGCGTACCGTCGATGACGACCTCGCCCGACGTGGGCTCCTCCAGATAATCGACGCAACGGATGAGCGTCGACTTACCCGAGCCGGAAGGCCCGATCATTACGAGCTTCTCGCCGCGCTTGACGGTGAGATTGATATCTTTGAGCACATGCAGGTCGCCAAAGTACTTGTTGAGATGCTTGATCTCGATCATGTCTGCCATGAATGTCCCTTCCCTGCGTTTACACGAGTTGAACTATTGTACGGAAAGAACCACGTTTTCGCAGCCCACACTACATTCCCGTAAAGAACCCGCA
>ENA-UOJT01002416-UOJT01002416.1-human-gut-metagenome-genome-assembly--contig:-C15-NODE-2416-length-10909-cov-26.470334_pt1 | contig 10909 bp, 9 predicted proteins | sample MGYA00242357_ERZ723904 | MGnify/ENA metagenome assembly ERZ723904 | reverse complement strand
GCAGCCGCCGGAGCGGTGCTTAAGCCGTCAGGTGGGAATTGTGCGGTGTTGCCTTAGTTCTTGTACTTGAAGTACTCAACCAGGGTGCGGTAACGGAAGTTGCCGCCATCGGTGTAGGTAGCAAAGGTACGGGTCAGATTGTTGCTGCTGTTCATACCCATACTTTCCTGGTTGGTGTAAGAGATGCGCTGGTTGTTCTGGCGGATCTCGACAACTTCATCGTTCTGGAACTTGATGGAAGCGCTGGTGATCTTGTCGTCGGTGACAAATTTGCCGCAATGACGGTCGAACAGCGGGTTGCCAGCACCAATATTGTTATCACTGGAGAGTCTGAGCACGTTAGAATAGCCGTTGGAGTTGCCACTGTTGGTCCAGCCGGCCAGGTGGCCGTTGCTGTCATAGCTCCAGGTGTCAGTACGCACGGTCTGGTTGCTGCTGTTCACAATGGTCATCTTGGTGTAACGGTTGCGGCTGCCGCTGCTGGTCAGGTTGACGATGCAGGTAACTTTGTTCTGGCTGTTGTATTCCCAGAACTTGGAAACGCTGCCCAGGCTGTCCCACTCTTTGGCAGTCCAGTAGCTGTACAGGTACCAGCCGCCATTGTAGCGGTAAACGGAGATCTTGGCAAAGCGGTTGCTTTTATCATACTCATAGCGATACTCGTAAGAGTAGTTGTCGTTGCCGTACTCGCGGTGGGTATGCTTGGTCAGCATGCCGTTGTATTCATAATAGAAGTCGTCCTGAACCTGCAGGTTGCCGGACTTATCGCGGCGCTGCTCTTTCAGCAGGCGGCCCTGTGCATCGTAATCGGTGGTCAGGGTATTCATCACGCTGCCGTCAGCATAGTAGTTGGTGCGCTTGATCTCGCGGTACTTGGTCACATCCACGTTGGTGGACTGCAGAATGCCGGTGTTGTAATCAAACACGCAGGTAATGCCGTCGATCACAACGGTGCCCTTTGCCATAGCGCCGGTGATGAGGTCAAAGTAATAAGTACCCTGAGAGTTGGTATCCCAGCCCTTGATCATATGGCCGTTGGCATCATAGCGAACCCACTTGCCGCCGTTGGAGTCCTGATAGACATCCTTGCTGACAGCCATTGCGCCGTTATTGACGGAATCCAGCCAGTACCAGGCATCGGAAGCGGGGTCATAGATTTCCTTGCCGCGGCCAGTGGTGCCCTGGCGCTTGCCGCCTTCGTACCAGAACTTGTTGCCGTTGATGTTGACCCACTGCTTATCCAGGCCAATGCCTGTGGTGGTATCAAATGCGCAGGGAATGCCGTCTATCGTACACATCCCCTTTACCATAGCACCGGTCACGAGATCGAAGTAGTAAGTACCCTTCTCGTTGGTATTCCAGCCCTTGACCATATGGCCGTTGGCATCGTAACGCACCCACTTGCCGCCGTTGGAGTCCTGATAGACATCCTTATTGGTGGTCATAGCGCCGCCCTGAACAGCATCCAGCCAGTACCAGGCATCGCTCTTGGGGTCATAGATTTCCTTGCCGCGGCCAGTGGTGCCCTGGCGCACGCCGTTTTCGTACCAATACCAGGGGCCGCCGGGGTATTCCTGATACCAGCCGTTCTCCGGCGGTGCATCATAGGTATCGGCGTCCTCTTTCACGTTGTCCTCTGCCGGTTCAGCGTCAACTTTCGGTTCCTCGGTGGCTGCGGTTTCCGGGGTAGCAGTTTCAACCACTGCAATGCTTGCAGCGGTTTCAGCCTGCGGGTTCGGCTCCTGTGCAAAAACGGGCAGTGCCATAGCGGACACCATTGCCAGCGCCAGCAGGAATGCGGTGATTTTTTTCTTCTGCATGTTCCGTTCGTTCCTCCTTATAAATGGGCGTACCCGGGGATTTTCCGGCTGCACCCGGCAGCCTGTTCGGCCGCGCGTTGCTTTTTTAATCAAATGCGGCTGGGCCGAAAAATCAACCATAAACCGCGATTTCATTTATTATACCACACGCCAAAAAATTCCACAACATTTTCACCATTTTCGAATTGTAAAAATTCAGGGCGAGTTTTTGGGTTTTTTACCCGGTTTATCATTTTCTAAAAATCGTTATCCCGTCAGGTTAGCGGGCGCACAATGGGCGTTCCACAGAGCATTTCAGAGGCCAGCCGGAGATGTGTGCTCCCTCCGCCGCAGATTTGCCTTATTGCACATTGCAGATTCATGATGGCCCTAAAACCTGATTTGTAGGGGCCGCTGCTTGCATCGTCCCGCATATCAGGCCCGCTTTTTACAATTTCATTACTACGCGCTGCATAGGGAACCGCCCCTCAGAGGGAAGCCAATTTCCTATTTGGGTTTTCATCAAAGCGCCTTACGTTGGGTCGTTTTAAGCGCCTCACTCGATCACAATCCCCGTTCCATCCAGTAACCTTACCACATCAGGAAAGCTGAACCTTGCGCCTTTCAACTTGTTGGTCTCCAAATCAATGGCGTATTCTTCGGCGGTGCGCAGGTCGGCTTTTTGCAAATCGCAGCGGGTGAACCGGGTTCCGCCCAGCCGCACGCCGTAAAAGCTGCCCCCGGCAAGGCGGGTATCATCAAAGGTGCATTGCTGCAGTTCCGCCCCGGTCCAGTCAAAGCCGTTCAGCGCCATGCCGGAAAAATCATTGTAGCGGAACGCGCAGTTTTTGATTTTGCCAAACGGCTGGAACACCCCGCTTTTGCCCTGCAGCCCGCCCCACGCCATGGAGCGGAACGCACTGTTCAGCAGCCAGGCATCTTTCATGGTGGTAAAGCTGAACACCACGCCGGAAAAATTGCAGTGGTCAAAGGTACAGGCGTTGAAGCGGCAGTTCTGCACCCGCGTGCCCAGCCAGCGGCAGTGGTCAAACACACAGTCCTCGAACTCGGCGTTTTCCAGCAGCTCGCCGGGGTCATAATTGGCAAAGGTCTCCCCTTGATAAAATCGGCGTTCCGCCATCAAAACTCCTCCTTGTGCTGTTGGAAAAACTCAAAGGTATCCCGCACGCTTTCCAGCTCGGTCCAGCGGCGGGTGCGCACCGGGTCACTGTCCAGATCATAAATGCGGGCACCGGGGATTGCCAGCAAAAACGGCGAATGGGTGGCCAGCACAAACTGGCAGCCGTAAAACCGGGCCGAATCTGCCAAAAAATCCGCCAAAGCGATCTGCCGCGCGGCGGAAAGGCTGTTTTCCGGTTCATCCAACAGATAAAGGGCATCCCCGCGCAGTTTTTCCTGGAACATCAAAAAGGCGCTTTCGCCGTTGGAGTGGGTGCGGATGTTTGAAGACAAAGTTTTGCGCGCCACCTGAGATTTGGAATAGCGCCGTGCCGCGCTGACCTGCTTGAGCCGGTCATAATCCTCCATGCTGTGCATCTGGAATTTGGCGGTGCGGGCCTCGGTGTATTCATCAAACAGGCTGCCGCGGCGGGTATCAATGTTATCGTTGATGGCGCGCACATCCAACATATAGTCAAACACATCGTCGCTGGTCAAAATCAGGCTGCCCGCCGGGATGGCATGCAGGGTGTGGAACTGGCACAGGGAGACATAATCCGGGAAGAAATCACTGCGGTTATACTGTGCCCCGCGCTGCAGGCGTAAAGCGTCCGCCATCACGTTGAGCGCTGTGGTTTTGCCGGAGCCGTTGCCGCCGTACAAAATGGTCACATCCGCCAGGTCCAGTGCTTTCAAGCCCCGGCCCGCAAACAGGCCAAAGGGGTAGAAAGAATCATAGCAGGTCATTTTGGCCCGCGGCGACTTGGCAAGGTAGTTAGCCTCGCTGTTTTGGCTGGGAAAATAAAATTCCGAAAGATAGATCATATCGCTCTCCTCCCTTCCGGTTTCTTTCTCAAATTATACCATACCGCTGGGTAAAGGCAAATGCCTTGCATACAGGCAGCGGTTTTGGGGATACGGCAAAGATTTTGCGGGTCAAAAATAAAAGCATGTGCACCCGCCCTCCTCGAAAACCCAAAATTTTCGATTTGTTTTGTCATGCACATGCTTTTGTGTTATCTGATGATACGCTGCGGTTTATGCCGGGAGGCACCGGAGCGCCGGAAATTCAGCCTGTTTTTTATAAACACAGCCGAATTTTTGCCGTACAGCCGGTATAGATTATTTCTTCTGAACGTACTTGAGGCAGTCCAGCATAACAGCAACCAGAATGATGATGCCGGAGAACACGAACTGCAGGTTCGTATCAATACCCAAAGTGGTCAGAGAGTAAGTCAACGCGGTGAAGATGAACACACCGACAACCACGCCGGAAATCTTGCCGATACCGCCGGTGAAAGAAACGCCGCCCACAACGCAGGCCGCGATGGCGTCCATTTCCCAGCCCTGACCATATGCAGCGGAGCCGGAGCCCACCATACGGATGCATTCCAACCAGGAGCCGAAGCCATACAGAATGCCTGCCAGAATAAACGCGCCTACCGTAACGCGGAATACCGAGATGCCGGAAACAGCAGCAGCTTCGGCGTTGCCGCCGACTGCGAACAGGTTTTTACCAAAGGTCGTCTTGTTCCAGATGAACCACACAATGATCACAGCTGCGATAGCCCACAGGATAATGGTGGGGAAACCGCCAATCTTGGGGATGATCATGCTGGGGATGTTGCCTTCGATACCGCCAAAGGAAACACCCTTGGTTGAATAGGTGACCAAGCCAAAAATGACCAGCATGTTCGCCATCGTAGAAATGAATGGGTGCATTTTGAACTTGGCTGTAAAGAAACCTGCGATGGTGGTAAAGACTGTGCACAGGACAATGCAGACAAGCAGCGCCAAAATAACGCGGGCAACGACCGGCAGTCCGGTAAAATCAAACACATGGCCAAAAACCGCACCGGTGTTGATTCCCTTGTGCATAATGATGGTAGCGGCAGTCATGCCCATACCAACCATACGGCCAATGGACAGGTCCGTGCCGGCCAGCAGGATCAGCCCGGCAACGCCCAAAGCCAGGAACATGCGCGGCGAAGCCTGCTGCAGAATGTTCAAAATATTGTTGACGGTAAGCAGCGGCACTTTCTTGCCGAACTGGGCAATCAGGCACAGTATAATAAAGATGATAACGATTGCAATGTACAGACCGTTGCGCAGCAAAAAGTCACGGCGATTAAATGTGTACTTGTAGTTTTCCCACTTTTGCGCCAGAGACTCGCCAACCGTAAACTTGGACAGGCGCAGCATATCGATCAGGTGATATTTGTAATCAAACGCAGCATGCCGGCGGTCCTTGATTGCCTGGCAGTCCTTATCCAACTGCATTTTGGCGTCGAACAGGCGGTTCTTGTGGACATACTTTTCGTCCTTGATTTCCTGCTGATTGCTCAGCTTGGAAAGTGCCGTCTCGTGTTCCTTTTTCAGCTGTTCTACAGCTGCCTGATATTTCTGCTGGGCTTGTACCTTTTCCTGCTTGCAGCTGGCCACCACCGCCTGGTAATAGTCGCTGTCATAATGGGCTTTCAAATAGGCTTCGGCATCAGCGATCAGCTTGTTGATCTGGCCCTTGTTTTTTTCTTCAACTGCCTTGGCCGCTGCCAATTCAGCCTTCAGTTTGGTCTCACGTTCCGTTTTTTCCTGCGCGGTATAGATGCGGTCGCGCTTCAGGTTATCCAGCTCATTCTGGATATTGACAGCTTTTTCAGTACCGTCAGTACGAAGTTCATCGATCTGCGCCTGGATTTTCCCAACATATTCATCGATTGGCTGGCGAAGCTTGGCTTCCTGCTCCGCCGAAAGAATTTTTGAAGTTTGTGTTGCAGTTGCCATAGATCATTATCCCCCATTACAGGTATTTTGCGCTGAGTCTCAAAAGCTCTTCCTGATTTGTTTCCTTGGTATTCACAATGCCGGAAAGATGTCCGTTGGACATAACGCCGATCCGGTTGGTGATACCCAGAATCTCAGGCATTTCAGAGGAAACAACAATAACCGTCTTTCCCTGTTTGGCCATCTTGATGATCAGCTCATAGATTTCGTACTTTGCGCCAACGTCTATACCGCGCGTAGGTTCATCCATCATAAAGACCTGGGGTTCGCGTTCCAGCCATTTGCCAAAAATGACCTTTTGCTGGTTGCCGCCAGACAAACTGGTGATCATATCGTCAGGTCCCATGCACTTGGTGTGCATGACCTTGATCTCCTTGCTTGTGGCTTTTACCATTTTGGGCATTGACAGCCCAAGGCCACCTTTGTACTGGTCCAGGTTGGCAATGGTAGTATTGAATGTCAAATCGCTCTTCAGGAACAGGCCGTTTGCTTTGCGTTCCTCGGTAATCAGGGCAAATCCATGCTCGATCGCTTCGTGGGCATTGTTGAAGTTCATCAGGTGGTCGCGGAAATACACACGCCCTGCCGCACGGGTACGCACGCCGAAAATGGTTTCCAGCAGCTCTGTACGTCCGGCGCCCACCAGGCCATACAGACCAAAAATTTCGCCCTCGCGCACATCAAAGCTGATATCCTGCAGATAGGGCGCATATTTGGTGGACAGATGCTGGATGGACAAGATCGGATCCCCGGGGATATTGTCCACCGGCGGGAAGCGGCTTTCCAGCGAACGGCCAACCATGGCGGTGATCAGCTCGCCCATGTTGGTGTCCTTACTGTCCTTGGTCATAACCAGGTTGCCGTCACGCAGAACCGAAATCTGGTCACAAATTTCAAAAATTTCGTCCATCTTATGTGAGATGTATATCAGCGCAATGCCCTGTTCTTTCAGCATGCGCATCATCTCAAAGAGTTTATTCACTTCCTGCACCGTCAGCGAAGAAGTCGGCTCATCCAGAACGATGACCTGGGCATTGTAAGAGATGGCTTTGGCAATTTCACACATCTGCCGCTGCGAAACCGACATATTGCGCATGGGCTGGGTCAGATTGACAGTCATGCCCAGCTTGCGGAACAGATCGGCTGCTTTCTTCTTCATCTGCCCTTCGTCAACCACGCCCATAGAGTTGACCGGGTACCGCCCCAGGAACAGGTTATCAATCACACTGCGCTCCAGGCACTGGTTCAGTTCCTGATGCACCATTGCAATTCCGTTTTCCAGCGCGTCTTTCGGGCCGGAAAAACTGATCTCCTTGCCATTGAGGAAAATCTTGCCCTCATCCTTTTGATAAGTACCGAACAGACATTTCATCATGGTAGACTTACCGGCGCCGTTTTCGCCCATAAGCCCCATAACTGTACCGCGTTTTACATCCAGATTGATATGATCAAGTACTCGGTTGCGGCCAAACGACTTGCACATACCGCGAATTGACAAGACAATATCGTCTTTCGCTTCTGCCATTCTCGTCACTCCCGTCTTGCAAATTGGCAAACTGCCCTACGGCTGCTCACCTGTTTTCATAAAAAAACGCTATTAGGGAAAACTTCATTCTCCCCTATGGAGAAATACATTCTCCCTAATAGCGTTGCCGTTACTTAACTGTCAGTTATTGCTGTTGCCGTTGAATCACTGGTTCAGCAGAGAAGTGTACGAAGCAGCGTTATCGGTCTTAACCATATTGATGGCAAAGGCATCGTATGCGCTGGGATTGCCCAGGCGGTTGGTGATGTTGGCCTCGGTCTGGCCGTCGCCGCCGATGTAGTCAATCTTCAGGTTCAGCAGATCATCATATTTCTCCAGCAGGGGCTGGTAAGTAGCGCTCAGGAAGTTATCCGCGGAGTTGTAGATATCCAGCCAAACGCTCTTTTCCGGGCTGGTAGTGGCATCCAGCTGGTTGGAAACAGGCCCATACGGCTTGGTAGAGTCGGTGAAGTCCGTGTAGTTGTCTGCCGTGACTGCCACGTTCAAAGCATAGTAGGAACGCTCGTCCTCATTGTAATAGTAAACATCGCTGCTCAGGACATTGCCTGCAGCATCCGGAGTGGCAATACCGGTGTTGATGTCCACGCCGTCCAGCGCATTACGCAGCAGGCGCAGGGTCAGGTAGGCCTGCACGTCAGCGTGCTGGCTGATCGTTCCGCCGTAACCGTCGGCAATGGCAGCAACTGCGTCAGCGTTTGCATCATAGCCAAAGGTGGGAACGCCATTTTCCTGCGACCAGGAGTTAAACATTGCCATGCCCATGCCGTCATTGTTGGAAATAACGATATCGATGGAATCTCCCAGAGAAGAAGCCCAAGCGCTGATGGCGTTGCTGGCGGTGCCGGCATCCCAGGTAGCGCCGGCGGAATTCTTCATTTCCTGAGAAGCAAGCTCACGAACGGCGAAGGTCGTGCCATCCACATCAATGGTGCCGTCCTGAACCTGGGTAGCGGAACCATCCGCATTGGTACCGACAGGATCAGAAACAATGCCGCTGCTGCCTTCCACTGCGGTGCCCAAAGCGCTACGAACGCCACGGGTACGGGCAATCGAGTCATTATGGCCGATATCGCCGATTGCCAGAACATAGCCGATAACGCCGTCGCCGTTGCGGTCGATGGTGTCAGCATGTGCTTTAATGTAATCTGCGATCATCTTGCCCTGCAGTTCAGCACCCTGGTTGGCATCGAAACCGACATAATAAGTATTGCCGTTAAAGTTCAGCGCTTCCGTATCCAACTCGCCTGTGGTGCTGTTGGAAGGCTGGCGGTTAAACCACACCAGCGGCTTTTCCTTATTTTCAACGGTACCGCTTTCAGCAGCCGTAGAGGTAGCTGCCGAAGTATCGGTAGATGTGCTTTCCGTGGATGTTGCGGCACTGGAGGCACTGGATGCACTACTGCCGCAGGCAGCCAGGCTCAAGGTCATTGCAGCTGCCAAGGTCAACGCTAATGTTTTTTTCATAATGGTTCTCCTTCTTTATAGGTCGTGATGCTTCTTTCGCTCCCGCTCACTGTTTTTATGGTATAGCAAAACCGGAGGAAAAGCAAGGCGCATTTTGACTAAAATAGTTGCAGAATTTTGTACGTATCTGGCATATTGCAACATCTTTGTGCTCTGTTTTTGTATGTTATGCCCATTCCGGCTGCATTTTTCCCTGCAACGCCATGTCACAGTGCTGTACCCGCATTTCATATATTCCACCCGGCAGCAGAGTATCCTGTATGTTCCCGCACCATTTACATATTAATATTCAATACTATGCCTGATTTTATAAAGGCAACACCGCACAATTCCCGCCTGACGGCTTAAGCACCGCCCCGGCAGCTGCGGTACGGCATCTGCGTTGCCAAAATGCTCGATAATACACAAAGTATTATCTGCGCTTTTGGCTTAGCAGCTGCCGCACCTCGCTCGCCGTATCGGCACTTAGAATTATGCGGTATTGCCTAAAATATCGCCCGTCCTGCTCATCTGCAGGGCTGTCCGGCAGCCTTTTTGACGCTTCGGAGCATGATGACAAAATAAAAAACTGTGCTCCCTAAATATAATCAGGGAAGCACAGTTTGTGGCGTATTTCTCCGCTGTTAAAGTTCAGCCTGTTTTTCGCGGCATTCAGGGCAGATGTAATGGATGGTCAGCTGGTAGGAACGCACTTCGGTTCCAATGGCATTTTCAATTTCGCGCACCAGGCCGATCACCGGCAGGTCCTGCAGGCTGCCGCAGCAATCACAGTACAAATGGCCGTGCGGGTTGGAGGTTTTATCAAACCGGTCGGGGCCATCCGGCATTTCCAGTCGGGCAATTTCCCTGGCCTGTTCCATCAGCTTTAAGTTGCGGTACACGGTGCCGCGGGCAATGCCGGGCATCTTCTCCCTGGCAATGGCAAAAATATCGTCCGCCGTCAGATGTTTGGGGCTGTGCTGTAAAATTTCCAAAATCAAGGCACGCTGGCGTGTCATGGCGGGCTCCTTTCTGTATGGAATGAGTTGTAAGAAAATTTATAAAATAAGACATGGTAAGATATCTTTACTATAAGAATACACATGTTTCGTGCATTTGTCAACGGTATTTGCTGGCAAGCAGGATATTTTTTAAGAGCTTGTCCGAATTCATGGCAGAGCAATGCCGCCGCACCATCCACGGTGCAGCGGCATTGCCTGTGTTAATTTTTTTCCGGGTCTAGGCAGGCGCCGGCTTTGCGGCATTCCAGGTGCAGGTGGCTGCCCTGCTGGGCTTCGGCGGGCACGTTGCCTGTGGTGCCAAGGCGGGCCCCGGCGGTTACTTTTTCGCGCTGGGTCACGGCAACTTCTTCCAGCCCGCAGTAGCGCCACACGCGATCCTGCGCGTCGGTCACTTCCACCACGCGGCCCCACAGAGCGTCATCCGCAATGGCGGTCACGGTACCGGCGGCCACCGCCGTTACCTGTTCGGCGGTATAATCCGTGCCGTTGTGGGTGCGCCAGTCCCCCAGGGTGGGGTTATACACCAGCGTATTCCCGCTGAACGCCTGGCTGACTTTACCGTTCCAGCCAGCGTGCGGCAAGGTTCCCTGCTGCGCGGACGAAGCAGCAGAGCCGCCAGTCCCGCCGGAGGCGCTGCCAGACTGCCCAGCCCCCTGCTGCAAGGATGACGATGCAGACCCCGCAGCTGACGGCGCGGGCGATGGCTGCGCTGTCGCCACAGGAACATCCTGTGCGGGCTGGTTTACGGCGGCATCCGGTGAATCCCATACGTCTGTTCCCTCCTCCAGGGCCTGCTTTTGGATACGGGTCAGGTCCTCGACCCCGCGCACCACGCTGCGGATGGCGGCAATTCCGGTAATGGTTGCCGCAAACACCAGTGCAAGGCAGACAAGATATAACCCTTTTGCCTTCAAAAAAGCTTTAATGCTGTTCATCTTCCCCCGTCCTTTGCTTGCCGTACGGCCAAAACATCGGGCGCAAAACCTGCCGCCCGGAATTTTCAACCGCACCGTTCGTGTTGTGTATGCCATTAGTGTTGCGCGGACAGATTGGATTTATGCACAAAGCGGGCAAAAATACCGGCAATACCGCATAATTCTAAGTGCCGATACGGCGAGCGAGGTGCGGCAGCTGCT
>ENA-UOJT01002415-UOJT01002415.1-human-gut-metagenome-genome-assembly--contig:-C15-NODE-2415-length-10911-cov-5.137712_pt1 | contig 10911 bp, 10 predicted proteins | sample MGYA00242357_ERZ723904 | MGnify/ENA metagenome assembly ERZ723904 | reverse complement strand
ATAAAAGAGATTTGGTAAAAAGAAAAGGAGCCTATCATCAAATGACAAATTCCATTTTAGCGGATAGAATTGAACAATTTATATTAGAAAGGTTGGGAAAGCAGTCTTCTGATGAATTACTTTTACGGCGTAAGGATGTGGCTGATCTTTTGGAATGTGCCCCGTCACAGGTGACATATGTAATCAATACACGATTTTCATCAGATAATCGATTCATGGTAGAGTCAAGACGAGGAAGCGGCGGATACATTAAAATTTCCATGCGAGGTGTAGCGGAAAAAGATCACGGAATAATCTCGCATACGGTCTCTGGAAAAAAAGGAGAGACTGATAAAAATGATATAGAATTGGTTGAAAGCAATTTTGAAGGATATTTCAATATGCTTCTGAAATATAATATCATTTCACGCCGTGAATATCACATGATTAAGGTATTAATGCGGACAATGCTTGAATTTTGTCCGCCGGAAAATCGGCAAGATGCTGTGAGAACTATAATACATCAGACAGAGTGGACTTTGAAAGGAGAATAAAATGTTTTGTGAACATTGTCATGGAAGAGTAGCCAATGTACATTTGGTAAGAATTATTAATGGTAAAAAAAGTGAATTACATCTTTGCAATGAATGTGCAAAAGGAGAACGTTTCAAGCAAACTGAAAACTTATTAAATTATTCAATGCCTTCTATTTTAGGAAAAAGATTATTTGACATATTTCCACATTTTTATAAAGATAATAATGGGAGCATTTGTGATGTCAGGAAAGTAGCATCTGATGGATTAAATCTGTCAAAGGGACTGTTTCATGGAAACCAGGATTATAAATCTTTTAGAGAAGAACTCAGACCCTTGTTCAGTCATAATCTGACCAAAAATGAACCGGGCTTAAAGGAAGAGTCAATAAAAGACGAAAAGCTGGCTGAATATGAAAAACAATTAAAATCAGCTATAAATTCGGAAGATTTTGAGCAGGCGGCTAAGCAGCGGGATCAAATACAGGCATATAATGCACAATATGGAATTTAAAAGAAAAATTATGATAATCAAACATGTAAGGAGGGAATTTGGATGGAAAATAGGTACACAGACAGCGTAAAGAATGCATGGAAGTTTGCTGCAGAGGAAGCCTCTAAGCTTGGTAGTGAATATGTAGGGACAGAACATCTTTTGATAGGTATTTCAAATGAAAAAGACAGTGTGGGCGGAAAGATTTTAAATTCGTTGGGACTTACAGTAACAGCACTGGAAGAATTCCTGCAGGCGTATAACGATTCAGTTTTTTTCAGAAATACGGACCTTTATATAGCACCTCGTACAAAGCGGGTTCTTGAAATGGCTGTCGAAGAGGCCAATGAACTTGGCAATAATTATGTCGGAACAGAACACTTATTGCTGGCCATTATTCATGAAGGCGGCGGACTGGCGATCCGCATATTGGAGCAGTTCAATGTAACAGGAGGTAAATTGAAGCGTGCTTTTGAACAATTTATGTCGGAAGAAAATGATAGTGAAAAGAATGAAAATCTTGGCGACTTGGGAGAATTTGCTGTTGATTTGAATGAAAGGGCAAAACAGGGAAAAATTGATCCTGTTGTTGGGCGTCAGACTGAAATTAACAGAGTTATTCAAATCCTCTCACGGAGAAATAAAAACAATCCGGTTCTTATTGGCGAACCGGGCGTGGGGAAAACTGCGATTGCAGAAGGTTTAGCACAGCGAATTATCAATAATGACGTTCCCGAAATTTTAAAAAACTGTAGAATCATTTCCTTAAATATGTCTTCCGTGGTAGCGGGAACAAAGTATAGAGGGGAATTTGAGGAGCGGTTAAAAAAAGTCTTGGAGGAAGTAAAGAAACATGAGAACTGGATTTTGTTTATTGACGAATTACATACTCTTGTAGGTGCTGGTGCAGGGGAAGGTTCCATGGATGCTGCTAATATTATGAAACCTGCCCTTGCCAGAGGAGAGATTAGATGCATTGGCGCGACAACATTGAAAGAATATAAGAAATATATTGAGAAAGATGCAGCTCTTGAACGCCGCTTCCAGCCTGTAAAGGTGGGAGAACCTACTCCTAAGGATACTATTGATATATTAATGGGACTTCGCGATAGATATGAAGCATTTCATAAAGCAAAAATTACGGATGAGGCTATCAAAAAAGCAGTAGAGTTATCTTCTCGTTATATTACCGATCGTTTCCAGCCGGATAAAGCAATTGATGTTATTGATGAAGCCGCAGCTAAGGTTCGTATGGAGGCTTCTTCTACACCGGACGATTTGAAAAAAAAGGAGGAGGATCTTGCCTCTGTCCAGAAAGAGAAGGAAGCCGCCATATCTGCTCAAAATTTTGAACGCGCTGCCATATTAAGGGATCAGGCAAAAGAGCTATCCGGACAAATTGAAAAGATGAAGGGGGAATGGAAAGGCGGTGATCATGAGCATTTAGTTGTTACAGAAGAAGACGTAGCTGAGGTGGTTGCCAAGTGGACAGGTGTCCCCCTTCAGAATCTGAAACAGAAGGATTCTGAACGTCTGCTTCATTTGGAAGAAGAACTTCATAAACGTGTTATTGGGCAGGAAGATGCCGTAACTGCTGTTGCCAAGGCAATCCGGCGCGCCAGAGCAGGGATGAAAGATCCGAAAAGACCAATTGGTTCGTTTCTGTTTCTTGGTTCTACTGGTGTTGGTAAGACAGAATTGGCAAGGGCGTTGGCAGAAACTATGTTTGGCAGTGAGAAGAATATGCTTCGCTTTGATATGTCTGAGTATATGGAGAAACATGAAGTATCGCGCCTTGTTGGGGCACCTCCAGGATATGTAGGATATGAAGAGGGCGGGCAATTAACGGATGCCGTTCGCAGGAATCCATATAGTGTCATTCTTTTTGATGAAGTGGAAAAAGCACATGCAGACTTTTTTAATATCTTACTACAGGTACTTGATGATGGACGCTTAACAGATGGGCAGGGACGTACCGTTGATTTTACAAACTGTGTCATTATTATGACAAGTAATCTTGGATCAGGATTGTTACGCGGCAAAGAGAAGAAATTGGGCTTTATTGATAAGAATGAAGACAAGAAAGATTTTGAAAGTGCAAAAGCCATGATTATAGACCAGGTCAAACATACTTTTCGACCTGAATTTATTAACAGGATTGATGAGATTATCGTTTTCCATCCGCTGACTACAGAAAATCTATCAGAAATCGCAAAACTCCTTTTAAAAGCAGTGGAAAAGAAATTGGAACATCTTCATTTGAAAATGGATGTTTCTGAAAAAGCTCGCAATCATTTGATTGCAGACGGTTCTGATTTTGAATATGGTGCACGGCCTTTGAAAAGAACTATTCAAAAAGAAGTGGAAGATGAAATTTCTGAATTATTATTATCAGGAAAGCTGAAAGGGAAGAGTACCATCCATGTAGATGTTGGTGAAAAAAACAATCTGGTGTTTAATGCAGACTAAGGCTTATCGGTAAAAAGTAGTATAATGGGCATAGGGACGATCTCTATGTCCATTTTATATTGCGGGAGAGATTGACGAATATGAACTCAAAAACCAAGACAAAGTTTATATGTCATAATTGTGGAGCAGAAACGCCTAAGTGGATGGGTAAATGCCCCAATTGTGGAGAATGGAATTCATTAGAGGAAAAAATAGAAGGAAGTATTCCTAAAAGCATACGAACGTTATCTTTTCAATCTGGAAAAGAACCTACCAGTTTAACTGATATAGAAATAAAAGATACAGATAGAATGAAATTGGGAATAACAGAATTAGATCGTCCATTAGGAGGCGGTATAGTCTCCGATTCCGTTATTCTTTGGGGTGGAGAACCGGGAATCGGAAAATCAACTCTTATTTTACAAATATGTGATTCATTTACAAAGATGGGAAAAACTGTACTATATTGCAGTGGTGAGGAATCAGATATACAGATTAAAATGAGAGCAGAACGGCTTTCTGCAAATACAGAGGGATGTTTTGTTTTTGCTGAGAGCAATTTAGAAACAATTCTTGCCGAGGTAGATAAACTACATCCGGATATGGTTATTATTGATTCTATACAAACCACTTATCTTCCTAACAGTTCTTCAGCAATGGGGAGTCCGACACAAATCAGGGACTGCACAGCAATACTTGTAAAGATGGCTAAAGAATCAGGGATTATCGTAATGATTATCGGGCATGTTACAAAAGAGGGAAATATTGCGGGTCCGCGTATATTAGAACATATGGTAGATGTGGTTTTTTATTTGGAAGGAGATAGAAACTATCAATTTCGTGTGCTTCGTACTGTGAAAAATCGATTTGGTTCTACATCTGAATCAGGACTCTTTGTAATGGGGCGGAAAGGATTGAAAGGGATTGATGATCCGTCTAAGTATCTTCTAAAAGGAATACAAAAAGCTCCTGTATCTGGAAGTACAGTTGCTGCCTGTATGGAAGGCTTACGTCCAATCTTGATTGAGGTACAGGCACTTACAGTTCATTCCGTACTGGCAGTTCCGCGTAGAATTGCATCTGGTTACGATTTTAATAGATTGGTTATTTTACTTGCCGTACTGGAAAAAAAGGGGGAAATTCCATTTTCTGCTGATGATGTATATCTCAATGTGGCAGGTGGCTATAAATTAAAAGAAACAGCAGCGGATTTATCAGTAGCACTGGCATTATTTTCCGTAAAGTATGATATACCTTTGAAAAAATTCTGTATGGCTTTAGGTGAAATTGGATTAACCGGTGAAATCCTCCCTGTTTCTAAGTTAAGCTTACGACTCAAAGAGGCGGTCAAAATGAATTTTACTGAATTTGTCCTCCCCGCGAGGAATCAGGAAGAGGCCGAAAACTATTTTAAAGATAATCACCGGGAGGAATTACTCTCGCATGTGGTATTTATAAATCATTTGGAAGAGGCGATCCATTTTTTTAAATCACAGGTGTGAGATAAGAGTAAGGTTTGTTTTTCAATCCGTTATGATTGTGCTATTATAATTAAAATGTGTAAATGTAGTATTTCAGAAATTATTTTATGGAAACTAAAGAGGAATTTATAATATGCCGGAAAAAGTATTAAAGGCCATATTTATTCTGCTTTTTTCTGTATTGGGAATAGTGTTGTCTACCCAGACGGAACCGTTGCTTACTGCAGTCATTCCTAAAAACGTTTTGACCGAGACAATTTTGGGAATTACAATTTTATCATTGGGTGTCATGCTGATAGGCGGAATTTTAGGTGCACTTGTAGGACGAGTCATTTCGAGCTATTTGATTAGCAGTTTGTTTGCCTTTACATCCCGAGTCGAAAAATCACTGCTGCTTATATCGACACAGGATCTTATAATTGGTACTTTAGGATTATTTGCAGGGCTTATTATAGCTAATTTAGTTGGATTGGCGTTTGGCAGTATTCCATATATAGGTCCTTATGTATCTGTGGCTCTCAGTATAATTTTGGGATATATCGGAATGCACCTGACAATTTCCAAAAAGGCCGAAATTGCAGGATGGTTTCATTTTAAGGCAGAATCTGGTACAAACAGAAACAAGTAGGGAAACTGCTTGATACGAATATTATGATTGATGGACGTATTTTGAATATTTATCAGTCTGGTTTTTTAGAGGGGCCAATCATCGTTCCTGTTTTTGTGCTGGAAGAATTACAGAAAATTGCTGATTCAGCAGATGTATTGAAAAGAAATCGCGGACGTCGGGGATTGGATATTGTTAATCAGATAAAGAAGAAAAGCAAAGATGAACTGATTATTTTGACGGAAGATTTTGAGGAGATTAATGAAGTTGATTCTAAATTAGTAAAACTAGCGAGAACTCATGGCTATAAAATTATTACTAATGATTATAATCTAAATAAGGTTGCGGAATTACAAGGGGTTGCGGTATTAAATATCAATGAACTTATTATTGCATTAAAACCGGCTGTTACTCCGGGGGAAGAAGTGTATGTCCAATTAGTAAAAAATGGCAAGGAAGAAGGACAAGGTGTAGCGTTTTTAGATGATGGGACAATGATCGTGGTCGAAAATGGGAGCCAATTTATCGGACAGGAAATACCTGTTATTATTGCATCTGTCTTGCAAACAAAAGCCGGACAAATAATTTTCGCAAAAGCTAAATTAGAGAGTGGATATGATGAATAGCCTTGTCTTAGTAGCGGCGGGAGAGGGAACCCGTATAGGCGGCTCAATAAATAAACTGCTTATGGAGATGCATGGACATCCTTTAATCTGGTATACCTTTAAAAATATTTTAGACAGTAAACTACTAGATGAAATCGTCATTGTTGTGAAAGATACTGAAAAAAGTCAATTTCAACAGATTCTTTCAGAATTTAAACATGCCATTCCGATTAAATGGGGACAAGGTGGAAATACGCGTGTAGATTCTGTCATCAATGGAATTTCTCAAATATCTTCTAAATCGGAGAAACTTCTGATTCATGATGGAGCGCGTCCATTGGTCGGCGGAGACGCGATAGATCAAATTCTTAACAAGCTGGGGCCTGCGCATCCAGCCGTCATTTTTGCTCTTCCCTGTATAGATACAATGAAGGAGATAAACGATGAACAAGTGAAGAAAACGGTAGACCGTTCGAAACTTTATCGTGCCCAGACACCGCAAGGGGTGCTTACGGATTTGTACAAAAAAGCCTTATTGCAAATAAAGTCATTAGAGAATATAACAGATGATTCCTCGATATTTGAGGCGGTAAAGATTCCGGTCACAATTATTCCCGGACGCGAGAACTTTTTTAAAGTAACCACGACGGAAGATTGGAACCGCTTTAGCAATATGATATATCCAAGCAAAATACCAGCTTACATCAGAGTCGGAGAGGGGTATGACATCCATCGTTTTGAGATATCTCGCCCTTTATTTTTGGGTGGAATAAAAATTGCTGATTCTGGTGGATTATCGGGGCATTCCGATGCGGATGTTCTGATTCATGCGATTATGGATGCATTGCTGGGAGCTGCAGGACTACCTGATATAGGCCACTTTTTCCCTGATAGTGATGTCCGGTTTGATGGGGCATGCAGTTTGGAATTACTTAAACAGGTAAATCGGCACATTACGAAACAAAATTATTTGATCGGTAATATAGACAGTACGGTTATTGCAGAAAAACCCAAAATATCCGAGTATATAGAAGCAATGAAAGCCGTAATGTCTGCTGCGTTAAATATTTCAAAAAATCAAATCAATATAAAGGCCACGACGAATGAAAAATTAGGGGATATTGGCCGCGGGAAAGGTATTGCGGCACTTGCATCAGTCATATTATTCAGGAGGGAATATAATGAATAAAGAATTTAAAGTCCGTTTTGCTCCAAGTCCTACCGGTCCATTTCATATCGGCGGAGCAAGATCTGCATTATTTAACTGGTTAGTTGCTCGTCATCAAAATGGGAAGTTTTTAGTGCGCATTGAAGATACAGATCTGGCCCGTTCCACAAGAGAATCTGAAGAAAATATAAAAAAAGCGATGAAATGGCTTGGTTTGTATTGGGATGAAGGTATTGACGTAGGTGGTGAGAACGGACCTTATCGACAGACAGAAAGACTTCCACTTTATAATGCAGCTGTTCAGCGTCTCCTTGAGGAAGGGAAAGCTTATTATTGCTATTGTTCAGCGGATGAATTGGAGGAAAGCAGAAAGGAGCAGTTGAAGGAGGGGAAAACACCTATATATAATAACCATTGCAGCCATTTAACCGAAAAACAGATCGAACAATATAAGTCTGAGGGACGTAAACCCGCAATCCGCCTTCGCGTTCCTAAAGATGGTGTATTTGCGTTCGATGATATGGTTCGCGGGCATGTGGAATTTCAAGCAGCTGGTGTAGGTGATTTTATTATTGTTAAATCAGACGGAATCCCCGTTTATAATTTTGCGGTAGTCATTGATGACGCATCTATGGGAATTACCCATGTTATTCGTGCAGAAGAGCATTTATCTAATACCCCGCGTCAAATTGCTATATATCAGGCACTCGGATATGAAATCCCAAAATTTGGACATATATCTCTTATTCTCGGATCTGACCACAAAAAAATGAGCAAACGTCACGGAGCGACTTCTGTGGATGAATATCGTAAAATGGGATATCTCCCGGATGCAGTGGTTAATTACCTGGCTCTTCTTGGCTGGTCGCCTAAAGGTGAGCGGGAAATTTTCAGCCGGGAGGAACTCATTTCGGAATTTTCAATGAAACGTGTTTCTGCTAATGATGCAGTATTTGATATTGAAAAATTAAATTGGATTAATTTCCAATATATGAAGAAGTTATCGCCTGATGAACTTTTCCAGGTAGCACTGCCGTTTCTTGTTGAAGCGGGATATGTATCATTGCCGCTTTCTTTAGAACAGGAACAGTGGCTGAAAGATGTTGTATGGTTCGTCCGCGACCATTTGTACTATGGAGCACAAACGCCAGAAAATGTAAAAATATTTTTTGAGACACATCCTAAAATTACTGATGAAGAAAAGATTTCTATTATGAAACAGGAAAACAGTGCCGTACTTATCCGTCAATTTGCTGATGCATTGGACGCATTGGATCCCTTTGATGAGGATTCCATTAAAAAGTGCTTTTCATTCTTGATGAAGAAAACCGGAATTAAGGGAAAAGCGGCATTTGAACCTATAAGAATTGCGTTGACCGGAGAAACACATGGCCCTGGCTTATATGCTATGATTGCTTTATTTGGGAAGAAGAAATCCGTACAGCTTTTAAAAGACAGCCTCCAATATTGTTAAAATGTGATTTAAACTATTTCTGGAAAATATTTACCGGAATTTACCGGAAATTTTTATCTGATAACCAAGACCTCCGAATGGGGGTCTTAGTTTTAATCTGAAAGGGTTTTACTTTTACGAAACGGATATGAACAGGCTATTGACGCTTGCTTGGATAAATTATACAATCATACAAATATCTATACATGTACGAAATAATATTAGGGGAGTTAATATTTAAATGGATTTTGAACTTATACAACGTGCATTGCCAATTCTGCTTATGGGTGCGGGGGTAACAATAGAAATTACTGCATTCAGCGTAGCAATAGGTTTTTTTATTGGTCTCTTTGTTGGAATTGCCCGTATATCGCAGTTTAAAATATTACGAATAATGGCAGCGGTTTACGCGGACTGTATACGTGGAACACCATTGCTGGTACAGATCTTTTTGATTTACTTTGCATTGCCCATGGCAATCGGTCAGCGGGTAGAACCTTTTATCGCAGCAGTCGCGGCTTGTGGAATAAATAGTGGTGCTTACGTTTCTGAAATTTTTCGCGCAGGGATTCAAGCCATTGATGTGGGACAAATGGAAGCTGGACGTTCATTGGGCCTCACCTGGTGGCAAACTATGCGTTTCATTATATTGCCACAAGCATTTAAAAATATTTTACCGCCTTTGGGAAATGAATTTATTGCAATGTTAAAAGATTCTTCTCTGGTGTCTGTTATCGGATTTGAGGAACTCACAAGACGCGGTCAATTGATTATTGCACAAACCTATGGTTCATTTGAAATTTGGATGACCGTAGCAGTTTTATATTTAATAATGACAATGGCGATTTCAAGGATTGTAGCATTTCTGGAAAAGAGATAATTATGGATGAAGAAAAATATATTATCGATATAAAGCATATAGGGAAAAAGTTTGGAAATTTAACTGTTTTAAAAGATATAAGTAGTAAAATCAAGAAAAATGAAGTAGTTGTCATTATAGGCCCTTCCGGTTCGGGAAAAAGCACTTTTTTACGATGCCTTAATGGATTGGAAACCGTTACATCAGGAGTTATTACTTTTGACGGGATGCCCTTGGATGGAGAAAAGCATCTTAATATTGTACGTACTGAGGTAGGAATGGTATTTCAAAAATTTAATTTATTTCCACAGATGTCAGTGATACAAAATATTATGCTGGCTCCCATGAAGGTTCGGGGAATAAGGAAAGAAGAAGCCTATGAAAGAGGAATACAGTTACTTCGCAAAGTTGGACTTGAAGATAAAGCAAAATATAAGCCAAACCAATTGTCAGGAGGTCAGCAGCAACGCGTAGCCATTGCGAGAGCGCTTGCGATGAAACCAAAAGTTCTTTTGTTCGATGAGCCGACTTCTGCACTGGATCCGGAAATGGTTCATGAGGTGCTGGATGTCATGAAAGAAGTGGCGGAAGAAGGTATGACTATGGTAGTTGTTACGCATGAAATGGGCTTTGCCAAAGAAGTGGGTACAAGAATACTCTTTTTGGACAGCGGGATGATTTTGGAAGAAGGAACTCCGGAGGAGATTTTTAAAACCCCAAAAGAAGAAAGGACAAAATCCTTCCTGGCTCAAGTATTGTAAGGTGAAATATTATTTATCATTGACTCTATCTATGATTTGTGGTAATGTTAATTCGTGTCCGAATGGGGCAAAGTAGTAATATTTTTAGGAGGAACATTTTATGAAAGGTACAGTTAAGTGGTTCAGTGCAGACAAAGGCTTCGGCTTTATTGAAAGAGAAGAAGGCGGCGACGTTTTCGTTCATTACTCTGCAATTCAGACAGAAGGATTTAAAACACTGAGTGAAGGTCAGAAAGTAGACTTCGATATCATTGATGGTGCAAGAGGTCCTCAGGCTGCTAATGTAAAAGTGGTAGACTGATCACTTACTGAAGCTATAAAGCGTAGGTTTTTGATTCAAAAAGCAGGATCAAATTTTGATTCTGCTTTTCTATTGCCATTTAGTAAATTTTTCTTCTACACAGTTAATGTTTGGAGAGCATTTTATAAATAATTGGTATAATTAGCAGGAATTGTAATTTTCATTTTACATTCGTATCAAATACATTCAAATATCTAATAAAATAGACATCTAACCGATTATT
>ENA-UOJT01002414-UOJT01002414.1-human-gut-metagenome-genome-assembly--contig:-C15-NODE-2414-length-10916-cov-15.218028_pt1 | contig 10916 bp, 2 predicted proteins | sample MGYA00242357_ERZ723904 | MGnify/ENA metagenome assembly ERZ723904 | reverse complement strand
GAATCGGACTGGGGATAGGAAAAGAGACAGAAAGAACGAGCCTGTTTGGAAAGATAGGTCTGTCCCATGAATTCGGAGGAAAAGTGAAGAGCACCTTCAGTGCGGAAAACGAACCGACGAGCGGAACAGAAGTAGACCTGAAAGACAGCTGGGTAGACGTGGAAATAGGAGGAAGCCTTCTGGTGAACAGGAACACGTACCTGTACGGGACCTACACGAGAAACTTCGGAGCCGATGTTTCGAACAAATGGAGGATAGACGCAGGGATCCGGTTCAGCTTCTGAGGAACGGACCGCTTCCGGAAGGGGAAGGAGACAAAGCCTTGCCATGAGAACTGAATAATAAGAAACGAAAGGACTGCTTTCCTGAGTGTGGGAAGGCAGTTCTTTTTTGAGCATATTGATATATTGATGAACAATGTGTGGTCAAAACAAATATATTATGAGTTAATCTTATGGCATAGAATAAATCCATGTAAAATGAATATGAGGAAGAATAGATGAAAGATTGAATAAAAAAAGAAAGAAGAATATAATCTAAAGAATAATGGATGAAAACAAAATTATATAGGCTTGAAAAACAAGTGGTGAATCCGGTGAAAATCCGGAGCTGTGCCGCAACTGTATGGGGAGTATTATCATGGAATTTCTCTCACAAAGACATGATGATGTGAGGAACTAAGTCAGCGTACCGCCTGTTTTCTATGAGATTGACATGGCTTGCGGTGCATAAGTCAAGGTACATGAATTGACCTTTAGTTGGTTTTATTTATATTAAGAACACTATGTCTTCTTATGCCCTTGCTATTTTATTTATGTTATATTTTTGATTATAAGGAGGATCATATGTCAGGTGCAGGGAAAAAAGTATTAAGAAATGGTATTGTGGCGATGCTGTTCGCAGGGGGATGGATATCCGGAGGAATAAATGCTGGTGCTGTTACAGTCGATATGACGAGCAGTGAGAATCTGGACGGGATTCATGTATCGGCTACCTCCAAAATTGAAAATAATTATATATATAAATGGGATAATGTATCTCAAAGTATTATTGGCGGTACAATTGCGGTAGATACAACATCGGATTATTTTACTGCACATTTGCAAATTCAGGCATCAGATTTGCCCGATCTGTCTGCAAGTACTGTAAAAAAAGTGGCAAAGCAGCTGGTCGAGAAAATGACTAATCATTTGGAAACATCACGGTACATGGTATATCCATGTGTGGAAATCCTTGACGGTGATAAGCTTTTGCGCAGATATGCCGTGGAGTTTGATGATGACTGGGTATATAAAGAAAGCCATAATGCAGCGGGAAGACTTGGTAATTTAAGTGAAGGGTCTTTTTCCAGTGCTGTCATAAATACGGGGAATCCGGCAGTTACAGAATATGATTTTAATGAAGACGGTATTTTTCTCAATAGAGGTGCCGCCTTTAAAATCAACGTGGAAATAAAAGAGGCATCCGCAGATAATAAATATGCGGTTATTCGTTCCACGGAGGCAAAAAATGTCGGCATCAGTAATGTGGACGGAAACTCTTCGTATAGTTTTGCAGATAATAAAGAAGTTACCGGTATCATTGATTCTTCCTCTTATTTAGGTTCCGAGGCATATGGCGTATTGAATAATACTGATTCCATAATTACAATTCGAGAGCCTCAAGCGACTTTCCGTGTGGTTGGGAGTACGTCTTCTACAGGTATTTATGCTGCCAGTGAACTGGCGGATACGGTGAGTACGGTTAAACTTGACGGCAGACTGTCATTTGATTTGAAAGGTCATAGTACCATAGGCATAGAAGCAGGAAAAAATGGTAAAATCATTACTTTTGAAGATATTAGAAATAAAGGCTCAAATCTGACCGTCTCCTCTCCCAATGGATATGCTGCTTATGCGCATGACGGGGGAATCATTGAATTGAATTCGCTTAATGTAATGGCAAGCGGAAAAGATACAATTTATGCGGAAAAGGGCGGATCGATTATATTGGGTGATTTATCCGGTACGATAAAAAGCATTAAAACAGACAGTGATAAAAAAAGTAAAATCAAGCTGACATCTACCGGAACTTTAGAAACGGATCTGGAAGGTAATGTGGATGCCGTTATCAAAGGCAAATGGAAAGGAGATCACAAAAGTTCAGGGAGTATCAGCATAGCGGGAGGAAACTGGGAAGGCGCCGTTACATCTGATAATACAGTTATTACCGTAGATAACAACGGGATGTGGAGTCCAAATAATATATCAGATATTCATTTAGGAGGATTTATAGGAAGTGCTTCGTCTGTTAACCGCGGCTACATGAATATGGGGAAGTACAATGTAGATATCGCTAAATATGCAGGGAATGGTACTTTTGTGTATCAGCACGACAGCAGTGAACCAACGAAACTTATTGGTGGAAATATAAAAATTATAGCAGCAGAACCATTAAGTATTTATTCTGAGGGGATTGGTTTTGGGGATGAAGCGCATACTGTAATGAGTAAAGTAGATTCTACCATTACATTGGCAACCTCAGTGGATGGGATCGACATAACAAATGCAAATCAAATTAATGCGGTATTGCAGTCATTGGCAGATAAACTGATTTACTCCAATTATGCTGCGGGGGAAAGAAATCTGACGGGCACCGTAGAGATTCAGGAGGGACTGACATCCTCTTCCATAGCCCGTTTTATGGCAAGGCTGTCTTTTGATGAGGAGACCGGACAGGCATATCTGGGAAAAGTAATCAAGCCTTACAGTGATATAATCACCGGTTACATTGATGATGATAAAGCATATAAGGATATATATGATGCCAATACGAAAACTTATAATTTCAATAATGACGGCTATATTCTGGTCAAGAAGACGGATTTGGGAGATAAATCAACCTATTTAGGCGCTGTCACAAACTATGGACATGAATGGGAAACACCTTCACAGGGGTGGGGGACGTTTAAGTCTGCGGATCCGCATAACGGACCGTCATATACTATTGATATGCATGGGCATGATTTGGATATAGATTTGGAAGCATATCCGGTTCACAGCGGTGGTGGGTATCCTATGTGGACGAGCGCGGCTGTTTTTGCGACCCGTGAGGGAACGATTACCATTGATAACCCGGGGAAAATATCTATAACGACTAATGCGAATTATTACTATGGAAGCAATATCCGTGCATCTACCAGCGAAAAGACAGAGACAGGAGCTCATGTTGTTATCAATAATGATAATAAACCGGAACATGCGGTTGTCATTCGTGGAGGAATTCCGACAGCTGGGTTTGAAATGAATTTTCGATCCATCGAGACTTATGGATATAGGGGATCCAAAGATACACCGGAGGATCGGTATAAATTGGATAATTCTGTCACGATCAAAGGCTTGGTGGATATTAAAACGAATAAAAATACAGCATTGTTTGCCCGTGGGGGAAACATCAGTATCGGCGGCGGGATTATTACAGCCCAAAATTATGATTCTATGTGGACAGTAGGGAAAGGACGGATCGATCTGAATATGATTACCGATGAAGACGGGCATATTCAGGATGCTGGTACCAATCCGCTGGTTATCAACGGAAATGCGGCAACAGTAACCACTTGGTACGGGAGCGGCGGTACGATAAATATGGGGCTGGCCACAGACAAATCGGTTTTCAATGGACAGACATACGGTGACGGAGAACAGAATATTTGGCTTAAGAATGGAGCCGTATGGAATAATAAACCTGAAATATATAAAGAATGGAATGCAACGCAGACCACGGTTGTAGATCGAGAAAGTACCGCGACAAATTTACATGGTGGAGATTCTTTAAAAAATGCGGGCATCATCCATCATACCGGTGAGAAAAAATTGACAGTGGAGAATCTGGATGGGTATGTAAATATTTATATGGATCCGGTGGACGAAAATCTGAAAGAGGCAAAAGTCTCCGGCGGACCGCTGGATATTAATTTATATAAAGGACATACCATTGTCATCTACAAACATGAAATCAAAGACGATAGGGAACGGGAAAACGCGGCCCTTTATGGAAACAAAGTGGCCAATATCATCGGCGGTGATCTTACTGTCACCAAAGCAGCGGAGAAATCTTCAATCACGCTTCGTACAGATAATGATGGGCTGAATCCGGGTTCCGGCGTTTACACAGACAGGAACCTTGTCAGCGATACCTTGGATAAACTGGCGAACAAATTCTACTACACCGCCTATAAAGACGGAGAAAGAAACCTGACCGGCAAAGTGGAAATAGCCGAAGGTCTCACCGCCAGTGCCGTAAGCAGGAAAATAGGCGGCATCACCTACAAAGAAGACGGACAGGGTGAGTATAAATATGAATTGACAGGGAAACCGGCTGATTCGCAGTCCGTGACAGAATATGGAAAAGCGATCCTCGGAAGCAATGACAGGGATACGATGTATATAGATACAGGCGTGCTTAAGGACGGTGTGTACCATTTCACGAAATCGGAGACAACCATTGCCATTGACGGCACTGTAGACAAGGCAGAGGGGAAGCGGGATCTGGTTGAATTCGGTCCGTGGTTCAGCTATTTGGATGCGGCAATTTCGGGATCCATTCCCCAGTATGATGAGGAAGGAAATAAAATTACTTATGATCCGACCACCGTTGTTTCCAATAGTGTCAAAATGGATCTCCATGGGAATAAACTGAACATAAATGCAAAATATGACCAAGGTGCGGGACAGACGGGAATTGCTGCTATTGCTGCTATGAACAGGGTAGAGACTGCCGGTAAAGTAGAAATCAATAACGCGGGAGCTATGAATGTCAATGTGAAAGGCAGAGGCATGACGGCAGCCCTGTTTGCAGACGGCGGCGGTAAGCTGGTTATTCATAATGGTGGAGAAAATCAAGAAGAGAAGATTCTTACACTGCGTGGAGGTTCCCTCTATAAAAATAGTGGTGTAGGGATTAAAACCATGAATGGAAATATCAAGGCTGAATCAGGTGTAAATAAACATTCTGAAATTACTATTGATGGATTGGTCGATGTCGTGGCCGACGGCAAGGCATCTGCTGACGGATATTCCTCAAATGAGGCGGTCAGCGCAGTGGCTTCAGATATCAATATCGGCGGCGGCACGATTAAGGCTGTCAATGGAGCTTGGGCGGCTATCCGTGCATATGGAGAGTTTACCACGCCGAATTATGGCATTGTGAACGTAAATGCAGCAAACCGTACCTATGTGAATGAAGACGGAACCGCTATGGGCGGCACAGTCAAAGTCCATAAAGTATCTGCTTTCGATATTGGTGCAAACCGGGCGGTTATAGAAGGCGATATTGTCACTAACGGCGGTATGGGAACCAAGGGGCAGGTTAATATTGGACTGAAAGATAAAGATTCCCACTGGATAGGCAATTATGCGGATACGGTAGGTTATGGTGTGACCCAGGGATCTTTCGGGGCGGTTAATATCAAGATGAAAGACGGCGCTTTCTGGAAGGGATTCGGGAACGGTTCCATGAATATCGAAATGACAGGAAAAGATACTTACTGGCATGGTTTCAGTATAGTGGAAAAGATGCAGCTGTCATTAAAAGACGGAGCCACCTGGTATAATGCCATTACACCGGAGCAGACAGATCAGAGCGGAAAGGCTGCTTATGCGAAAATCGGCTGGCTTACATCGGATAATGGAGTCATAGACATGGTGGGAAGGAATGTATTTGTTGCCACCAGTACAAGTCTGAACGGACAAACGACGGCGGAAAATCCCTCGGGGATCGTAGAAAGTGAAAACGGTGTGACCGGCAATGTGGAAATCAAGGATTACAGCGGAAACAGTACTGTTATCTATAGGCATAATGCGGCGGCGCCAACAGATCCGAATATGGGACTTTCCATGCTCGGCGGGGATATCAGGATAGGAAAAGCGGCTACAGGAAGCAGTATCACCCTGCGTACGGACAATGAAGGACTCAATACTTCTTCCGAAAAAGCGGAAGACAAGAACCTTGTGAGCGCCACACTGAACAAACTGGCGAACAAACTCTACTACACCGCCTATAAAGACGGAGAAAGAAACCTGACAGGCAAAGTAGAAATCGCCGAAGGCCTCACCGCCTCCGCAGCCGGCCTGAGGATAGAAAACATCACCTACAAAGACACAGACGGACAAGGCCAGTATATCTACACCCCGGAAACACCGGGAAGCCAGACCGTGCAGGAATACGGACAAGGAATCACAGGAAACGAAACCAAAGACAAAGTATATAAAGACACCGGCGTGCTGAAAAACGGGATCTACACCTTCAGCCTCACCCCGACAGTTATCACGGCAGAAAAACCCATCGCGGCAGAAACAGACATCACCATCCGTGGCGGCAGCATAAAGATGGAACTGAAAAACAGCGGAGAAAACAAGACAGCCCTTGAGACAGGGGCCAACACCGTCACCGTCACCGCAGGCCTCCTTGACATGAAAGAAGGAAACACAGACATAAAAGGAGGAACCCTCAACGCCTACACAGACATCAAAGGGAAAGAAATGACAATCAGAAACGGCGGGAAACTCCACATGGCAGGAAACCTTGACGCCTCTGCCATGAGTGTAAATGGAGAAAACAGCAAAGCCCTCCTCCTGGCAGACAAAGAAGGAACCCCCTCCATCACAGCCAAAGTGAAAAACATCACCGTGAAAGACAAAGCCCTCCTCAACGCATCCAAAGGAGCGAAAACAGAAACCGAAGGAACCATCAGCGTAAACAACGCGGCTGCCAACTTCAACGACACCGTGACAATGGGGAAAGGACTTAAAGCAGAAAACGGAGCCAGAATCATGGTGAGAAACGGAGGAGAAATCAGAGGGGCCGTGACAGTAAAAGGAGAGAAAACCCTGGCATCCCTCAGCGCAATGACAATTAAGAAAGGAAGCGTCATAGAAGCATCAGGCAAAGGACAGATAGACATCAACGGAGGGAATACAGAAGAAAACCGTATAAAAGCAGACGGAGGGACCGTGAAACTGAGACAGGGAACCTTCAGGATAGGAGACATAGAAGCGACAAACAAAGGAACCGCCTACATCGAAGGAGAAAACGGGACAACCATAACAGGAACCCTGAAAAGCGAAGGAGCAGGAAGCACAGTGACAGGAGTACTGAAAGGAAACAAGAGCATCCTTAAAGGGAACCTGGAAGGAAACGGAAAGATCAACCTGTACCTGGAAGACAAAGCAGAATGGAAAGGGACAGGAAACGTAACAGGGAAACTGAAAATCACCCTAAGAGAAGGAAGCCTGTGGACAAACACAGGAAAAAGCGACATCGGGTGGCTGACAAGTAAAAACGGAAACATAGACATGAGAGAAAGCCGGGAAGGATACGTAAGAATCACAAACTACAGCGGAACAGCGAACATCCTTTACGGGCAAGACGGGAAAGGGAACATAAAAGGAGGAGACATCACCATCCGTACAGCAGAAACAGGAAGCCGTGTCAACCTGATCACCGACAACAGCGGACTGAACACAAGCCAGACAGCAGGGAAAGAAGAAAAAGTCCTTGTAATTAAGACACTGGACAACATGGCAAGAAAACTGAACTACATAGGATACCAGAAAGGAGAACGCAACCTGGAAGGAAGCGTAACCATAGCCGAAGGACTGACCGCGCCGTCAGCAGTGCTGAAAACAGGAGCCATCAGCTACAGCGAAAGAGGGAACGGGAGATACATAGAGAAAGGAGAGAAAAAAGAAACAGGAAAGAAGACCCTGGGAAACCTGGGAATGACCAGGGAAGCCCTCCATACCCCTGAAACGGCAGGCACAGGAACAGCAGCCAACACAGGAACAAACACAACAGCCCCCCGGATGATGAAAGCAGCGACAGCCGGAGAAAGAACATCCTCCGTCATCTATGGAGACAAAGAAACCCAAATGATGAAAGGGAGCAAAACAGCCATGACCGCCGCCACCCTCCTGTGGAGAGGGAACAACAATGACCTTGCGAGACGGATGGGAGACATCAGGCTGGGAAGAGAAGAAAGCGGGATCTGGGCCAGGTACCTGGGCGGGAAAAACAAACTGGACAAACAGAACACCTGCTTCAAACAGACCTACGACATAGCCCAGGCAGGCTACGACAAGAAAAGAGGAAACTGGACCATCGGGGCGGCCCTGGACTACGGGACAGGAAAAGACACCTATGCGAGCGGGACAGGGAAAGAAAAACTGGCAAGCCTTTCCCTGTACGGGACCATGCAGAAAGAAGACGGACAGTACATGGACATCATCCTGAAAGGAAGCCGTGTAAAGAACGACTACACCGTATACAACGAAATGGGCCACCGCCTGGAAGGGAAGTACAGGACAAGCGGCCTTTCGCTGAGCGTGGAATACGGGAAGAGGATCGAGAAAGAAAACGGCTTCTACATAGACCCGAGCATCGAAGTGACAGCAGGGCATTTAGGAGGAAAAGACTATGACGCCGTAAGCGACTATGCAGGAGGAAAGAAAATGCACATCCACCAGGACGGAATAAACAGCGTGATAGGAAGAATCGGACTGGGGATAGGAAAAGAGACAGAAAGAACGAGCCTGTTTGGAAAGATCGGTCTGTCCCATGAATTCGGAGGGAAAGTGAAGAGCACCTTCAGTGCGGAAGGCGAACCGACAAGCGGGACAGAAGTAGAGCTGAAAGACAGCTGGATAGACGTAGAAGCAGGAGGAAGCTGGCTATTAAACAGGAACACCTACCTGTACGGGACCTACACGAGAAACTTCGGAGCCGACCTGACGAACAAGTGGAGGATAGACGCAGGGATCCGCTTCAGCTTCTGAGACGGATGACAGCTTCTGAAAGGGGAATGGAACAAGTCCTGTCATGAGAACTGAATAATAAGAAGAAGGAAAGAACGTAAAACAAGACAGCTTTCCGAACGTGAACAGCCCCCGGAGTCAGAGGCGGAAACCCGACTCCGGGGGGCTGTTTTTTCATGGCGGAATATACCTGTCTGCCTTGAAGGAGAAGGAAATGTATAAATCCTTAGATATCTAAGCAATACTAAAAGATTTTAATTGAATGGCAAGAAATTAGATGTTAATTTAAATATATGACTCATGTTAGTGAGTATGGAGAGTGTAAAATGATGAATTCATTATGCCAAATATCGGTTATTATTCCGGTATATAATGCGGAAAAATACTTAGAAGAGTGTCTGGAATGCATTCAGCATTCAACTTTTAAGGATATAGAAATCATATGTGTTGATGACGGTTCAACAGATGGCTCTCCTGATATATTGCGGCAGCATCAACAGGGAGACAGTCGTATAAAGATATTCAGGCAGGAAAATGCAGGGGCAGGCGCGGCAAGGAATTTGGGGATAGAAAAGTCGTCAGGTAAATATCTGTTTTTTATGGATGCTGATGACTGCTGTTCGTATTCACTTTTGGAAAAAGCATATTTTTTAGCGGAAAAAGAGGAAGCTGATATTGTTGTTTTTGGTTTTTTACGGTTCGATGGAGTGACAGGAGAGAGGAAGGATTTTGACGGATTAAGTAAAAACCGTCTGCCTTTCGGATATAATTCTTTTTCTTATCGTGATGTTCCCAAAAGTATTTGCAGTATTGTGAATCCTACACCTTGGAATAAATTGATCAGGCGGGATTTGATTATTGAGAATGATTTAAAGTATATGTGCCTGACAACGACTAATGATATTACTTTTTCCGCTATGTGTGTGATGGCGGCGGATAAGGTGGTATATTTACCGGAAGTTTTATATTTTTATAGAATTGGAGATTCTGAATGTATAACGAATAAGAAACGAAAAAATTTACGAAATATAGTGTTAGCAGTGCTTGGTGTGGATGAACAGGCAAAACGCTTTCCGTATTATAAAGAAATAAGAAATTCTATTCGTGATTTTGTGGTGGATAATTTATTTGTAGGGATTGACCGGTATGCCGGACCGCCGTCTGGAAAAGAATATGTAGAGTATTATCAGGAAATGGGGGCAGTATTCAGCAGTTATCCGTTATTTCTTGGTGATGAAGGGCTACTGATAACAAAAACCGATTCAAAAAAAAGAATGATAGAGTGCCGGGAAAAGGCCATAGAGAAAGGGGATTATCATTATGCACCTCAAATCATTCTATCTATGACTTCATATCCGCCCAGAATAGCTAATGTACATATAGCGCTTGAGTCTTTATTTAACCAGACGCGAAAAGCGGATAAAATTTTCTTATGGTTATCTAAAGATGAATTTCCTAATGGGGAGGAAGATTTACCGAAAGACTTGCTGGCATATGTTCCTGCCGGATTGGAAATTATTTGGTGTGATGGAAATATGAAGTCACATAAAAAATATTTATATGCAATGCGGCGGTTTCCTGAAGCGTTAATTATTACAGTTGATGATGATTTGATTTATGAGGATTCCATGGTAGATACTTTGTTTAAATCCTACTTGCGTTATCCGGAAGCCGTATCTGCAGTTAGAACACATTTAATGGTTGAAAATGAGATGGAGTGTATCAAACCTTATTCGGAGTGGAAAAAAGAGTATTCGGGGATTTTAAATCGGCCTTCTATGCAGCTCTTTGCAACAAGCGGCGCAGGAACTTTGTTTCCGCCTCATGTTATGGATGAGGAGATTTTTAATGAAAAGGCAATCCGAAAATGCACTATTTATGCAGATGATTTATGGTTGAAAATTATGCAGGTGCTTTGCGGTACGCCTGTAGTACTTGCACAAAAGAATAAAGCTCTGAAATATGTTCCGGATACACAATCGAACAGCCTCTGGCAAATAAATTGTTCTAAGAACGGAAATGATATACAACTTTTTAATATATTTAGATATTTTGGTGAAAATAGAAATTTAGGGGGCGGATTTTTTCGGAAAGCCATTTTTGACAGTCTTATTGACAGGCTTAGGA
>ENA-UOJT01002410-UOJT01002410.1-human-gut-metagenome-genome-assembly--contig:-C15-NODE-2410-length-10932-cov-12.140756_pt1 | contig 10932 bp, 3 predicted proteins | sample MGYA00242357_ERZ723904 | MGnify/ENA metagenome assembly ERZ723904 | reverse complement strand
ACAAGCTATCACTAATAACTGGAGAATCAATAAGTCTACTATCTTATCAGGTGAAATGGGAGCAGGTAATTACTTATTATAGATTAATTCAAAGGTAATATCATATTGAGGTGATATAAATGAATCAATATGATAAAGCTAAAGAATTATATAATCAAGGTAAAAGTTTAAGAAGTATAGCAGATCAATTAGGAGTTGATCGTAAAAAGTTATCTAAAAAATTTAAAGAAGATGGAATAACAATAAGAGATCCGTATAAAAACAGTATAGGAAAAGCTAGAAGATTTAAAGAAGTAGATGAATCTATTTTTGAAGTAATAGATACAGAAGAAAAGGCTTACTGGTTAGGCTTCCTATATGCTGACGGCTATGTTAATCATAGACAAGTAGAATTGTCATTAAAAGAATCTGACTATGAACATATAGTAAAATTCAAATCTTTTATGCATAGCGAGCATAAAATATCTTATAAAAAATCTACTAAGTCATACAGAATAACTATTTGTAGTACTAAAATAGCATCAGACTTAGCTAGATTAGGATGTGTACAATGTAAAAGTTTAATTCTTAAATTTCCGACAGAAGAACAAGTACCTAAACATTTAATACATCACTTTATGAGAGGATATTTTGACGGAGACGGCTCTGTAAGTATAAATTTAGAAAAAAAGAACTATATAATGTCTGTTTTAGGCACTTCAGATTTTTTAGATAAATACGAAGAAATATTATTAAACATTCTTAAAAAAGATAAACCTAATAAAAGATTTAATAACGGTCAAGCTCTAGGTATTCAATACGGAGGAAGACTGCAAGTTAAAAAAATATATAACTTCTTATACAAAGACGCTAATATATACCTTGATCGAAAATATAATAAATTTGCCGTCTTGAGACAAGGCTGTGAGAAGTCTCAAGATAATTAGAACGGAATTAAGCTGGGAAGTGGGTAGCGCCACAATCAGAACCGAAGGCGACCGTAAGGTCTAAGCTATGGCGACATAGTGATAGCAGTAATGCTAGTCAGGGGCAACGCATAGTACTGATGACTATACTTATGATATAGCCTATAATGTACCACGAGGCCGTTCTACGTTCACAGTATGCAATCACGTAAGAAGGTATGCTGGGCTACGTTGTAATAACGTAGAAGTACGGATAAAAAGCCGTGCGATAACATAAACCGAAAACTCTTATTGCTTCAGCCGCAACTTATACTCATCATGAGAATAGAAACAAAGGATTAAATTGTTTAATAATGTGTCCATCGCATCTACAAAAGAACTGGGAAAAAGAACTTACAAGATTTATTCCTAATGCTAAAATCTTCACTGTTCATAACTTAGATGAATTATTAGATATAGAAGGCAGATTAAGAAATAGAAACAGAGCTGAAAATATATATGTAATAATGTCTAAGGAAGTAGCAAAACTATCTTATGATGAAAGACCATGTGCTGTATGGTCTCAACGTAAACAAGCATATGTGTGTCCAGAATGTGGAGAAGTATTGATGAAAGAAGAAACACAGACAGTAGGTAGAAGAAGAACAAAAGTAACTATACCGTTAACTCATACAGACTTTGCAAGTAAAGGTATTATTAATGATAGATGCCATTCTAAAAAGAAAATCTTTAATGAAAAGACTGGTAAAGCAGAAGAAATAGAATGTGGTTGCAAGTTATGGGTGCCAGTTACTAATAACGCCAATCATAACTGGATAAAACTAGGTAAACATGGTTGGATAATGATAGACAAAATAGAACAAGTGACAGAAGAATTAGCTATGAGAGACAATCTTAATAAAAAAGAGACAGCCTATTTAAATAAGCTACAAGAATATTATGAATTACTAACTACAGGAGAAACAGTACGTCCTACGATCAAAAAGAACTATAAATATCCTGTAGCAAAATATATAAAGAAAAGAATGCCATATGTATTTGACTATTTTATAGCTGATGAATTACATCAATTAGCATCTGAATCGCATCAAGGTCAAGCACTTCATTATTTAACTCAATCAGTCAAACATATGATAGGCTTAACAGGTACAATACTAAATGGATACGCTAATAGTATATATTATATTCTTTATAGATTATGTCCTAGTTTAATGAAAAACGAAGGTTTTGATTATGAAGACGAAATGGAATTTGCAAGATTATATGGAGTATATTCTCGTGAAACTAGATACCAAGTACGTAATAGTAGAGACCGTGTTTCACGTGGAACAAAAGAAAAATTGTTACCTGGCATATCTACATTAGTATTTACTAAATTCTTATTAAACAATACAGCATTTATATCTTTAGATGATATGACAGAAGGATTACCAAGTTATACAGAAATACCTTTAGGTGTAGAAATGAACTCAGAAGTTCGTGAAGGCTACAGATTATATGAACAAACAATAGCTAATAATGCATTCCAACAAGGTAGTTTAAAAGTAATGGGACAAATGATAAGAGGAATGACTAATTATCCTGATGCTCCACACTGTGCAACTGAAATACGTAATCCAGATACAGATGATTTAGTAATGGTTCCACGAGTATTACCTAAACAAACTCGTGAAAAAGAAGAAAAGCTCATGGAAATAATAAGAGATAGAGTACGTAGCGGAGAAAGAGTGTTAGTATATTACAATGCGATAAATCAAACTGATATAGGTAAAAGTCTTGTTAAGTTAATAGCATCAGAAGGATATTATGCATCCGAGTTAACAGCTAAGACTAAAGCTGAAGATCGTGAAGATTACATCAATAAGCTTGTTAATCGTGGAGTAAATGTACTAATATGTAATCCAACATTAGTAGAAACAGGTTTAAACTTGCTTGACTTTACAACTATAGTATTCTATCAAATGGGATATAATCTATCAACTATGAGACAAGCATCAAGAAGAAGTTGGAGACTATCTCAAAAGCATGCTATAACAGTTTACTTTATGTATTATGAAGATAGTGTGCAAGAACAAGCATTATCTTTAATGGCTAATAAATTAGCAGCTGCTCAATCTATGGAAGGTAAATTCTCTGAAGAGGGACTTAGAGCTATGAGTAATAATCAATCTATACTTACTCAGATAGCTAATAACGTATGCAATGGTATGAAGAATACCGTTGACAGTACATTATTTAAATCTTCTAATTTTGTCAAAAAAGCTGCTAATAATGAACGACCTCATGCTAAGACTAAAGAAGATATAGAATATCTATTAGATGATAGAGGACGTCGTGTAGTGCTTAAACCTAGAGCTGTAAAACCTAGAATAATACATGACATAAACTATAATGCATTGAATAATCCATTGCAATTATTTATATAGCAAATAAAAAGTACGCCTTTTTTGTATAGTAATAGTATAGATACTGATATCAATACAAAGGAGGCGTATTTATAATGGCTTTAATATTAAAAAGAGTAACCAATCCATACGAATGCGTCAGATGTTCTATAACTAAAAAATGTATAAGTTATGGCGAAGAATATTATGAAGACGACGAAGATGGAACAATAATAGACTTTAATTATTATTATGATATGATGTTTCAAAAGAAAGTTGAGGATGCTATGCCACAATTAGAAGCATCTATGGATAGATTTGCTTATCAACAAATGATGTTAGAAAAGCAAAGACAATTCCTAGATAAAACTAAGTTCGATAGAAAGATGGCAACAATGGACAAAAGTTCTACAGATAATACACCATTTAAACCTAGTGGCACTCCACCAACTAAAGGAGGAGGTAACTAATGGCAGTCAAATGTATCAAACAATTAGCTACAAAATCTAGACCTACGCAATCTCAAAAGTATATAGTTATACATAATGCTGGTGGTGGTATAGCTAAAACAGTACGTGATTATTTTGAGCAATGCCTTGGACCTAATCCAGAAGCAGGTAGAGCTGGAATTTGCGCTCATTATTCAGTTGACCATGATACAATATATCAAATATTAGAAGATAACTGGAATGGTCAACATACTAAAGGTAACGGACACTATGCACCATGGGGTCAAGGATTACCAAAAGGTACATGTACAAACGCTAATGCAATTGGTATAGAAATAGCAGATGGTTCTAGTGTAGATTTTGATAAAGCTACTGATAATGCAATAGAATTAACAAGATATTTAATGAAAACATATAATATACCAATAGAAAACGTAGTACGTCATGGCGATACGCAAGACAAAGCATGTCCATATACTACTATGAAAAAGAATCTATGGGGTTATATGAAAGAAACTATAAAAAGTAGAAATGATGCTAATACACCAATAGCAATCGATACTTCTGCATTTACTACTGCAGGCTCTATGGTAGATACTGGAACAAGTAGCGGAAGTAGTAGTGGTACAGGAGGCTCAGCAAGTGTTAGTCTTGTTTTCGCCAATGATGGTTACACTACTGCCCAAGAATCATTGCCAAATGCAAATACTTCAGATAACTGGGTAGATATGCATAAGATAAAAGGATTAACATTACATATGTATCCTCCTTATCATAACTGTAGCGTAGATGCTATGAAAGAATATTTCAAATATTATAATTGGGACAGAGCATTCCACTATAAAGTAGATTACGATACTGAAATAGATTATTCTAAAAAGGTACCAACTACATCTGGACCATTTACAGGAGGGAATACTGTAGGTACTTCTGTGTCAGATGTAACATTAGTTCCTGGTGAAGGTGTTTATTCAGGTACAGTTATAGGTGCTGGTGGAGGTACAAGTACTGGCGCTGGTACTAGTACTCCTGCAGGAACAATAGATGGTAATGACGTACCTGCTAAGATATATAATTACTGTTCTTCTAAAGGAGCAACTAAAGCAGTATGTTGTGCTATCATAGGTAACTGTGAAGGTGAAAGTGGTTTCGACCCTAAACAAGTAACACCACCATACACAGCAGTAGGTCTATTCCAATGGCTAAAAGGTTCAGAAAGATTTGCAAGCTTAGAGAAAAAAGCTAAAGCAGCAGGTAAAGAATGGACAGATCCTGATGTGCAAATTCAACACATGTGGGATGAGCTTGCAGGAGAAGAAACCGTCTGTGCTAGCTTATTAAAGAAACAAGTCGGAGGATTTGACGCATATATTAAAATGGAAGATCCTTATCAAGCAGCCGTAGTATTCGGTAAATGTTTCGAACGTGGAGGCTACTATGAAAGAAGAGGACAATTAGGTAAGAAATGGTTTGATAAAATAGATTCTTATATATCTAATAGTTCTGGTAGTAACAATAACTCAAAAGACGATTCATCAAAAGATAAAAATTCAACAACTAGCAAAAAATCAGCTAAAAAAGCAATGAAAGTTGCTACTTATGCAAATGATGTTGAAGAATCTGATACAGTATATGGTTGGCCGATACCAGGTATAGCTAAAGTATCTTCTGCATATGGATATAGAGAATGTGAATATCATGATAGATTTGAAATGCATGGTGGTATAGATATACCAGCGGATCAAGGCGAAAATGTACATGCTTATGCTGAAGGTGTAGTAGTAGAATCTAGAAAAGATGCATCATTTGGTTATGTAGTTAAATTAAAACACGCTGATGGATGTTATACATACTATGCGCATATGTTAAGTCTAGCAATATCTATAGGTCAAACTGTAGCTTCAGGAGATGTCGTAGGTAAAGTAGGACACACAGGAGAAACAGACAAAAATCATTTACATTTTGAATTATATTTAGATGATATGAGGGTAAATCCTTTAATATATGTTAAACCTGGTGGAGGTTCTAGAAAGATACCAGAACCTTTACAACAAATAGCTGTATATACTGTAGGGGCTACAGAAGATAAAATAACTAAAGACAATGTAAATAGAAGTAAAATATGTTTTGCATGTGCAGATAATAATCAACATACATATATAGACAGAGCGTTATTTAATAATCAAAACCCTAAATACACTGTATCTATAGGTGCGTTCTTTGAAACTAATACACATGCAGTAGAAAAAGATAAGAAATACGATTGGGAAGATGTAGAAAAGAAAATAATCAAACAGTGCGCTCAAGCATTATACTTCGAAGGATTTACTGCTGATAACTTATGGCGTGAATTTGACCTTAATAGAGCTCCATCTCCTTTTGTATATCTAGACAGAGATAAATGGAAAAAGTTCTTAATAGAAGTAGACAAACAAGTTACTTGGTTAGTTAAGAAATACGGACAAGTACATGGTACATATGTGCCATATAATCTATTAACTAATACTAACTTAAATGAATTCATAGATTTATCACCAGATTTAGGAATGAATGGTAACGTTGGTACAGGTACAGGTACATCTACAGGCAATACTACATTAGCTTCGGCTGCTGGAGGTTTCTGGTTAGGAGACTCTATCACAGTATTAATGAAAAGCTGTAAATTACTTGACGATCAAAAAGTAGTAGCTAATGGTGGATGGGCTGCTAACAGTTACTATAAAAAAGACGGTAACAAAGTGGATAAGACAGCATCATTCCCTAAACCTTCTGAAGTAAAATATGTATTCGTATTACTAGGTGTTAACAACCCTATAGTAAAATATCAAAAAGATTTATTAGATAAATTAATAAGCATGTATCCTGGTCTACCTATTTATGTAGGTGAAGTATTACCAACAGGTAAGAATTATCATTACTCTAGTAAATGGGGTTCTGAAACTGCAGCAACACTTAATCCAAAAATAAAGACTTTTAACTCAGAAATACAAGCTTATTGTAATCAAAATAGTAATCTGAATTGGATTTCAACAACTGCTGGTTTATTAAAAGATGGATATTTAGATCCAAACTATGTAGTAAGCGATAATCTACATCCTAATACAGCAGGTTTAAAGAAATTATCAGAAAATATCAAGGCAGCAATATCAGGTTCAAGTAATACTGGTACTAATAATAACAATAATAATACTTCAGCTAATGCTTTAGCTTCATCTGATTTTGTAGTATTTGACAGTCCTTTCGATATTCCAACTGCATATGATAATGGCAAAGATAAAAATGATAAACCTACAACAGGTGGTGATACTCCAGAATACGATAAAGTAAAAGCAGATCCCGCTAATATAAATAAATATGCATACGTTGGAGATGATGCTACTGTTAATGTATATGCCAAAACAGATGAAACTAGTAAAGTAGTAGAAGTTCTTCAATTAGGAGACGAAGCATTAATAACAGACATAGCAAAAGAATATTATTACAAAGTCAAAGCTAATAATAAAGTAGGTTATGTACCTTCTGTCAGTTTATATATAATCAGTGCTAATAAATTCGGTTATGTAAATACTGAAAAGAAAAATCATGAAGCTTGGATCAAATATGATGATACAGATTTATATAAATCAACTAAGATGGACACAACAGTAGTAACTACAGATTCTCAAACACGCGTTAAAATCTTAGATATGGATGAAAAAAATGGATTCTACCAAGTAAGCATATTAGATGAAACTAATAAAGATAAAACAGGCTGGGTAAAAGCTTATCGTATTACTTTTAATAAACATGAGTTCACAGTTGAAAAAGCAGACGATAATGAAGATAAAGGTATGATGACTAAAGAAATAGAAATTCAAAACCCTGATTTTGAAGGTTCACCTACAGGCGTTATGGAGAAATATCCTAACGTACAAACAACAGATGGTTCATTAGAAAGCTGGAACAAAGAAGGAGATGTAGAATTTCTATTAGTCAAAAATGCAGACTTCGGAGAACCAGACCGTTGGAAATATAGAGGCAATTACTTTGCTAGAATACGTTCAATTAAATCAGAACTAGCAGGTATTAAACAAGAGATAGATACGTCTGCAGTAGATTCTGATAAAAGCGAATTTGCACTTAGAGTATCTGCATGGATAAAACTCGTAACTTCTGATGATGAACCTGGAGCAATAGATGTAAATGCAACTGAAAGTTATATAGAAGATGGGTTAACTTATTATATTGTTAATAAGAACAATAAAGTAGTAGCGTCTTCTAAATTTGCACTTCCAAATGATACTACTAAATTTGCTAGACGTACAGCTTTATTAACAGGATTCAAGAAAGACGATAAATATTCATTAGTTATAGGTAGCAAAAAGCCTTTCGATATATATATAGATGATATATCAGTAGAAAAAGTTTATAACTATAAAGATAAAACAAAAACTGACGATAACTTTACTACTGGTAATATAGGTACAGCTGGAGTAGGTGCTACAGCATATGATAATGGTGGTATAATGATTTATACTCAAGATAAAGCTAAAGGTACTAAAGATGCTCAACCTACAATAAAAACAGTAGTAACTAATAAAGAATATGAAGAAATAATGTCATATTCTAATTATGAATTAATAGATACATATATGTTACAATTTGAACCTTATGACAAGGGTTTAGATGAAGTATTAAATGCACCAGTATTAGAAGATGATAGACTTAATACATTAACAGAAAGTTTAAATACGTTAACTGGTAACTCAATTCATTATAATGTAGTAGAAGCAGGCCCTGGTTCAACAGACCACTGTGTAAAACCTGCAGATGAATTAAATGTATTATATCAACAAACTGAAGTTAAATGTGATCCTATATATCCTGATCTAATAATTCCTCCTAACTATTCTACATCAGATTATGATATGGAAAGTAAAAACAGTATACCGCTACAAGCTTTACAGGATGGAAAACTTAAGAACGAAGAAATATTAAAGAAACAATTCAGTTTTGATTACGATACATTGGAAGATAAAGAAAAGAAATCAAAGGGTAAACCTATAAACTACAATGATCCTTATCCTTATGATGATAGAATAACAGAACTAGAACAGCATTTTCCTAAAATAAAAATAGATGAAATAGAATCTAGATTATATTCTTGTAATCATCCAGGATGTCCGCTAGCACATCCAATGGCTAAGAATTTTGCAATGCTTAACGACATGCAGCTTGCACAATCTAAAAAGATAGAACAAAGACTTGTAAGAATAGAAAATGTATTAGCCACTATGGTAAGAAACATAGGTAGAGTAGGTTCTCGTATAAACGTAAACTGTGTATATTACGGAGGACAAGATGTATTCGGTAAATACAAAACAATAAGATGTTTATGTGATGATAGAGTTAACGATGGAGCTAGCGTAACGATAGATCAATGTATGTGTTGTACAAGATATGAACCTATTATAGGTCAAATATACGACATACTTGATGAAACAGGATTTAATGGTTCAGCTATACTTGATGATATGCAAATGAGCTATATGAATCTAGACGACTTCAAGAATTTAAATAAGGTAGAGAACCGAGCTTCTTCTTTTTCTTACGCAGATGTTAGTTTAGACCCTGATAAGAAACCAGGTACTTTAATAGATCAATGGAAGAAAGAAGATAAAAAAGCATACCTTGAACAATTAAAGAAAAAATTAGGTGATGATGAAAAAGCTAAAGCTGAATTAGAAAAATCTCTTGAATCTGATTATGTATTTACAATGAACTGGGAAACTACAGAAGTAGATACTCAAGCTCCAGATGTTAAAGCATATCCAACTGAAGGCATAGCTTCTAAATATTTAAAAGATGAATCTGATGGAGAAATAGGAGAAATCGATACATCTAATCTTGATAAGAAACTCGATGCTGATGTTATAGCAAAATATAAAGATTATAATACTATTAATAGAGGTGAATGGGTAGATACAAGAGAAGAAGCCGATACAACTCAATCTAATAATTATACATCTGAAGATTTCTATTTCGAAAACTTTAATGCTAATCGTACAGGTTATGCATACGATAATGGTCTTAAAGGCTACATAGGATTAGAAAGCTCAGGAAGTATGGGTTCAGTATCAAATGGACTTACTGGTGCTGAATGTAGAAATAAAATAGTAGAATATGTTAAAAAAGTATGTCAAGAAAATACAGATAGAAAAGCTACTTATAATAATAGTCCTAGAACAGTAGACCCTAATGATATTAAATATTACAAAGGTACTTTACATGGTTGTACAAATCCTGCACTTTATGACTGTACATCACTAGTATCAACTGCTTATAAATACGCAGGTCTATCAAGCTTATATAATAAGAGAGCTTCAGACAATTCATTAGTATCCGAAATAGTTAATAATGATGGTGATATGTGGTACGTTGATGAAGAAGGATTAAACATAGCATTACCTGGAGATGTAATAATGGTATCTAGCTCTAAAGTTAATCCAGATAGCGTTAAAGCTAGAAAGATAATACAAACACATCATGCAATGGTTTATCTAGGTAAAGATGAAGATGGAGATCATATAATTGGGCATGCTAGTGGACCTTATAACCCACCTAAAGCTATAAGAATAGACAAATGGGGACCTGGTCATTATGCTTGGGGATATAGTTTCTTTGTAAGATCTAAAGAACTAAAAGAAGCAGACAAAGTAGCTTCATCATCAGCAGCTAATGGTACTGGAGTACAAGAAGCAACAGGTACAGTAGATGGTAATAACTATGTATGCGTATTAAACAAATGTAGACTTACAAATTATGGACCATGGTGTGGAAGTGTTTCTATTACAGCAGATGGTAGTAAAACAAAAGATTGGTATAATAAAGGAGTAGCTGCTCATAATATGCCAATTGGAACTAAACTATATATCCCAGATCTTAAAGGTAAAGTTAATAGCGACGGTATATTTACTGTAAAAGATACAGGCGGATACTGCTTTGACTTTGACGTATTAACTAAAGGTAAGAATAATGATATAGTTTCAGAAAAATCTTATAAAGTATACGTTCTATCTTGGGGTAGTGGTAAAGTAACTTCATCATTTACAGCAGCTAAGAAAGTAAATGACAAGAAAGACGGTACAGAAAAATATAAAGCAGCATGGAATGCTTACAAAACATATGGTGGTTCTACAATGGAACTTCTTAAAT
>ENA-UOJT01002402-UOJT01002402.1-human-gut-metagenome-genome-assembly--contig:-C15-NODE-2402-length-10969-cov-5.199010_pt1 | contig 10969 bp, 11 predicted proteins | sample MGYA00242357_ERZ723904 | MGnify/ENA metagenome assembly ERZ723904 | reverse complement strand
GCTTTGGCAATATTAAAATGGTAGAAGATTTCAATTATATTTTTGCCCGTTTCGAGAAGATGGGTATTGTCGGTAATAATGGTACCGGGAAATCTACCTTCATTAAAATGCTGATGGGGGAAGTGGAACCGGATAGCGGACGCTTCGATGTGGGCGAAACTGTTCGTTTCGGCTATTACAGTCAGGATGGCTTGAAGTTTGACGAACAGATGAAGGTGATCGATGTCGTACAGGATATTGCCGAATATGTAGACCTGGGCGACGGAAAGAAACTGGGTGTTTCTCAGTTCCTGAATTATTTCCTGTTTACTCCCGAAAAACAACATAGCTATGTTTATAAACTGAGTGGGGGAGAGAAGCGGCGTCTTTATCTGTGTACAGTCCTGATGCGTAACCCGAACTTCCTTGTACTGGATGAGCCGACCAACGACCTGGATATCGTAACGCTGAATGTGCTGGAAGAATATCTGCGTAACTTTAAAGGTTGCGTGATCGTTGTTTCGCACGACCGCTACTTTATGGATAAGGTTGTCGATCATCTACTGGTATTTCGTGGTAATGCCGACCTGAAAGATTTCCCCGGCAACTATACTCAATATCGCGATTGGAAAGAGGTACAGGATCAGTTGGAGAAGGAAGCGGAAGCTGCCCGCCAGCCCAAACAAGCTCCTGCTCCTGAAAAGAACAACCGCCCTCAGAATGAACAGAAAAAGAAACTATCTTTCAAGGAACGGAAGGAGTTTGAAGCGCTGGAAGAAGAAATACCTGCGCTTGAAGCTGAAAAAGCTGAACTTGAAACGGCTATGAGCAGCGGAACATTGAGCAACGACGAGTTGATGGCAAAGTCGGAACGCATTGCAAAAGTGATTGAAGAAATAGATGAAAAGACAATGCGCTGGCTGGAGTTAAGTGAGCTGGCTTAAAGATATGAACGAAACGAAACCTGTGCTTTGGAACCGGAATTTCATCCAGTGTTGTATCTCTTATTTCCTGATGAATTTCTCTTTTTACATGCTGATGCCGACTATGCCGGTTTATTTGGTGGAGGTATTGAAGATTAATCCGTCGGAGGTGGGTGTGGCATTATCCAGTTATTCGATAGGGTTGCTGTGCGTCCGTCCCTTTTCCGGATACTTGGTGGATTGCTTTTCACGCAAACCGTTATATCTCTTTGCCTTTATGGTCTTTGCCTGTATGTTTGCCGGTTATTTGTTTGCAACAACGGTCCTGACGATAATGGCTGTCCGTTTCATTCAGGGTGGCTTTATGGGGATGACTTCCGTTTCCGGTAATACCATTGCGATAGATGTGATTCCTTCCAGGCGAAGAGGCGAAGGAATGGGGTTTTATGGATTGACGATTAATCTGGCGATGTCGCTTGCTCCGTTGGTGGCGGTCGCTGTTTATGATAGGTATGGTTTTCATCCGCTGGTGCTGGTAGGTCTGGCGATAGCGTTGGTTGGTGTCGGCTCTGTCTGTCTGATTCGTTATCCGAAACGGGAGAAGGTGGAACGGCCTCCTTTTTCGCTGGATCGTTTTATTCTGGTGAAAGCGTTACCGACGGCATTGGCTTACCTGTTGAGTGCAATCCCTTATGGGATGGTTGTTTCTTTCGTCGTGCTGTACGGAAAAGAGATCAATGTGTCGAATCCCGGTTATTTCTTTATTTTTATGGCGATAGGGGTCGGTACGGCAAGGCTTATCTCCGGGCGGTTGGTCGATCACGGGAAGATTCATCTGGTATCGATTAGTGCGTTGGTATTTCTGACACTTTCGTTTGCTGTATTTGCTTTGTTTCATAATGAAATTGTCTTTTTTGCTTCTGCGCTGGCGATAGGCATCGGATTCGGTGTTTGTGTCCCCGCTATCCAGTGTCTTTTCGTAAATGTCGCTCCGCATCATATGCGTGGAACGGCAACTTCCACTTATCTGACATCTTTTGATTTCGGAGTGGGAATCGGAATGTTGGCAGCCGGCTTCATCGCTTCGCATGCCGATCTGGCAACAGCCTATCTGGTAGGTGCCGGATGCTGCCTGGTGTCGCTCCTGGTTTATTTGCGGTGGGTGAGACCGTCGTATGAGAAGCATAAATTGGTCGATTGAATTTTATTACTTGCCTGATTAGATTGGTTTCTTTTGTTTATATTTGTGCTGTGGTCTCGTTTTGGGGACTGCAATGATAATTAAAAATGTCGGGTACATGAAAAACATTCTGTTAACCATCTTTTTACTGACATATACCTGTTTGCCGTGTTTTTGCCAGCAAACAGTCGATGAAGCGTGGGTCGATTCTATTAATGAAGAATATGGAGCCTTTCCTTCCGAACTTATCTATCTCCAATCAAGCAAAGGTATTTATGAGACAGGAGAAGACCTTTGGTTTAAAGCATATCAGTTGAATTCCCAATCTTTTGCATTCTCCAATCAAAGTCAGACATTGTATCTGCAAATGATAAATAATAAGGATAGTATCGTTTGGCAAGAGAAATATCCGGTAGAAAACGGTATGGTATTCGGACATGTTTATGTCAGTGAGAAGCTGGTGGATGGTGATTATTTTCTGGAAGCCTATACCCGTCACTCTTTTCATAACGACACAACAGGAATTCTGTCTTCACGTAAAGTAAGGATTGTCAAAAATATAGCTCATGATAATCAACAATCGGAAGATGTAGGAAAAGATAGTTTGCGATTTGATGTTTTTCCGGAGGGAGGAAATCTGGTTTCGGGTTTGCCTTCACGTGTGGCGTTTAAGGCAACAAATGGCAAAGGATATCCGGTAGAGGTAAAGGGTACTTTATACCAAGATGATACTCCGGTCACCCTATTGGAAAGTAGTCATGACGGAATGGGGGTTTTCTTCTTTACTCCTGATACAGAAAAGAAATACCGGATAGAGTTAGAGGATGGTGCTTGTTATTCTTTACCGGAGATTTACCCACAAGGAATGACTTTAAGCCTATCCAAACAAGACAAGAAAAATCTGGAGTTTTTTATCTCACAAACCGAAGGTTCTCCTGCTCAGGACGTTTGTCTGGTAGGACAAGTCCGTGGGATGATTTGCTGTGTGGCAAAGGGAGTGTTGAAGGACCGGCTTAAAATAAAAATGCCGCTTAGTGAGTTCTTTTATCAGGGAATCGCAGAGTTCACCTTGTTTAATGGCGATATGCAACCGGTTGCAGAAAGGTTGGTTTACGTGCATCCGGAAAAGAAGTTACAGATCAATATTGAACCGGATAAGAAAACATATGCCCTTCGTGAAAAAGCTACATTGAAAATAAAGGTGACGGATGGGAATGGAGTACCAGTGAAAACGAATCTGGGCCTTAGTGTATTTGATAAGGCATATATTAATCCGGCAGATCCGGTAAACATATTGACGCATTGTTATCTATCCTCTCAGATACGGGGAAAGATTCATAATCCGCTTTATTATTTTGATGAAAAGAATAAAGACCGTATGCAGGCAATGGATTTATTGTTGCTGACTCAGGGGTGGAGGCGGTATGTCTGGAATATAGAATATGCTCCCGATAATGAAAATCTGTTTTTGTCTGATGAAATAATAGGCATACAATCTATTCATAGTAAGAAAAAGAGGAAAGAGGCGCAGGGGACGGAACAACTTATTCAGATATCCGGTGCAGAGGGAAATTCATTGTATGTATGGGCTGACTCAACTGGTTCTTTTACTGTCGGTACGGATATATTGAAGGAACTTCGAGGCGGTTATGTATATTTGAAACCGATGTTGTCGAATGAACATAAGCCTCAACTTGAAATAGAGGATTATTTTCCGCAAATCGATAGTCTAAGGAAAAAGAAACAGAGATATTACCCTATTATGGATATTTCTCAGTCTGTAAAAGAACAGATTCTCGATATGCCGGTCGTTAGTAATGATAGTACAATTTTACTGGATGAGGTAGTTGTTACCCGTAAAGCAAGTAGACCTTTCAGGGATAAGTTTATGGGACGTTTAGATAGTTTGGCACAGATGGACATTGGTATGCCTTGGGTGTGCCCGGATGGACATTTGGAAAATTATAAAGACGGATATACGGTACATCATGACCCCCGTTATTGTCCCAATGCAAATATCGTTCCTCTTGAAGAACGAAGTAAACCGGTAGAGGGTAAAACGTATCGAATTATTAAACCTAAATATTTCGATGGAGGAAAATGGTTTATTGTGGAAGACGAACAATATGTCGTTTATCACGGTCCTATTTATTCGGAAGAAGAACTTCTCCGCCGGAACAACCTTTGGCGTGCCAAAGGCTACTACGCTGCCCGTGAATTTTACCAACCGGACGAAATAGATATGCAATTGTCAACTCCCGATGCCCGTAATACTTTGTTATGGCAACCTTCCGTCATAACGGATGAAAAAGGGGAGGCAGAAGTTTCTTTCTATTGTTCCGATATCAATACCGGATTTGTGGGAATAGCGGAGGGTGTCGATGGTATGGGACTGCTAGGTACAGGGAAATGTGAGTTTGGGGTCGTTAGAAATTTTAATTGAATAAGCTTGAATGAAGTTAGAGGATATAGTTGAGCATTATGGCACAATGGTCGCAACCATTGCCCACCGGATGATTCAGAACAGGGAGATTGCGAAGGAGGCGGCTCAGGAAGTCTGGTATGAGGTGTTTAAGAGCCTGCCTTCGTTCAATGCAGATTCTGAATTATCGACCTGGATTTATACGATTGCGAAGCGGACTATTTCGCGGTATGCTCAAAATGAAAAGGTGGCGACCTTGGTGAAGCTGGAGCAATTCAGGGCCTTGCAGGAAATCGAATATACCGGTTCTGATGAGGAACGGAAAGAGTGGGTCAAAGAAAGATGTGACTGGTGCTTGACGGCTTTGAATCATTGCCTGAATAATGATGCCCGGCTGATTTTTATTTTTAAGGAGAATATAGGGCTTTCTCATAAAGAGATCGGGGAGATTATGGAAATGTCAGTGGAGAATGTCCGTAAGATATACTCCCGTTCCATAGATAAGATTAGCCATTTTCTGACCGATACCTGTCCGCTTTATAATCCTGCGGGAACCTGTAAATGCAGGATTTGTAAACAGGTCTTTTTTATTGACCTGGATAAAGAATATACCACAGTCGCCAAAATGATACGGTTGGCCGACCTGTATAAGAAGTTTGAAAAAGATTTGCCCCGGAAGAATTATTGGGAAAAATTTTTGGACTGAGTTGTCACAATCTCTACACTGTTACTCACTAATTATAATGTATAACTTAAAAAGTAACATTATGATGAGTAAAATTGAATTTTTGAGAGAACAAATCATTGAAGTACGGAATTTTGTAAACCGTCTGATTTCAGAAATGCCCGAAGAGCTATGGTACACAATTCCGGAAGGTACGGATTCAAACTTTGCCTGGCAGATCGGGCATCTGCTGGTTTCACAGAATTTTCATGCCATTACAACGATAACCGGGTTAAATGAAGATGTCGGACGGCAGATACCTATCGCCCGTTATAATAAAATCTTTAATGGCATGGGAACTTTGCACCGTTCCGCCGAAAGGAACTTTATCCCTGTTTCGGAATTAAAGGAACAATTGGGTTTTGTGCACGATATTTGCCTTGCAAACCTACTGACTCTTAACGATGAAACTCTGAAAGAACCCCTTGAACCAATCCCGTTTAAGCATCCCGTTGCCGATATAAAGTACGAAGCCTTGTCCTGGTGTTTCAAGCATGAGATGTGGCATAGTGCCGAGATGGAGGCAATAAAAAGGGCTTTGGGATATCCGATAGTTTGGATGAAGTAATAAATCTGTTCGTGAACAATGTTATAAAACATATTGTTATATACACAAAGGCAAAAAGAAAAAAGAGAGATAGATTCGGAGGCAGCGGCCTCCATGTTTAGGTTTATTAATTTAATGTTTAGGTATTATGAGACGTTTAGGTATGGCTGTATCAGCCATTTTATTATGTGCAACGGTAGGTTTTGCACGCGAGAACCGGAACAATGTGAGTAAAGAACCGTTTGCTATTAACTTTGAGAAACTGAGTTATTATTTACAATTAACCCCGTCTCAGACGGGTGAAGTAGCAAATATAAATGAATTTTTCCTGGATAAACAACGTGAAAGTCTTCGTGCCAGCGAAAGCCAGCAACAAAAAAAGATGCATCAGGCTGTTTATGGAAATCTGAAGTTGATGAAAAAGGTTCTGACGCCCGATCAGTATCGCAAATATGTAACATTGTTGAATGTGACAAATAATAATAATCGTGCACTGAACCTTTAATATAAAAGGTGAGGGGGGATTTGTTCCCCGGATCGCGATTGTTGAAAACAGGTGGAAGAGATTACGCAATTTGTTTGTGTAGTCTCTTCTTTTTTTATCTATCTTTGCGGCATTGAAAACAAATAATGATTGAGTCTAAATTATGAAACAACTTGGTTTTCCTTCTAATGCTACATTGAAGAGTAATGCAGTCGATTATTCTCTGATTGTGGTTGGGGCTTTTTTGCAGGCATTGAGTTATGTACTTTTCCTGGCTCCCTTTAAAATTGTACCGGGGGGTGTTTATGGTATTTCCATCGTTTTGCATTATGTGACGAAAGGTGTTTTCTCCATTTTTCCGGACGGTTTGCCGATGGGTGCTACTGCCTTATGTTTTAACGTTCCATTGTTGTTGCTGGCAATGAAAAAGATCGGTCTTGCTTCAGGACCGAAAACGATCGTGACATTTGTGCTTATTTCCGTCTTTACGGACACATTATCCTATTTTTGCGGAACGGAACCGCTGGTGGAAAATGATACGTTTATCGCTTGTTTCTATGGAGGGGCGATATTGGGTATCGGTGTGACTTGTGTGTTTAAGGCGCAAAGTACCAGTGCGGGAACAGATGTGTTGGCCCGTGTTATTGCCAATAATTCCAATTTGAAAGTTAGTAATATGATTATAATACTGGATTCTGCGATCGTGATGTTAGGCTTGATCGTATTCCAGGACTGGGCGGTTCCATTGTATTCCTGGTTCGCTATTTTCGTGTATGGAAAGGTTGTTGAAATGTTCCAGACGGAGAATCCGAATCGTGCCGTCTTTATCGTATCGAAGAAGACACAGGAGATAAAAGACCTGATTGTCGGTAAGATGGGTATGCGTGGTACTTTCCTGCACGGACGGGGCATGTATGAAGGAAAGGAAAAAGAGATCATCTTTACCATTGCCGAACGTAAGGATATGCCGCGCCTGAAAGATGAAATTAAGGAGATCGATCCGAACGCTTTTATTTCTACTATGCATGCGAGCAAGGATTCGCCTCGTCCGGGAATCTGAGTAAAAAAAAGTAAACCATATTCTTCACATAAATATCATTATATTTTTAGATAGATATAACAATATAATGCGGAGAATATGGTTACTTTTTTTTAACTTAGTATAACTAACACAGGGAAGAGACAAAGGGACAAAAAGACAAAGAGACCTTTTGATTTTATATCTCTGCTGTGTCCTTTATCCTGCTATATGCGTCTCCCCACAATCTGTTCTGTGGTAGCGATTATGGGTTTTTACAAGCAAGCCTGCTTTAACCCACTTCCTTAAGACTCGGGTGACTGTCCTGCCGGAAACAGTGGTGTATCTTTCGAACATTTCGCATGCTTCTTTCTTCGTAAAATCACAGGGGAGATTTTTAGCTATGTGTGCATATTTCATTGCATTGCCATCTGTATTAACCGGTGTGTCCGGTAGAGAGTCCAACAAACGCAGGTGTTGCTCAACGAAATAAGGCATCCAGCTTACAACAATTTCGACAATCTCGTCGTCGAGTGAAAGTAGTGAATATGTCTGTGTATCCCCATCATACGCACGGATAGTTTGCACAATCATTGCCAGGTTGATAATCATTTTGGGCAAACGTCTGGTGAAACTGATCAGTTCATCGCTTGCGTATATAGAGTAGCGCTTTTCTATATCTCTGATGCAATCATCGATTTTTGCTCGGTTTTTTTGACCTATTTCGAAAGTCAAATCTGTGTTTGCTACGTAGTGGCAAAACGTTTTTGCTCTCTCTGCAAAAGTTTTTCGCTGGCTTTCAAAGTCGCTATAAACGACCTCCTCCTCTTCTGCAAGTCCTTTATAATCGCTTTCGGGAAGATACATAATCAGAACGCGACTAGCTAGTCCGTTTTCCTTGTTCCCTAGCAACTTGACTACTTGTAAAGGTGTCCCTGCTGCTATCATAGACATATTGGGCTCATCCACCCGCACATCACCATGAGCATGTGTGTGCGAGGAGATTGTCTCGTTTTCATACCCCTCTCTTAAAACGGGCGATAATGGATTCTCCTTTATGTCTAAGTTGTTGTCGATCTCTGTTGTGTAAAGCAGGCAGGGTATGTTTTTGTTATGAGCTTGTTGATGTATCAACTTACTGGCCGATATATTGAGAGACAGACTGATTCTTACTTGTGCAGGCATAACTGGTTCTGCGCCGCAACCACAGTCTGCTTCTTTGCATTTGTTCTGGCATAACTTCCACGTTTTGTGCGCCTCTTTTTGTTTTGTAACCTCAGCTTCCGATTCGGCCTCTATGGCATTTGCGTAGTGAAGGAAAAGTTCGTGCGGTCTTTTTATACAACTCTTACCCGAGGCTGCGCGACCACTGGCGATGAAGTATAACTTGCCTGTGGCTTTTTCCTGTCTTCTAAACTGACACCGGATACGCCTGAAAGCTACTCCGGCCGATACCAGCAAAGCCATCGCAGAAGCAAACTGTGTATGCTTATTGCTATTTTTAGGTATTGCGTAGTCCCAGAAATCGTCAGGTATATATTTCTTCAACGCGTCAATGTCAGGACATGGTGTGTCAAGTAGCTCATCTTCATCCATAATATCTTCCATATCTTCCTGTACAATGGCTTTTTGTCTTTTTGTCCCTTTGTCCTTTTCTGGCCGGGGATTTTTCTTTGCAATACCGGCTTGCGTTTGATACCTCGTAGCAATCCCGGACGGTTTTTTCAATTTCGTCGGCATCGAAATCGTTTTGCGCGTACCTTTCAATACATTCTTTTACTACATCTTCTTCATCAAACCCGGTTTGAGTTACGCTACCCATCAATGAAATTAATGTGTGGTGCCGATGCCCGGGAGTCCAGTTTAAATTGGGGTCGGCTGCATCCAGATATTTTTTAAAATTGTTCTCTTTATCCATCATACTACTTTTATCTAAAAATTTATTACTGCATTTTTTTAGCAGAAGTGCTGTATTTACATTCAATGGTGTTGCCTCCGGATTGCAATAAGCTTCTGCGTCATGATTTAAAAACATGCATCGGCTGATAGAACCCACACTCGTGTCGGCTTCAACGTTTAATGTGCATTCAACTATGTGCGTTGTAGCGTTAAAGACATCTCTAAAATTGTCATCGTTTATACCGCCTTCTACCTCGACGTGGCTAAGGATATGTATCCCTTCTCCTCTGACGCTTCGGCATGCGAGTACTACAAATGGTAGTGTTTTTATACGCGGCATAAGTTCATCAACCTGTTCTTGGGTGATATGGTCAATGTCTGTCAGGATGAGTTCCGTAAAAGTGTGCGGATCTTTATCTTTACGTCCTTCGGGGAAGTAGCCATGAATAGTGATTATCGGTAGATTCACCTTCGCCTCGGATACTTCTTTTTTCCATTTTTCCTGTTCGCTCTCTGCTGCATCTTTATAACAGGCATGAAGTTTTCGGACATTTTGAGTGACTTGCTTTAGTTGACTATCTTTTTGTATATATTCACGCAGGTCATTCAGGGAAATATCCCTCTCTCTTTTGTTACTCCGTCCGTTTTTAAAAACGGACAATTTATTTAATTTATTCATTTTTATTAGAAATATAAATTGTTAATAAAATCCTCATCCGGTTCTCCTACATGCTCAATGATGCATTCGAACTGTTTGGGTGTAAGCACCTTTTGATAAGGTTTCCACCCCAGAAGCTCCAACTTACGTCGGAGAGGTTCAACACGTAACCACTTTGCCAGCTTTTGCTGGGCTGTCTTGGGCTTTTCGCCCGGGAAATAGGCTAATGCTAATTCCCTAATTTTAAATTTTGTCATAAAAAAATTTATATGCTGCAAATCTACCTATTGGAATTTTAATGGACCTGAGAGAGTGTATGGATATCATTTGCATGATCTTATTACAGGCTGTAAAGGAGAAATTAGCAAAGCAGAGTTATCATTTTAAAAAAAATGTTTTTTTATAGGCAAACATCCATGTAGTTCCATCCCATATATCCCTGAGTTCGTACCTTCATAGTGTAATCAGAAAGAGAGAGATTAGTTCTGATTGCGTTAATATTCAAATATATAGATTGTTTTAGGTTATGGCATTGAAGTACAAATTGGTCCAACGAAAGGACATGAGTAAAAGCGCAGAGGAAGGCGCGAAGAAGTATTATGGGAGTGTTTCTGCAACAGGGACTTTGGGTTTTGATCAGATTTGTTCCAGCATTTCAGCTTATAGCACGGCATCTCCCGGGGATGTGAAGCTGGTGTTGGACGGATTGGTGTTCGTGGCTTCGGAAGCATTGTTGCGCGGTGAAGTGGTTCAGTTTGGGGAACTGGGTAATTTCTAGTTGAAAATCGGTAGCAAAGGCGTGTCAGAAATGAAAGACTACGATGTGTCGATGTTTAAGAATCCGCATATAGTTTTCCGCCCCAGCTTACGTTTGAAAAGGGAGGTTTCTAAAGCCAGTGTAGAAAAATGGCCCGTAGTAAGCGTCCCCGACTCAGGCTCGGGGAGTGACCGCCCGGAGATTGAGTAGTTAATGATTAACATCACCCACTTGAAAAAAAATAAAGGGTTATATGAATAGTATTACTTATTCCCTTTTATTAATCAGACCTATTACAAGCATTAAAAAGTGTGTCATAGGGTTGTTTGTATTTCTAAAATCTATATCTTTGCCATGTATTAGAACAAAGACGTAGAA
>ENA-UOJT01002391-UOJT01002391.1-human-gut-metagenome-genome-assembly--contig:-C15-NODE-2391-length-11003-cov-6.523018_pt1 | contig 11003 bp, 7 predicted proteins | sample MGYA00242357_ERZ723904 | MGnify/ENA metagenome assembly ERZ723904 | reverse complement strand
AAATGACGTTTGCCCAGATAAAACCTGCCAAAATAAACCTGTCCCTTTTTGGCAGGTTTTAGGCCAGATAATCTTGAATCAGATCGCAGATGGCTCGGGCATCGTTGATGTTGATGGCTCGGGTCGCAAAGCCGGCGTCGAATGCCTGGCGTGCCAGGGCTTCGTTGCAGGCAAGGGCCAGCGTGTGACCGTCGACTAGGTCGAGCGAGCTCTTGCCGCGCAGACGGTCGACACCGGAGCGCGCGACCACGATGTTGTCGAAGCCCTCGGTCTTGTAGCCCTCGATGATCACCACGTCGACATCGTTGTAACGCGACAGCAGCTCGCGCGCGGGCATCTCGTCCTCCTCGCGCGTGTCGGCGTACTCCGCCCAGCGCGTGGCGCAGATGAGGCCCACGTGCTTGGATCCGGCTTGGTGATGGCGCCAGGTGTCCTTAGCGGGCACATCGATATCAAAGCCGTGATGCCCATGATGCTTGAGCGAACCCACGCGCAGGCCGCGGCGGGTGAGCTCGGCAATGACCTTCTCGACGAGCGTGGTCTTGCCCGAGTTCTGGTAGCCGATAAACGCGATCGCGGGGACGGCCGGAGCTGGAACTGTGGGCGCGACGGCGACGGGTGCGCTTGCGGGCGCGGCACCGTCAGCGGCCACGGCCTCAACGGCAGCGGCCTGACGCTCTGCACGATCCCACACGCCCGAGCGGCCGCCCTCCTTGTGCAGCAGGCGCACGTCGACGATCTCCATGCCGCGATCGACGGCCTTGCACATGTCATAGATGGTCAGGCACGCGGCGCTCGCGCCGGTCAACGCCTCCATCTCGATACCCGTCTTGCCCGTCACGCCGGCCGTAACCAGCACGTGAAAGCCAACCTGCCCGTCCGCGCGCGCCGGCGCCCAGCCCTCGGGCACGTCATCGACAGGCGTCCCCGCCGGAGCGATGGGCGCAATGTCGCACTTGCTCTTGGTAATGAGCAACGGATGGCACATGGGAATGATGTCGCTCGTGCGTTTGATGGCCATGATGCCCGCCACGCGTGCGCAGGCAAGCACGTCGCCCTTTTTGGCGCGGTCCTGCAGCACCATGGCTTGCGTCTCGGGGTGCATGAGGATGGTGCCCTCGGCGATGGCGATGCGATGGGTCTCGGCCTTGTCGGACACGTCGACCATGCGTACCTCGCCCTTGGCGTCCACGTGCGTCAGCTCGTCGCGGCGGGCGTCGCGGGCGGGCTCGGTAGCAGCGCTGGCAGTCGGCTGCGCGCCTGCAACGGCATCGCTGGCCGCAGCCGTGGCTTTGTGGGCAGACATCGCGGCCCTGCGAGCGGCCTTGGTGGCATCGGCGTACCTGCTCTTGGCCATATGATCATCCTCCGATTTGGGACATAAATCGTTGCGTGCCCTCAATTATCGCGTGTTCCTGCGGTTTGTGGGCCACGGCATCGCGCCAAATCGAAAGTACCTGCATATCATCACCACGGCGCAGCGCCTCACGCACCGAATACTCGGCATCGCTGAACAGGCACGGACGCACGTTTCCATCGGCCGTCAGGCGCAGACGATTGCAATTCGCGCAAAAATGATTGGACATGGCGCTAATAAAGCCGACCGTTCCCGCCGCGCCCGGAAAGTGCCAGTAGCGCGCAGGGCCCGCGCCAGCAGGAGCGTCGTTGATGTCGAGCGGCTCGAGCTCGCCCAGTCCCGCCGCGGCGGCCCCGGCATTGATGCGCGCCCGCAGCTCGTCGCTCGGCACGGTATCGCTTGCGTCCCACAGCTCAGGATTGAGCGCGGGCGCATGCGGGTCCACAGCACAATGCGAGCTCGTGCGCTCGTCGCCGATGGGCATATATTCGATAAAGCGCAGGTGGATGGGGCGATTGAGTGTGAGCCGCGCGAGGGCCGCCACATCCTGGTTGAGCCGGCGCACCACAACGCAGTTAACCTTAACGGGCTCAAAGCCCCAAGCCAGCGCCGCATCGATGCCAGCCATGGTCTGCTCGAGTCGACCCAGGCGCGTGATCTTTCCAAACAGCGAGGGATCGAGTGTGTCGAGCGAAATGTTGACGCGGTTAAGCCCCGCATCTTTGAGCTGCGGCGCCAGCTTGGGTAGCAGGGCGCCATTGGTGGTGAGCGAGATGTCCTCGATCTGCGGAATCGCGCGGATGTCGCGAATAAGCGGAATGATACGGCGACTGACCAGCGGCTCGCCACCCGTCAGGCGCACGCGGCGAATGCCCTCCCCTGCTACCAAGCGCACAAAGCGGGCGATTTCCTCGGCGCTGAGCAGCTCATCGTGCGCACGGGGCGCCACGCCATCGGCCGGCATGCAATAGATGCAGCGGAAATTGCACTTGTCGGTAACGGCAATGCGCAGGTAGTTGATATCGCGGCCAAAGCCGTCATGTTGCACGTGCCCGTCCACGCAGCCCTCCCCTCACGCGGCGTTTTATTCTTCGGAAAACATAATACCCCACGAGAGAATCATGCCGACACCCGTACGACAGGACAGGTCGCTTCGAGCAAAACGGACTTTCCAAGCCCATCCTTAGCACAGACCATCACAACATTCGATGCTTTTCCCGTTTTTGGCAAAAAACGTCGAATGTTGTGATGGTTTGCGTGCCCACAGCACCCCGTAGAAGGGCCGGGACGCCCCTAAAGGCCGCCGTCCCAGTGCCGAATCACGAATTCTCGCAGATCGTTTTGACGTTTCTGGAACGCTTCGCTTCGGTCGCACTTAAGACCCATAGCGAGTGCGATGGCGTTCATCGCCCGATGCAATTGCAGCTGATGGGCAAACTGGGTCCCGGTGAGGACAATCATCCTAAAGCCCAGCGCGCTCAGCACGGTCATACGCTCCGCATCCGACGCGCTGCGCTGTTTATCAAGATGGTCCGAGCCGTTGTATTCAATCCCCGTACCGCTCGCAGGCGCATATACGTCGATCTCGAAATACCCGGCCTTAGCGAGATACTTGAACTCGTTGGGAACATCGACCCGATGGTTGAGCTCGATCTTGGCGTATCCCAGCCCGCCCTGGGAACGTTTTGCTACGACCATGATTGCGGTGGCCGTCTCCATGGGCGATCGCGCGCCATCGTGCACGCGCTTGAGCATGGCGGCCGCGCGCACAGCCCCCTGGCGAGATCGGTTCTCATTGCAATAGGCAATCAAGTCGGCAACGGTATACCTCTGCCCCATCTCGATATAATCGCCTGTCGACAGATGATTCAAATGGTATCGGGCGCAGATTTCATACCCATATTCCAGCTGCTCGGGCTCACTCATCCACGAGCCCGCCTGGACAAAGCACATGGCCTCATCAACCACTAGAAGGTCCTCTGCCACCTCGATAAGATGGCCCGGAGGTACCGGCGACCCAAACACGTGGCACCTAAATCCAGCCGGCGTCGAGCGCTCAAAATCGAAGTTGACGAGCGTGTCGACATGATCGAGCTCTTCTCGTGGAATACCGAGCGAGACCAGATAGTCGGTAACGATCCCAACTGCCGTTGAAGCCCTCAGCCCCTTGGCATCGAGCCCCAATTTGGGCAGGTCCGCAGTCGGCTCCGCCTCGTTGGCAAGCGAGTCCTCATCGTATAGGCTGCTTGCTCGCGAGAGCGGCTCGGACGGGCGCACCACGTTGTGGTACAGCCAGGCAGTCTTATGGGACAGGACGATTGGCAGGTCCATGAGCCCTCCAATGGAGTCGGATAACCAACCTTATTCCCCTGCCCACGGATCCGCACACCTTCGCGCGCAAGAAAGCGATTCCACCCGATCGAGTGGCAGAAAAACCATCACAACATTCGATGCTTTTCCCGATTTTGGCAAAAAACGTCGAATGTTGTGATGGTTTGAGGCGAGGTGAGGGGCACAGAGGGCCAAAGCATCGTGCTCGAACGGGTTAATCCAGCTCTTTTAAGCCATGCGCCAGCTGCCAGTACTCGCCGTGCTGGGCGAGCAGCTCTTCGTGCGTGCCGCGCTCGATGATGCGGCCGTGTTCGAGGACCATGATGGCATCGGCGTCGCGGACAGTGGACAGGCGGTGCGCGATCATAAACGTGGTGCGACCGCGCATGATGCGGTCCATACCGCGCTCGATGAGCTTTTCGGTACGCGTGTCAATGGAGCTCGTGGCCTCGTCCAGGATGAGCACCGGCGGATCGGCGACGGCCACGCGCGCGATGGCGAGCAGCTGACGCTGACCCTGCGACAGGTTGGCGCCGTCGGCCGTGACCGGTGTGTCGTAGCCCCGCGGCAGGCGGCGGATAAACGAGTCGGCGCAGGCGGCCTCGGCAGCGGCGCGCACCTCCTCGTCGGTCGCGTCGAGCTTGCCAAAGCGGATGTTCTGCGCAATGGTGCCGCTAAACAGGTGCGTGTCCTGCAGCACAATGCCGAGCGACCCGCGCAGGCTGGTCTTGGCAATGTGCTTGACGTCGATGCCGTCGTACGTGATCTCGCCGTCATCGACCTCGTAGAAGCGGTTGATGAGGTTGGTGATGGTCGTCTTGCCGGCACCCGTGGAGCCCACAAACGCGATCTTTTGCCCCGGCTTGGCAAAGAGGCTAAGGTCCGTGAGCACGCGGGTGCCCGGCACGTAGGAAAAATCCACGGCATGGAAGCGCACGTCGCCGGCAAGCGGGACCAAGCCGCACGTGAGCTCGGTGCCGTCGGCAGCCACCGCGCGGCCCGACTCATCAACGGCTGCCACATCATGCAAATGCCCGTACGCGCCCACGCCCTGGCCCTCGGGAATCTTCCACGCCCACGCGGCGTCGCCCGTCTGCACCAGCTCCACGCAGCCCTCGTCCACCTCGGGCTTAAGGTCCATAGCCGCAAACAGGCGCTCGGCACCGGCCAACGCATTGAGCAAGAAGTTGCCGAGCTGCGTAAACTGGTTGATGGGCATGGCCGCCTGGCGCACAAAGACCAGGTAGCTCGCGAGCGCGCCCACGTCGGCGAGCCCCTTGATGCAGAGCATGCCGCCCGCCACGGCAACGATGGCGTAGTTGACGTAGCCGATCACCACGGTCATGGGCACCATTGAGTTGGCGTAGGCCTGTGCGGCGCCACCGGTACGGCGCAGCTCCTGGTTGCGCGTGTCAAAACCGGCAACATTGGCCTGCTCGTGGTTAAAGACCTTAATGACCTTTTGGCCCGAGACCATCTCCTCGACGTATCCGTCCAAGTCGCCAAGCGATGCCTGCTGGGCGGCAAAAAAGCGCTTGGAGCGGGCACCCGAGTAGCGCGCGTACAGCACAATGGCAACATCGCACGCGAGCGTGATAATCGTGAGCTGCCAGTTAAGAATGATGAGCATGGCTGTGGTGCCGATCACCTGAATGGTCGCCTGAATCACGTTGGCAAAGCTGTTGTTGAGTGCCTCGGAGACCGTGTCGACGTCGTTGGTGAAAAAGCTCATGATGTCGCCCGAGCGCGTACTGTCAAAGTAACTGAGCGGCAGCGTCTGGATGTGCGCGAACAAGTCGCGGCGAATATCGGACACCACGCGCTGGGCCGCGCGCACCATGATCTGTGAGTAGCCCAGGGCCGAGAGCACGCCCGCGGCGTAGATGATCGCCGTCAGGATGACCTGCTTGGCGAGCAGTTCCTCCCCGCCCGTGGCCAAACCGTTAACGATGGGGCGCACCATGTAGGTGCCGGCGAGGCTCGCGATGGCGGCGACGGAGGCGAGCACGCCCACCGCGAGCAACGAGAACTTGGCATGCCCCATGTAGGAGAGCAAGCGGCGTACAGTGCGCTTGAGGTCGGCCGGGCGTGCTTGGGCTGCGGTCTTAGGCATGGCGCTCACCCCCTTCCAAGGGTGATCCGCATGCGACGGAGGAAAACGGATCATTCGCGCAGCCACCGTCGTTGCCATCGCCGGCGTCCGCGTTCCCCGCAAACTCCATCTGCGAGGCGTAAATCTCCTGGTATATGTTGTCGCCCGCCAGCAGTTCCTCGTGCGTGCCCACGCCGTGGACACGACCGTCGTCCAGCACCACAATGCGATCGGCATCCATGACGCTCGCGATGCGCTGGGCGATGATGAGCACGGTCGTATCGGGAATCCGAGCGATGTGCTCGCGAATCTTTGCGTCGGTCGCCATATCGACCGCGCTGGTGGAGTCGTCAAAAATGAGCACGCGCGGATGCTTGAGCAGCGTGCGCGCGATGCACAGGCGTTGCTTCTGGCCACCCGAGACACCGGCGCCGCCTTGGCCCAACTCGCCGTCCAGCCCGCCGATGCGATCAAGGAACTCGTCCACGCACGCCGCGCGGCAAGCCGCGAGGAGCTCATCGTCCGACGCCTGCGGATTGCCCCACTGCAGGTTCTCGCGCACGGTGCCCGTGAACAGCACATTCTTTTGCAGCACAATGCCCACAGCGTCGCGCAAGGCGGCGAGGTCGTAGTCGCGCACGTCGCGTCCGCCCACAAGCACGGCGCCTTCGGTGGCGTCGTACAGGCGCGCAATCAGCTGCACAAGTGAGCTCTTGCCCGAGCCCGTGCCGCCGAGGATGCCCACCGTCGAGCCGCTCTCGATGCGAAGGTCGATATGCTCGAGCACATCCTCGGCTGCATCCGCGCGGTATTTAAAGGAAACGTCGCGAAACTCGATACTGCCGTCCGCTGGCGCCGCAATCGCGAGGTCTCCCGCGGGGTTGGCGATAAAGGGCTCCTCATCGAGCACCTCGGCGATACGGCCCACACTCGTGAGAGCGCGCGTGAGCAGCAAAAACACATTGGAAATCATCATAAGCGAGTTCATGATCAGCAGCACGTAGCTCATAAAGCCCGTGAGCGAGCCCACGCCCAGCTTGCCGGCGAGAATCATGCGGCCGCCAATCCACAGGATGGAGAGCGCAGCCACGTACATCGACAGCTGAAACACCGGCAGGTTGAGCACGGCGGTGCCGAAGGTCTTGGTCGCCGTGCCGGCGAGCTCGGTATTGACGGTGTCGAACTTGGCCTCCTCGTGCTCGGTACGAACGTAGGCCTTGACGGCACGCACGGCGGTGAGGTCCTCCTGTACCACGCCGTTGAGGTGGTCCATCGAGGTCTGGAGTTGGCGGTAGAGCGGACTGACGCGATAGGTGATGGCGCCCAGTACGATTGCCAGCACGGGCAAGATGATCGCAAAGACGGTGGCGAGCGGGCGCGACAGCATCAGCGCGTAGATAAGGCCGACGATAAGCGTCACCGGGCCGCGCACCATAGGGCGAAAGCCGTTGCCCACAGCATTTTGGATAACGGTGATGTCCGTGGTCATGCGGGTGACGAGCGAGCTGGCGTCGTAGTTGTCCAGGTTACCAAAAGCGAGCGTCTGAATCTTTTTGTACTCAGCCTCGCGCAGGTTAGCGCCTAGGCCCGAGGCAACGCGGGCGGACGTGTGTGCATAACCCAAGCCCAGTACCAGCGAAAGCGCAGCGCACACCAACATGTACGACCCCTGCAGCAGCATGTAGTTGATATCACCCGCAGGCACGCCCACATCGATGATGTTGGCCATGATGACTGGGATAAACAGCTCGAGCACCGTCTCGACCGACACAAAGAACACGCCGAGGATGGCATCGCGACGGTATGCCCCTAGATAGGAAAACAGTATTTTGAGATTGCGCACGCAGGTTCAACCCCCATCAAACGTTGTTCGCAAACGCACGTATTATTGCGCGCCGAATAATGGTGTCAAGTATTCCGAAATCGTTTTCTGCAAGGTTAGCGCCGGCGGCGAGTTCTCGTGATGTGTGTCCATATTCACTCGGAATAATGGTGCGCGAGACTTTTTTCGCTCCGGCGTCAACACAAAGCTTGACTCTACAATCGTTGTAGGGTTTTCACTACACTGGTAGCTAAACGAACCAAGCCAGAAAGCCCCGCCCATGGAACACGACCTCACACGCGGCAATGTCCTTAAGACCATCGCGGTCTTTGCCCTGCCCTATATGCTCTCGTACTTTTTGCAGATGCTCTACGGCATGGCCGACCTGTACATGATGGGGCAGTTTAGCGGCGCCGCCGGCATCACCGCCGTGGCAAATGGCGCGCAGACGCTCTATATGATTACCGTGGCGCTCGTGGGCCTGGCCATGGGAACGACGGTCATCGTCGGCCACGCTGTGGGTTCACGCCGGTTTGACCGCGCCGAGACCGCCATCGGCAACACCATTACGCTCTTTATGGGTGTCTCGGTGGTGCTGGCCGCTGTCCTGCTCGCACTGTGCCCGCAGATCGTGACACTCATTGGCACGCCGGCCGAGGCAGTCGAAGGCACCGCCGCCTACCTGCGCATTTGCTTTATCGGCATTCCATGCATCGCCGCGTACAACATTCTCTCGGCCATCTTTCGCGGGCTGGGCGATTCGCGCTCGCCTATGTACGTGATCGGCGTGGCATGCATCATCAACATCGCGCTCGATTTTCTGTTTATCGGGCACATGGGGCTCGGCCCCGTGGGCGCGGCACTCGGCACGGTGACCGCGCAGACAGCCAGCGTTGCCCTCGCGCTCGTGTGGCTTAAGAGCCGCCGCACGAACATCCACGTTAAGCGCAGCGACCTGCGCCCCCAGCCCGAGGTGCTCGGCAGTATTCTTAAGATCGGCGTGCCCGTGGCCGTGCAGGACGGTTGCATCCAGGTGGCGTTTATGTTTATCACCGTCATCGCCAACCACCGCGGCTTGGTCGACGCCGCCGCCGTGGGCCTGGTCGAGAAGATGATCAGCTTCTTGTTCATTGTGCCGAGCTCCATGGGCGCCACCGTCAGCGCACTCACGGCGCAAAACGTCGGCGCGGGCAAGGGTGACCGCGCGCGTCAGGTACTCAAAGATGCCATGACGATCTCGGTGGTGTACGGCTGCCTGATCACGGCGCTGATGTGGCTGGTGGCACCGGCGTTTATTGGCTTTTTTGCCAAGGACGCCGCGGTGGTCGCCGCCGGCACCGGCTATATGCGCAGTTATATTTTCGACGCGATTTTTGCCGGCATCCACATTTGCTTTAGCGGCTTTTTCGCTGCATACGGCAAGAGCTATATCGGCTTTGCGCACAACGTGCTGGCCGTGGCGCTCATTCGCGTACCGGGCGCTTGGCTGCTGTCGAACGCCTATTCCGAAACATTGTTTCCCATGGGCATCGCCTCGCCGTGCGGGTCCATTCTGTCGGCAGTCATCTGTGTTGTCGCGTTTACCGTGCTCAACCGGCGCGGGGCTTTTGACAAGCTGATGGCGTAACGGAGCGACGCAGGCCTGACGCCCCTCCCCCGCTTTTTACCGAAAGGAACGGTCCCATGACCGACTCGCCAGATGAACATACAGAGGGCCTGCTCCGCATTGGCGAGGTGGCACGCCTGTTTAACCTGAGCGTGGGAACGCTACGTCATTACGAGCAGATCGGCTTGTTGGATCCGGCGCGCATCGATCCGGCAAGTGGGTACCGCTACTACGGATCGCGGCAGCTCTCCACCCTCAACACCATCAGCAACCTGCGAGTTCTCGACTTGCCGCTCGCGCAAATCCGCGAGTTTGTGACCACGCGCGATGTGGACCTCATGCAGCGGCAACTGGCTCAGCAACAGGAAATCATCGAGCGCAAGCGCCGCGAGCTCGAACGCGTGTCGCGCAAGATTAACAGCCGGCTTGCCCTGCTGCACGATGCCTTGAACAACGAGCTCGATATCATTTGCACAATCGATGCGCCCGAACTTCGCTGCGCCGTGCTGCGCGAACGCGTCAACCCTACCGACGCCTATGCGCTGGAGTGGCAAATTCGTCAACTGCAGACGGGCCAGCACGAGACGTTTGTTTTTCTGGGCAACTTGGGCGTCGGGATCGCGCCCGAACGCCTTGCCGCCGGCGACTTTGATGGCTACGACGAGGTCTTTCTGCTGCTGGATGGCACGGACGATTACCTGGGCGATGTCGAAGTACGTCCCGCCGCGCGGTGTCTGACGGTCAGCTTCCGCGGCACGCACGGTCAGGCGGCCCCGCGCTATGAGCGCTTACTCGATTACATGCACGAGCGCGACCTGTCCCCCGCCGGTCCCTCGCGCGAAATCGCCCCCATCGACGACATCATCAGCGACGACCCGGGGGCGTATGTGACGAGGATCGCGATACCGGTCCGCTAATCACTACCATTTATCGAGCAATTCCATCCATTTACCTTAATCCGAATTAGATTGTATTATGTAGCAAATAAAATGACAGCATATTGCCCCCCCATAGGCAGGAGACATTATGCCCAGAGTTCAATCACGTCGCTCGTTTCTTCTCGGCCTAGCCTCGATCATCGGCTTATCCACGTCACGCCCAACAAGAGTATTCGCTGCCGACTCAAACTCATCCGTCGCTTTTACATCAGACCTAGCACAAGACTACGCGCTTTCCCTGTTGCCCATCGTCGACGGATCCGCGAACTTAGAGATCGAGCAAATCGTTCCCGTATGCCAACAAATCGGCCTTATCTGTGGCTATGAAATCAGTGTCACAAGGGAAGGAAGCCCTTACGGTTATTTAGTACTTGACGCATCATATCCTGGGCTTCTGAAGGAGATAACCCTCGGCGATACCATTCTTCCGATTTCAGCTTCTCTATCAAACGCCATTTCAACTTATTCCGGCCAACAGGCCACAAACCCAACCGTACTAATTTCGTACAACGATATTGAATATGGAACTTTGGTGCCAGGAACTAGAGACTGTGTAACCAACTATAACAATATACGGTCTGTCCCGATTGTCACCGAAAAGGGTATAACACCTCAAAGCAATAACCCAACTTCATGGAATGCAGTCATTATCAATGAAGATGACTTGATGTTGCATTTCCAAATAGACGATTTAAACGGAATACCGTTCCGAGGAGTCTCGGAATCATTAGTTGAAGCCCGCACTAATAAGTATGCATGCGTCGTTTCTGCCTTGTACGCTGTATCAATGCATTACGGTCTCACCAGTTCAAACGCTAATCAATTTAATCCCGATTATTATAAAGCAATATGGAACG
>ENA-UOJT01002378-UOJT01002378.1-human-gut-metagenome-genome-assembly--contig:-C15-NODE-2378-length-11037-cov-7.122291_pt1 | contig 11037 bp, 1 predicted proteins | sample MGYA00242357_ERZ723904 | MGnify/ENA metagenome assembly ERZ723904 | reverse complement strand
AAATTGTCCGACAACGAGGGAGAGGTAAGTGAAAACAGGAGGACTGTATGAAAAAGAGGAATCTGATCGCGCTGCTGATGGCAGTATGCATGATGTTCTCCCTGCTCCCGGTGAACGCGATCGCCGTTGGAGACGAGGGGACCATCCCGGCAGAGGAAACGCTTCTTTCCGAAAATGGAAACGATCCCGCGCCGGCTGGCAGCACCAATCCCGCCGGAGACAAAGACTCCATTCCGGGCACAGGCGATAAGCCCAGTGCGGCGGAAGAGCCTGCGAAGGACGAAGAGCCCGGCAAGGACGAAGAGTCCGCGAAGGACGAAGAGCCCGCGAAGGGCGAAGAGCCCGGCAAGGACGAAGAACCCGCGGAGGGCGAAGAGGGCGGCAAGACAAACGTTGTCCCCATGAGAGTTGTCCGGCCGGATACGGACAAATACCTCACCTACGTCTTTCGGGTAGACGGCGAGGAAGTCTCGCGCCAGATCGTCAAGAAGGGCGACACGCTCTATCAGCCCGTTTCCCCCGTGAAGGACGGCTATAAATTCACCGGCTGGTTCGTCGGCGCGTCCGAGCTCGCCTTCGGTACCGTGGGCGAGATCAGCGAATCGGCGCAGATCAACGTGGACGCCGGATTCACGGAAGTGCTGTACGTGTTCTTTGCCGACACGAACGGCCGCATTGTCCATACCAAAGAGGGCGTGAAAGGCGACGTTATCAAGACTGACGATGTGACCTACGGTCTTGAGAACACAACGCACGCGATCACAGGCTGGTATCTGGAACCCAGCTACCAGACCCCTGTCGACTCCGTCACGCTGGACAAAGAGAATATCACCGTGTACGCCAAGGTCGAACCGGGCCACTGGCTCCACTTCGATTCCGACGGCGGTACATATGTCGCGCCCCAGTTCTACAGCGCAGACGCAACCACGGCAGCTCCCAATGTGGTGACGAAGCCCGGCTACACGTTCAGCCACTGGGAATACAACGGAACGAAGTTCGAATTCGGCAGCCCACTGACGGAGAACATCACGCTCAAGGCGCGCTGGAACGCCAAAGCCGACACGCAGTACACCGTCATCCACTGGCAGGAGAATGCCGATGACGACGGCTACTCTTATGTGGAAAACGAGACGCTGTATGGTACGACCGGCGCGCAGACGAGCGCCAGAGCTAAGACCTATAATGGTTTTACCGTTCAGGCGATTACGCAGGAAACCATCAAGGGCAACGGCGCTACCATTGTCAACATATATTACACGCGCAATGTGTACGAAGTGAAATTCTACCGGAGCACAGGAAGCAGCTGGAATCCCGGTTGGAGCGAAATAACCAACAATAGAATCAGCGCTAAGTACGGTGCGAATATCCGCGACCAGTGGCCTGGCGGACAGTGGAAGGTCAGTCCGAGCGGCAGTGTTTACCAGACCAATATAGATGTTATGCCGCTGGGCGGCACCAACTTCTATGAGACGAGCCAGTACAATGGTTCCGCTAAGTACTATCTGGAAGATCTTAACGGCAACTATGTGCTGGATCACACGGATACCGGTGCGAGTACAACTGCCACTATTTCAAAAGAGGATCGCTACAATATCACCGGCTTTACCGTAAATGAAAGCAAAAGTGGAAAGGACGGCGAGCGCTATAATGGCGCCAGCTTCTACTACGACCGCAACAGCTACAATGTAGTGTATATAAGCCACGGTCAGACGGTCAACACGGCATCGTATAAATACCAGCAGAGCATTGCCGACGCTGGAAATTATAAACTTACGACCCCGCCGGTCGGCATGGAGAAATATATTTTCGCAGGCTGGTGTGCTGATCCCTTCGGTCTGCCGGATTATGTATTTGATGGCAAGACCATGCCCGCGCAGAACATTACGGTATACGCCTACTGGGCAGCGCCCACGGTAAGCGGCGTTGCCTACATCACCATGGAAGGCACCGGCGGACAGAAGGATCTCACCATCCCCTACGGCGGCACCATTGACGAGAGCATGCTCCCCAATCCGCAGGAGCCGGCGGGCGAGGGCTGGACATTTGCTGGCTGGGCGACGAAGAACGGCGATACTTACATGCCCTTCCACTTCAGCACCAAAATTTACGAGAATATCGAGCTTTACCCCTACTATACCAATAAGAGCAGCTACACCGTGACATATACTGACGGCAAGGATACTGTCACGGATATGAAGCGCTATGCCTCCGGTGCGCACGCCGACGTGCAGGCCAACTCCTTCGCCGTTCCCGAGGGCAAGGTGTTCCTCGGCTGGGCAGAGACGGCGGACGGGGCGGTCAAGTACCAGCCCAACGACAAGCTGCGCATGAACGCGAGCGTCACGCTCTATGCCGTTTGGGGCGATAAGGACGCGGTCGTTTCCCTGACCTATAAGGCCAACGGCGGCAGCGGCGCAGACCACGTCGAAAAAGAGATCGTCAATAACGGTCTTGTGACGCTCTGGGACGGCAGCGGCTTCTCCCGCACCGGCTATTCCCTCGAGGGTTGGAGCACCGATCCGAACGCCGCCAGTGCGGAATATATGAGCGGCAGCACCGCCCGCGTGGACAGCACCGGGGACAATATCCTCTACGCCGTGTGGAAAGCGAACGAGAATACTGCCTATAAGGTCGAGTTCTACTGCGAGCAGACCAACGGCACCTACACGCTCGAAAAGACTGAGCATCGCACCGGCACGACGGACACCACCGTTTCTGTCAATCCTACGGATAAGGAATACGGCACGCCCACGTATGTGTACGATGCGGCCAATAAGAACAACGTCGAATCCGGCCCCGTGGCCGCGGACGGCTCGCTGACGCTGAAGCTGTACTTCAAGCGCAACACCGCGGAGTACACCATCCACCATTACCTCAAGGGCACGGAAGTGAAGGTCGCTCCTGACCAGACCGGCACCATGACGATCGGCGATACGCTGACGGCGAGCGCCTCGACCGCGTTGGGTGCGGAATATACGTCGGCGCATGCGAGCAGCTACTCCCCCAGCCAGTCGCTGGAAATGAAAGCGGCGGGGAACGTCATCACCGTTTATTACACCGTTCCTCTGACGATCACCGCAGAGAGCGCGAGCAGAGCCTACAACGCCCAGCCGCTCACGCAGCCGGACTTCAAGGTCGAGGGCCTTGTCAACGGCGATCAGAAGACGGATATCACCCTCTCCATGACGAAGGAAAGCACCATCACCAATGTCGGCAGCGTGCAGAACGTCATCGATACGACCACCGTCCGGTTCAAGGGCGGCGAGCTGCCCGGCGGCTACTATGAACTGCCGACCTATCAGCCCGGCACGCTGACGATCACGCCGAACACCGACGAAGTGACTGTCACCATCACCGGCAACCATGACACCCGGGTCTATAACGGCAGCGAGCAGTCCGTCACGGGCTACACGACGGACGTTGGCGAGAAGACCATTACCGTCGCGCTGAAGGAAGGCTCCAAGGCGGAAGCGAAGGGCACGAACGCCGGCAAGTACGACATGGGTCTGACGGAAGATAACTTCACGGTCACGTCCGAGAACTACAGCAACATCAAGGTCGTTGTAGTGGACGGCTATCTGGAGATCACGCCGATCACCGATAAAGTTATCGTCACCGTAACCGAGAAATCCGACACCGTCACCTATGACGGGCAGCAGCACTCCGTCACGGGCTACAAGTCCATGACGGCGGACAACACGCTCTACGACGTGACCACCAGCGTCCATGCGACCGAGACCGCGGCGTGCACGGCGAGTGGAACGTATGTCGGCACCTACCATGTCGGCATCGAACCCGGTGACTTCCGGAACATCAGCGGCAACTTCACGAACGTCGAGTTCGTGATCGTGGACGGCGATCTGGTCATCACCCCGGCGAGCGTCGCCATTGTGAAGATCGCGGGCAACACGAAGACCGTCACCTACAACGGCGAGGTGCAGTCCGTCGAGGGCTACACCGTCACGAGCAACCCGGCGAACGCGACCGTGACGCTCGTCGGCAATGCCATCGCTTCCGGCACGGACGCCGGCACCTACCCAATGGGTCTCACCGCCGCCGACTTCACCGCGACTTCCCCGAACTATAATAACGTCACCGTCGAAGTGACGGACGGCTGGCTGGAGATCGATCCGATCACCGATAAGGTCACCGTCACCGTTACCGAGAAGTCCGGCTCCGCCGTGTATAACGGACAGGAGCATTCCGTCACCGGCTACGAGACCATGACGGCCAACAACGCGCTCTACGACGTGACCACCAGCGTCCATGCGACCGAGACCGCGGCGTGGACGGCGAAGGGCACGGACGTCGGCGAGTACCCGGTGGGCATCGTCTCCGGCGACTTCGCGAATACGAGCAAGAACTTTACGAACGTCGTGTTCACCGTTGCGGACGGCGCTCTCACCATCTCCCCCATCTCCGAAAAGACCATCACTGTCACCGCGGCGAGCGACAGCAAAAAGTACGACGGAACGCCGCTCACGAACAACGGCTTCAGCTGCACCGAAGGTGTGCTGGTGCCCGGCGACGTGCTGACGGCTGTTGTTGAGGGCAGCGCCACGAACGTGGGCGACGAGGGCAAGAACGTCGTCAAGAGCTATAAGGTCATGCGCGGCGGCGCAGACGTTACGGGCAACTACACCTTTACCGACAGTGTGGACGGCAAGCTGACCATTCTGCCGCGCACCGTGAAGCTCACGTCCGAGACCGCGAGCAAGGAATACGACGGCATGCCGCTGACCCGCCCGGACGTTTCCGTCACGGGTGACGGCTTCGTCTCCGGCGAGGTGACCGGCATCACGGCCACCGGCAGCGTGACTTATGTGTCCGACGGCACGGTCGAAAATACCATCACCTATACGACGGGCGCGGCCTTCCGCGAGGCGAACTACGATATCACCGAGATCCCCGGCAAGCTCTCCATCACGCAGAGCTCGAACGCTATCGTCATCACCACGCCGTCCAAAAGCAGAGAATATAACGGCCAAAAGCTGCTGGACTACCAGACCACGCATACCGGAACGCTGGCGGCAGGCGACCGGCTGGTCGTGGAGTTCCCGGCCGACGCCGGTCTGACCGACGTGGGCACCAAGCGGAACGAATATAAGTCCTACCGTGTGGAGCGTTCGGACGGCGCGGACGTGACCGCCAACTACACCTTCGGCGAGCCCGTCATCGGCACGCTGGAAGTCACGCCGGTGGCGATCGAGCTGACGGCGAACAGCGCCGCCAAGGCGTACGACGGCACGCCGCTCACCGACAGCGGCTACACCATCAGCAGCGGCAGCTTCGTGGGCGAAGAGGGTCTTGCGGGCGTCACGGTCGAGGGCAGCCAGACGGCTGTCGGCAGCAGCGCCAACAAGATCACCGGCCACAAGCTGAAGAGCAACACGCTGGCCAAGAACTACACCATCACCTATGCGAACGGCACGCTGACCGTCACGCAGAGCGAAAAGGTCATCACCGTCACGGCGAACAGCCACACCTGGGAGTATGACGGCCAGCCGCATTCCGACGGCGGCTACACCGTCTCCTATGACGGCCAGACCTACACTGCCGCCGCGGGCAAGACCGTGACGCTGCCGACCGGCGACGTTGTGAGCGCAGCGGTCGAAGGCACGGTAACAAACGTTGCCGACAGTGCGGACGACAACAACGTCGTCACCGCCGTCGTCATCCGGAACGCCTCCGGCACGCAGACGAACGACCAGTACAAGACCATCACGCTCGTTCCGGGCGCGCTGAAGATCACCCGGCGCGGCGCGGGCGAAATGAAGGTCGTCCTCACGGCAGCGGACAACTCCGTTGTCTATGACGGCCAGCCGCACGGCGCGAAGCGGAACGCCGCGGGAGCGATCGAGGCCGGCACGAGCTACACCATCACGAATCTGGCCGAGGGCCACAGCGTGCAGACCGTTGCCATCGACGGCACCGAGACCGCCGTGGGCGAGTACCCGAACAAGCTCGTTCCGAGCGGCGCGGTCATCGTGGACGCGAACGGCGCGGACGTCACCGCAAACTATGAGATCACCTACCGGCCCGGCACGCTGACGATCACCGAAGTCACCGACGAGGTCGTCGTCACCGTTACCGAGGTCTTCGGCACCGTTGTTTACGACGGGCAGGAGCACTCCATCAAGGGCTATGTGTCCATGACCTCCAGCGACCCGCTGTACGACGTGACCACCAGCGTCCGCGCGACCGAGACCGAGGCGTGGACGGCGAAGGGCAAGAACGTCGGCGAGTACCCCGTCGGCATCACGGCGGCGGACTTTGAGAACACGAACACCAGCTTCACGAACGTCCGGTTCGTGATCGTGGACGGCACGCTCACCATCACGCCGTTCACTGACAAGGTCACCGTCACCGTCACCGAGAAGTCCGGCTCCGCCGTGTATGACGGGCAGGAGCACTCCGTCACCGGCTACGAGACCATGACCGCGGATAACGGCCTCTACGACGTGACCACCAGCGTCCGTGCGACCGAGACCGACGCCTGGACGGCGAAGGGAACGAACGCGGGTGAATACCCGGTGGGCATCAAAGCATCCGACTTTAAGAACACCAGCAGCAACTTCACGAACGTCGAGTTCGTGATCGTGGACGGCACGCTGAAGATCGACCCCGTCAGCGACAAGGTCACCGTTACGGTCGTCGAGAAATCCGATATCGTCACCTACGACGGGAAGGAGCACTCCGTCACGGGCTACAAGTCCATAACGGCGGACAACGCCCTGTATAACATCGCGGATGTCGACGAAACGCCGACCGAGGCGTGGACGGCGAAGGGAACGTATGTCGGCACCTACCATGTCGGCATCAAAGCGGCCGACTTTAAGAACAACAGCGGCAACTTCACGAACGTCGAGTTCGTGATCGAGGACGGCGATCTGGTCATCACCCCGGCGAGCGTCGCCGTTGTGAAGATCGAGGGCCACACGAAGACCGTCACCTACAACGGCAAGGAACAGACCGTCGAGGGCTATGAGATCACGAGCAACCCGGCGAACGCGACCGTAACGCTCGTCGGCAAGGCCATCGCTTCCGGCACGGACGCGAACACCTACCCGATGGGTCTCACCGCCGCCGACTTCACCGCGACTTCCCCGAACTACGAGAATGTCCACGTGGAAGTGACGGACGGCTATCTGAAGATCAACCCGATCACCGATACGGTCACCGTTACCGTCACCGAGAAGTCCGATACCGTCGTATACGATACGAACGAGCATTCCATCACCGGCTACGAGACCATGACGGCCAACAACGCGCTCTATGACGTGAAGAAGAACGTCGCCGAAACGCAGACCGCGGCGTGGACGGCGAAGGGAACGGATGTCGGCGAGTACCCGGTGGGCATCGTCTCCGGCGACTTTGAGAACACGAGCGTCAACTTCACGAACGTCGAGTTCGTGGTCGTGGACGGCGCGCTGAACATCACTCCGGCGGCAAACGCCGTTGTGAAGATCGCGGGCAGCACGAAGACCGTCATCTATGACGGCACCGAGCAGACCGTAGAGGGCTACACCGTCACGAGCAATCCTGCGGACGCGACCGTGACGCTCGTCGGCGAGGCCGCCGCCTCCGGCACGGACGCGAATACCTACCCGATGGGGCTCAAGCCCTCCGACTTTACCGCGACTTCCCCGAACTACAAGAAAATCACCATCGAAGTGACGGACGGCTGGCTCAAGATCGATCCGATCGCCGATAAGGTCACCGTGACCGTCACCGAGAACTCCGCCGCCGTCACCTATGACGGCACGGAGCACTCCGTCACCGGCTACAAGTCCATGACCGCGGACAACACGCTCTACGACGTGGAGAAGAACGTCGCCGAGAAGCCGACCAAGGCGTGGACGGCGAAGGGGACCGACGCGGGCGAATACCCGGTCGGCATCGTCTCCGGCGACTTCAGGAACACCAGCAAAAACTTCACGAACGTCGAGTTCGTGATCGTGGACGGCACGCTGAAGATCGACCCCGTCAGCGACAAGGTCACCGTCACCATCACCGAGAACGCCGATACGGTCATTTACGACACGAAGGAGCACTCCGTCACGGGCTACAAGTCCATGACCGCGGATAACGCGCTCTACGACGTGAAGAAGAACGTCACCGAGACCCCGACCAAGGCGTGGACGGCGAAGGGAACGGATGTCGGCGAGTACCCGGTGGGCATCAAAGCGGACGACTTTGAGAACACCAGCGGCAACTTTACGAACGTCGAGTTCGTGATCGTGGACGGTGCGCTGAAGATCGCCCCGGCGGAGAGCATCGTCGTGAAGATCGCGGGCAACACGAAGACCGTCACTTACAACGGCGAGGAGCAGTCCGTCGAGGGCTACACCGTCACGAGCAACCCCGCCAATGCGGATGTAACGCTCGTCGGCAAGGCCGTCGCCGCCGGCACGGACGCCGACACCTACCCGATGGGTCTCACCGCCGCGGACTTCACCGCGACTTCCCCGAACTATGAGACCGTCGTTATCAAAGTGACGGACGGCTGGCTGAAGATCAATCCCGTCAGCGACAAGGTCACCGTCACCGTGACCGAGAATTCCGATTCCGTCGTCTACGACGGGCAGGAGCACTCCGTCACCGGCTACGAGACCATGGCGGCGGACAACGCGCTCTATAACACCGCGGACGTCGCCGAAACGCCGACCGACGCCTGGACGGCGAAGGGAACGAATGCCGGCAAGTACCGGGTCGGCATCAAGTCCGGAGATTTCAAGAACACGAGCGTCAACTTCACGAACGTCGCGTTCGTGATCGTGGACGGTGATCTGGAGATCACCCCGGTCACCGATAAGGTCACCGTCACCGTTGTGGAGAAGTCCGACACCGTCACCTATGACGCCGCGGAGCACTCCATCACGGGCTACGAGACCATGACCGCCGACAACGCCCTCTACGACATCGCCAATGTCGCCAAAACGCCGACCGCGGCGTGGACGGCGAAGGGCACGGAAGCGGGCGAGTACCCGGTGGGCATCGTTTCCGGAGACTTTAAGAACACCAGTAAAAACTTCGCGAACGTCGAGTTCGTGATCGTGGACGGTGCTCTCACCATCACGACGGACGACACCGAGGTCGTCGTCACCGTCACCGGCAATACGAAGACCGTCGTTTACGACGGCACCGAGCACTCCGTCGAGGGCTACACGGTGGACGTGAACGGCCTGCCCATCACCGTGACGCCGAAGGCCGGAACCGAGGCGAAGGCCAGCGGCACGAACGCCGGCACCTACTACATGGGACTGACGGCGGACGACTTCACCGCGGAATCGAATAACTACAGCAACATCAGGATCGCCGTGACCGACGGCTGGCTCAAGATCGACCCGATCACCGACAAGGTCACCGTCACTGTTACCGAGAACGCCGGCACCGTCGAGTATGACGGCAAGGAGCACTCCGTCACGGGCTATGCGTCCATAGTTTCCGATCACGCTCTCTACGACGTTGCGAACGTCGCCGAGACACCGACCGATGCGTGGACAGCGAAGGGCACCGACGCCGGCACCTACCCCGTCGGCATCAAGTCCGGAGACTTCAGGAACACCAGCGGCAACTTCACGAACGTGGAATTCGTGATCGAGGACGGCGAGCTCGTCATCACGCGCCGCGGCGAGAATCCGGGAAGCCCGGTAACGCTCCGCGCGGATGACAGCACCGTGATGTTCGACGGCGATAACCACGGCTATGTCGGCCACATCGCTACCAACCTTGCCGAGGGCCACAGCGTCCGCAGCGTGAAGAGCGACTTCACCGCGCGCAACGTGGGCCGCTACGAGGATAAGATCGACCTGCACGACGCCATCATCGTGGATGCCGACGGCAAGGACGTGACGCGCAACTATGTGCTCACCTACCAGCCCGGCACGCTGGAGATCACGCCGTTCGAGGGCGAGGTCGTCGTTACTGTCACCGGCAACACGGGCCTCTTCCGCTATGACGGCAAGATCCACACCGTTGAAGGGTATACCTTGGAAGCGACCGTGCCGTTCTTCACCGAGGACGACATCCGCTTCACCGGTGACGCAACCATCAGCGAGGTCCGCCCCGGCGATTATGTGATGAATCTGAAGGATGAGGAATTCTCCGCGGCGAACGATAACTTCACCAGCGTGAAGTTCGTCGTCATCGACGGCAGCATGCGCATCTATACCGTGCGCTACACCGTCGCGTGGATGTTCGACACCGACCAGATGCTCACCGGCGATTCTCCGAACCGCTACTTCACCTCCATGGCGAATTACATCGACCGCTCGGACATCTCCCTCGTGCTCCACAGCGGCAACGTTGTGGCGGACGCCGGAGCGCAGAGCCAGTGGGATGTGTTCAACAACGCGATGCAGCCGCTCTACGACGATGAGGAAGTGGACGTTCTCATGATCGCCGCCGAGAAGGAAGCCGCCTCCGGCAGCCTGTTCCTGCAGCAGCCGGTCCGCGAGGACTTCAAGGAGGAAGACCTCTTTGAAAACGGCAAGGGCTTCGTGCGCCGCTTCAACATCGGCGAGAAGAACGTTATCCTCGTCGGTCTCGGCGCGGACGCCATGACCGAAGAGGGCTACAAGTGGGCGCGCGAGAAGTTCAACTCCGACAAGGACGCCTCCGGTATCCTGCTCGTGAACAACTACCTGCTCGAGGATATGAGAAAGCCCGATAAGATCGACGAGCGCGCTCTCGATCTGGAGAAGAACGTCGTCAAGGCGTGCTCCAACGTGCGCATGGTCCTCAGCAGCAGCGGCGGCTACTCCAGCCACTACGAGTTCTATTACGGCGAGCGCAAGGTGATCGCCATCAACTCGGACATCGAAGCGGCGGCCAAGGCGGGCTACTTCACGCAGCTCACCTTCAACGAGGATCTCAACATCCTCAGCGTCACCAACCTCTGCCCGTACACCTACGACTTCGTATATAACGAGAGACAGGCGTATAAGGAGTGCTATGTGCTGAACAACGTGCTCTGAGACCTCGCGGGACGAACGTCCCAAACCCCATAAGCAAAACGATCCCCGGCGGGCATGC
>ENA-UOJT01002364-UOJT01002364.1-human-gut-metagenome-genome-assembly--contig:-C15-NODE-2364-length-11082-cov-7.823343_pt1 | contig 11082 bp, 10 predicted proteins | sample MGYA00242357_ERZ723904 | MGnify/ENA metagenome assembly ERZ723904 | reverse complement strand
TTATGCGTTCGGAATATTTAACTTGCAAAATAAAAATTATCTTTTAAGATAATCCTCGCAGCCGGGAGACCGGTTGTGGTGTCTGAAAAACATCTTAACTGTAATATCCTCCGTTGAGGAGGAGTGGTCGAACTAAGCCGCTTGCGGACGAATAAGACTGACCGTGCAGTTACGGTTTTTCAGCTCCTCCACCTTTTGCTAAAAAGGTGGTTTTGTTTTACTAATAACAAAACAGGAGCTACAAATGTTTGAATCAATAACCATCTCCTTTGAAGGAGACGATAATATGTCCGTGAACATTATGCGGATTTTGAGCTTGTATCTGGCATCGCTGCGCTGTCAGAAGAAACTCAAGCCGAGCGAGATTTGTGAGAAGACCGGCATTCATATCAAAAATCTGAACAACATAGAAACCGGCAAAACGACCCTGGCAAACCACGATATAGGCAAACTGCTGAATTATTACGGGCTTGACGTGCGGCTGACGATAAATTCTCCGGACAATTAAGGAAAAGCCAGTTGGAATAAGCTGTCCCGACTTCAGGAAAGATCTAAAACCTCTTATCCTATTTCGCGGCAGCGGCGGTTAGGCCAATGATGATATCTTTGAGCAATAAGATGACGGTTTGGTCTTCCGCTTTAAGAAACCCCGCCGTTTTCATCCGGCGGGGTTTTGTTTTCAATTTATATCTCTTTACCTTTGTGATAGCTGAATGTTTTTCTGTTTCTTTTATTGTTGCGTTTGGACGGGTCACGATTGCCGCGTTCCGGATTTTGGTCATATTCGGCGGTTGAAGGGGAATTGACCCGTTTTTCCTGCTGCCGCATAAATCTTTCGGTTTTGGCGAGTTTTTCTTCCATCTGCGTTGATTCGATGAAGACTTTTTCGGTATGTGTCCGTTCTTCTGCTTTGGGCCCTTGGCCGAATTTGGTTCCTTTTTCGGGGACTATTTCCCGGCCCATTTTTTGCAGCGCCTTTTTGGCCGCTTCGTTATGTTTGGTCAGGTATTGGCGGCAGCCGGGCGGTATGCTTTGCAGATGTTCGGCTTCCAAATTGATGACGCCGGGCGGGTTCTTTAATTTCATTTTAAATTGCAGAGCGGCGGCCAGCAGTTTGTCACGGAATTCCGGCGTACGAATATTGTTGAATTCAATGGTGTCGGCTCCGTTGTCGCGGGCGGCTTTGACCAAGGCGTAAAAGTAGTCGTAGCTGAGCGGTTTGCCGGCTTCGGGGTTTTTGACGGTGACGTCGATTTTATCCGGCTGCGGCGCTGTTTTCACCATATAGACGGCGCCGGCATCGCCGCGTTTGCGGGCAATCGGGCTCAGCGGGCGGACTTCGATTTCCACGGACGCAGGTTCCCGGTTTTCATCGGTTTGCACCCGAACTTCTTTAATTTCGCGTTTGGGTTCTCCGGTTTTTTTATCAACGGCGGTTTCGCACCATTTTTTCAGTGAAGCGGGATAGCCTTTAATCCATGAGGGTTCTTCGGAGTGATCGGAAGCTTCGGGTTTTTCTTTCTTTTCGGGAGCGGTTTCTTTTGCCGGGGCCGGCGGTGTGTCTTCCTTTGGGGCCGTTTTGTTTTTTTGCTCGCGACGGGTAAGCAGCTCATCTATTCTGCGGGCGGTGTCGTTTTCCTGCCGCGTATTGGATTCGTTTGATTCGGCAGTCCGGGAGGCAGGCGTTTGTCTTTCTCTGGATTGCGGAAGTTCGGGCAATTCTTCGCTGATGCTGAAGATTTTGATTTTGGGAGCAGGGCGCAGTTCCTCGGTTTGGGACAGGAGCGGTTGTCCGGAAGCGAAAGAATCCGTGTATGCGTCTTCAAAAGTCGGATTATGCTTGTCAAAAGAAAATTCAATCTGCGGCGTTTCGGCTTCCAGTTCTTTTTCGTTGAGCGAAATGATACCCCTTTCGCTCAGAATGCCGATTTTATCCAGGTTCAGTTTATTGTCATCGCCGATGATTTCTTCCAAAGCTTTTTCGTCGTTAATGACGTAGTTCAGCTGTTGCAGCCGTTCCTTTATTTTCCGGAGGGTTGCCTGCCGCTTGTCCGTGTTCGGCGAGGCAGCTTTGCGGGTGGCCGCGTCGGCTCGTTTGCGATATTGGTTTTCCCTTTCGGCTTTGGATAGAACTTTCATGTGCCAATCGTCCTGATGGTTAGATATGAGATAATACTATCATAAAAAAATAATTTTGTCTAATTTTTTCTACATGCTGCAGAGTTTGTTCAGACTGGCAGGGGTGACGGCCTGAAGATAAGGATTGCAGTGTTTTTCCAGACCGAGGGTTACCGGTGCGACCGGTTTTCCCTGTTTGATTTTGCCCATGGCCTCTTCCACATATTGTTTAAGCAGCTGGCTGTTGGGGTTGAAGTATTGGGCGAAGCCGATGCCGTGAATGGTATATTCATGACCGGGATAGAATTTGACGTCGTTCGGGAGTTCTTTGATTTTATTCAGTGTGGCAAACATTTGTTCGGCGCTGCCTTCAAACAGACCGCCGATGCAAAGGTTAAACAGCGTGTCGCCGGTGAAGAGGGCTTTAGCTTCAGGAAAATACCACAGAATATGGCCGATGGTGTGACCGTCAGCGCGGATAATTTCGGCGCGGGAGCTGCCGAGGCTGAACGTATCTCCGTCATTCAGGCCGATGTCTATGCCCGGAATACGGTTGAGGTCGGCTGCTCCGCCGACAACCTGTGCGCCGTAAAGCGCTTTCAGTTCCAGGTTGGCGTCGGTATGGTCGTAATGGTGATGGGTGTTGAAGATATATTGCGGTTTGATGCCCAATTCTTTGCATCTGGCAATAATCGGCGCCGCTTCGGAGGGGTCAACCACGGCGCTTTGTCCCGTTTCTTCATCGGTGAGCAGCCAGGCGTAATTGTCCATGGTGCCGGCCCGGCACAGAACTGGTTCAATTCTTAAGTTACTCATGCTTGTTTCTCCGTCAGTGTCTTATTTATAAATAGTCATCGGGGTTAATTTCATCAATCTGTTCCGGTGAAATATATTGTTCGGCGTAGTCCAAGTAAACTTTGCTGGTGATGAAAACCTTGTAAAGATCGGGGTCGATATGTCCGTTGTTTTTCATGTCGCGCATAATGGCCAGAACTTCCGAGAGTTTTTTCGGCTCTTTATATGGGCGGTCGTTGGCGGTAAGCGCTTCAAAAATGTCGGCAATGGCCATAATTTTGGCAGGAATGGACATTTGGTCGCCGGTGAGGCCGTTGGGATAGCCTTTGCCGTCTATGCGCTCGTGGTGGGCGCCGGCATATTCAACGACTTTTGAGAGTTCTTTAGGGAAAGGCAGAGCCTTGAGCATATCGATGGTGACAACAATGTGTTCGTTGATCTTTTCCCGTTCCTCTTTGTTGATGGTTCCGTGCGGGATTTTCAGGTTATAGAGTTCGCCGCGGTTATATTGGTCAAAGAGCAGGTCGCCCCGGTCCTGAAGAAGATTTTCGACACCCGGCTGTTCGTAAATTTCAGGGTTTTTGATGTGGTCGCGTTCTGCCCAGGAGAGCCCTTTCATACGGTTGAAGTAACGGGTGAAGGTGATGCGGGAAATCCTGTCCAGTTCGGCAAAGTCGCGTTCGGTCATGTCTTTATCGCCGATGTTGCACTGGGCGATAAAATCGTAATCTTTTTCCAGCTGTCTGACTTTGGCGACAAATTCGGCCTGCAGGTTCTCCGGCGTGTCCGTATCGGCCAAGCGCTTTTTCAGGTAGTCGATATGTGCGTCGCGGCGTAGAATCTCAAAGCGGCTGCGTATTTCATGAATGCGGTTGTAGATGGTTTCCAGCTTGGTGGCTTTGTCAACGATATATTCCGGTGTTGTGACTTTGCCGCAATCATGCAGCCAGGAGGCAATATGCAGCGTGTACCAGTCGTCGCCGCTCATTTCAAAGTCACGCAGCGGGCCGCTGTCTTCCTGAACGGCGGCGGTAGCCAGCAGGCGGGCAATAACGGGCACGCGCTGGCAGTGGGCTCCGGTATAAGGCGATTTGGCGTCAATGGCCCGGGCCAGAACTTCAATGAAAGATTCCAGCAGCTGTCCGTAGGCCTCATTAAGCATTTTGTTTTCCAGCAGAAGACCGATGAGCTTGCAGATTGAAATGGTGTTTTTCTGGGTGTCCAGCGTAAAGGTCAGGGTGCGTCCGCTTTCGTCCCGCGGATTGACAAACTGCGCAATGCCGACAACGTAGCCGCGGCGGGTGGTTACCGGAATGCTGAGAACGGAGACGGTGGCATAATTGTTGTCTTCGTCAAACTCGGCGAAAAAACTGTTGTCAAATTTATTGTCGGCGTAGATGTTATTGGAATTAATGACGCCTTTGCTGAAAAAACAGGCGGCGGCAATGGATTTCTGCGGCTGGTTTTTGATTTCGGGCAGAAAAACGGTCGGAGCATAGACCAGATTGTCTGAGCCGCGGCGGGTGATTTTCAGGCTTTTGTTGACGCTGTATGAAAGGGTCAGAAACTTATCATCATTGACATTGTAGAAAAACCAGCCGTCCGCGTCACACATGTCGGCGGCGGTATCCATTATTTTTTCGACGATTTCGGCATGGTTGGCCTCTGCCAGCATTAAATCGCTCAGCTCAAGAATGGAACTTAAATTTCGCGTATTCGTCGACACCAAAGGCCGCCTCCTTCCCTTTACAAGGGTATAGTCTATACGCATTTAGTTAAAAAATAATCAATTAACTGATTTTTGAAATGAGGTAATTGACATCATCTTCGCTTAATTCCTCGCTGGTGGAGCTTATCGAAAGAATGCGTTCAATCACTTTGTGAATGAAAGAAGCACGATCGCTCTTCTGGCAGCCGAAGCGAATGTCGCGGATGACGTTCAGGGCGCTGAAAACCGCGGGGAACATACTCTTGGGGATAAATGCCTTGCGGAGCAGATTGCGAATCATAAAGTCAACCTGCAGGTTAAACAATATTTTGCGGACTTCCAGCAGCGGAGTGTTGGAAAGGTAAACCAGCGCATATTCAAAAAATTTCAAATCGCCCATGCAGATTGAACGCACAACCAGTGACGGCGTCAGGTGATTGGAGGCGTAAAGCTGGTGAACCAGTTCTTCAATCTGTTTATCTGAGCTGTATTCTTCCGAAATGCGCAGCGTGGTTTTTTCCTTAACCTGTTCAACAATGTCGGTGGCAATGTTATTGGGCAGATTATGGGTGGTAATCAAACGTTTCTGCAGTTCGTCGGAAAGAGAACTGACAATCTTTTCAATGACCGAAACCGGAAGGTCGGAACGATAAACCAGGTGTTTTTTGATATTGTCGCTGTCGGAATATTTATCAATAATCGAATCGTAGGTCTTTTCAACGATATTGGCGCTTTCATTGGAGATGAGAACGCCGACGACATCTTCCGAGCATTTGTCAACAATATACTGCGAGACGTCTTCCGGCAGATTTTTGCGCTGGGCGACCGCTTTCTGTTTGTTGCTGCTCTGCGCTTCGATAATGCTGATCAGGTCTTCTTTGGTGAGGTTGGCGTAATATTTGATGAAAGGAACGGCAACGCTGTCCTGATCGTTAATCAGTTTGACGGTGATGTCGCGGGGAATTGACTTGCAGTTTTTCAAACTTTCGGAAAGGACTTCCCTGACTTTGACCTGAACGTCTTCAACCATAATGCGGAAAATGTCTTCCGCCAGTTTGCGCCCGCGCTCGCTGATGTCGGTTCCGTCATAATAGGCGGAGATTTTTTGGGCCGCAGCTGCTTTGTTCTCAACAGACAAGTCGTGAGACAGGCGGTTAACATCTTGCATTGTCAGGCCGAGTTTTGTCATTTTTTTCTGCACTCGCTTTAATTAACTATCTATTTCTTATCATAAAATAAATTAAATGAAAAGTGTAATTAATCTTTTGTTACAAAATTTTGTCGAGCAACCATTATTTTTCCGCGTCCGGAATTTTTGCGTCCAGCCAGTCAATGTCCCCCAGCGTTGCCTCATCAAAATTCGTCAGTTCGTAAAAAGTCATGGTATATTCAAGCAAACCGGCAAAATTCCGGAGATTGGTGTCGAAAATCATGGCATTGGCAAGCGCTTTGCCGGTGACTGGTTTGTCACGGTTTTCAATTTCGGCGCGCAGAAAACGCAGCTGTTCATAATTTACGCCGGAGTTGATTTTATGGGTGTATGAGCGCATGGAGGCCAGCAACGAAGGGAAAATTTTGTATTTGTAGCTGTTGTCTTCGGTTTCGTCTTCGGGAATCAGTCCGGGTTCGTTTGAGTACCACAACAGTTCGCGGTAAAGCGAATTGCCTTCGTTGGCCGGGCGGTTGGTGCCCCAGTTGCTTTCAATGGCAGCGGTGCCCATCAGCAGAGAAGGCGGCAGTTTGTTGACGCGGAGTAGCAGTTCTTTGAAAATGTAAGCATAACGCCGTTCTCCCGTGAGGCGGGTGAAAATGTCATATTTTTCCGCCTGCTGTTCAAGAAATTTTTCTTCTTCCGCAGTGAGGTCGTGCTGTTTTTGGAAGCGGTCTTCCAGCAGGCGGATATGCAGCCGCTCTTCACTGAGTTCTTCGCCAAGTTTCAGAGCCAGAGGGCCGACGATTTGCAAGAAGAGCTTGTTGCGTTTTTGCGGGTCTTTAATTGAGCGGAAGTCGCGGGGGAGACGGGTGAGAAAAATCGGCGGATAAATCCAGTCCCGCATATAAATGTAGTCTTTATAGCCGTATATCCGGTAAAAGTCTTCCAGTTCGGCAACCGTGATGTCATGGATATAAATGCCGTCAACCTTGTATTCATAAACGGGAGTCTCCGGCGCTTTGGCGCCGCAGATAAAAAGGACGCTCAGAATCAGGGCTGTGACGGCGGTTAATGTTTTCATGCTTCGCTGTTTTCAAAATTTCTGACTTCTTTGACTTCAGGGATATAGGATTTGAGAACCCTTTCGACCCCTTCTTTAAGGGTAATCATGGCGTAAGGACAGCCGGCGCAGTTGCCGCGCATTTCGACATAGACAATTCCATCCGCGAAGTTTTTGAAAACGATGTCGCCTCCGTCCTGTTTGACAGCCGGGCGGATGCGCGCATTAATCAGCCCGATGATGCGGTTGACGACGTCTGTTTCATCGGCAGCCGTTTCCGACGTTTCGATGACGGCTTCGTCGCCAAGAGCGGCGTAGTCCATAATTTCGGCGAGAATCTGCGGTTTGAGTTCTTCCCAGTCGGCTTCGTCTTCTTTGGTGACGGAGATCATTTCTGCCGTCATAAACAATGATTTTATGCCGCCGAGGTCAAAAATCTGCTCGGCCAGCGGTGACTTGCGCAGGGATTTGGCATCAACGAATTCGGCGGTTCCGCTTTTCAGAATCCGAACCGGCGGAAAAAAGTTTAAGACATTGCGGTCAGGGGTTTCTTGTGTTTCAATCAGCATTTTATTTCCTTGCAGGGGCTTGTTCGTTTAAAGCTTCGGCAATCAGGGCAAGCAGATTGCGGGCTTTCACGATGTACATGTTTAAATAACTCAGGTGGTTGGGTGCGGTCAGGCTGTTCAGCTCGCCGTTGCGGACAATGGCCGGTTGGACGGACGAGGCGTCTTCCAGAGCTTTGATCAGGCTTATCCAGTTTTGATATTGTCCGGCGGAAACGATGATGTTTTTATAATCATTGCCGAGCGCTTTGAAAAGCAGGTAATAAGCATAGGCTTTGCCCTGCTGATAATAGAAAATGTTATCGGCTTTGGTATCCCACCAGGAAGAACTTTCCTCCCGGATTCGGGTTTCAAGAGCGGCGCTGCTTTTGCCAAGGTTTATTTTGGATTTGCGGAGCAGGTAAGCGAGGTCTGCCGGGCTTTTGTAAAAGACTTCGCGGCCGGCACTGAGGCTTTTGTTGTAATTAATCAGGTGGCGGCGAGCCTTGCGGTACTGGTTGTTGGCCGACGGTGCCAGCAACAGTTTGTTTTCGGCGGAAAACATCCAGACGGTTCCGGGGTAACGCAGCAATTCCGCCGCGGCCCGCAGGTCGGAAGGTTCATCTTCCACGGTAATTTTTTTATCAATTCTTTTGGCAAAAGAAGAAGTAAATTTATTTAGGGCGTCAAAAATGCCGAGCTGAAAATTAGGCATATTGTCAAGGAAATAAGAGGGGTAGAAAAACGGCAGGTTCGGCGTCCAGATTTTTTCGTTTACTTCACGGTTGACCAGAAAAGAAATCATTTCCACGCTGCTGGATTGTTCAGGGTGTTTTTCATCAATTTCATAATCGGTGGTGCGGTCAATGTTGCTGATGAGCAGTCCGCCGATAGGATAATAAAGAAAAACCAGCGCGGCAAGCAGAAGAACCAGTGTGTTCCACCAGGTTGCAAGAAAGTTCATTCCCCGGTCAACCATGGCATCAAAAGAAAATTTCGGCAGGCGGATTTGCCGCAGTTTGCCGTATTGTTGCAAAAGCCAGTTTTTAAGCTTGTTTTTGAGCATTTTTCTTTCCCCGTGACGAAAGCATTTTAAGAATGTCGGTTAAACAAAGCACACCGGTTAGTTTAGCCATTACGCAGAAAGTTGCAACACCCAAAATGCATAATCCGGCGAAAAGCGGAATTTTTATGCCGTAAGACAGCAGCAGCCAATTGTCAAACTTCCAGGTTATGCCGAGTTCTCCCAAATAAATAACTCCGCCCATTACCAGCGAGCAGAGCGTGATTTTGAGAATTTTGCGGTTCAGCTCGGCGGAATAGCTCCAATAACCGCGTTTTTTCAGGCCGCGAAGATATTGGTAGAGCGAGACGAAAGAGGCGACGGAAGTTGCCGAAGCCACGCCGACGTGGCCGAAAGGAATCATCAAAGCTATGCTGAGCGACAGGTTGGCAATCATGACAACAATGCTGTATTTGACCGGGGTTTTGGTATCGCCGCGGGCAAAAAAGTTCGGCGCAAGGGCTTTAACCATAACGTAAGAGGGCAGACCGACGGAGTAGGCGATAACTGCCCGGGCGGTCATAACCGAATCTTCGGCGGTGAAACGTCCGTGGCGGAAAAGAATATCTATAATCGGATAAGCCAGAACAATCAGAGCAACCGTTGCCGGAATGGAAAGCAGGGCGCCGTATTCAACCGCTTTGTTTTGGCTGTGACGGGCTGCTTCGATTTCTCCGGCTTTGAGGTGGTGGGAGAGTATCGGCAGCAAGGCAACGCTGATAGCCGCGCCAACCACGCCGAGCGGCAGCTGCTGAATGCGGTTGGCATAGTAGAGCCAGGAGATGGCTCCGGTTCCGACCAGCGAAACAACAATGGTGTCAACCACCATGTTAATCTGATAGACGCCGGCTCCGAGAACGCCGGGAGCAATACGTTTGAACAGGGTTTTGATTTCAGCATTATGCAGCAGGCGGCGGATGTTGAACTGCGGTTTGACGCTGACGTCAATCCGCCGGAGAAAAAAGTGCAGCCAGAGAATTTCAAGCAGACCGGCAATGGTTACGCCCCAGGAAATGCCGTGGGCAGGGGTTTCGCCAAAGGGAACAAAAGCAAAAACGGCAACAATCATTGTCAGATTGAGGATAACCGGTGCAGCGGCCGGCCCGGCAAATTTGCCGAAAGAGTTTAAAATGCCGGACTGAAAAGAAACAATCGAAATAAACAGCAAAAACGGAAAAGTGATGCGGGAGAGTTCGACCGACAAAGCCATTTTTTGCGGATCGGCAGCACAGCCCTGGGCCATCAGTTCAGCCACCCAGGGCATGCAGAATTCCATCAGAATAACAAAAAGGGTAAGAAAGAAAGTGAGGACGGAAATGGCCTGGGAGGCAAAACGAATGGATTCTTCGCGTCCGTCGGTTACCAGTTTGTGGGACAACATGGGGACAAAAGCGGTGGTGAAAGCGCCTTCGGCAAACAGGCTGCGAAACAGATTTGGCAGTTTGAAAGCAACGAAAAAGGCGTCGGATACGGCACCGGCACCGAGGAAATTGGCAAGAATCATGTCCCGGGCAAATCCGGTAATGCGGCTGACGAGCGTGAATCCTCCGAAAGTGGCAATTGACTTAAATAAAGACATTTTTTTCCCATTAAACTGTTATTTGTTAAGGATATTTTATTGATTTGTATGCAGTATATTGTATAAAGATTAAAATTACGAACAGAAAAATCGTTTTATCGCCTTATATTTTGAGAAAAAGCCAGTTTAAATATTGACAAAAGACAATTATATTGCGATAATAGACAAAAGAAATAAGCAAGAATAATAAAAATCTTAGGAGAAGTTTTATGGTTAACATGGCTAATTTGCCGCAGGGAAAAGAGTTTTCTTTGAAAGGCGGCGTTAAAAGCATAGCACGGGGAAAGGAAAGATCTTCGGATCCGGCTCTTTCTCTGGCCGCACAGATTTTGATTTCGCGAGGATATAACGGTTTGGGATCGTCCGTATCCCATGAAGCCGATGCTCATAAAAATATGTTGTCAAATAAAATTTTGGCAAACAACGGTTTGGAATTGCAGGCTGACGGTTCTTATCGTCAGGTTTCTGCCGAGAAAGCCCGGGCGGCCGTAAATGCTGCCGAAACGGGTGCACAGATTATTTCTAAGGGTTTGACACGCTAACTTTTGATTAGAAATAAAACTTCTCGCAATAATCGTTAAAAAGTCCTCCGGTAACGGAGGACTTTTTTTACCAGCAGCTTCGGTGGCTTCCGCCTCCTACTGGACCGCCGGAACACATATGTCCGTAACCTGAATATTCCTCTATATCTCTTTCACATGCAGACGAAGAGGTATAGGAGGAATAAGTGTAACTTGTATCTTCCGTTTTCTCATATACGTCGTTGGTGTAGTATTTCGTATACTGTCCGACACGCAAAGAATAGCCTCCGTTTCCGTCGGAGATGCAGCTGCATCCGGTACTGTATCTTTCGGTTCCGCTTGTGATGCACCAGCCATAGCAGCTTTCGCCGCAATTTGTTGTTCCTGTGTATATGTACTGATAGTTATCGAAGGGAGGATTCCCTCCGTTGTCGGTATAGGGGCAGGGATCGCAGACTTCTTTGCATTCGGAGAATTTCTTAAGGCTTCCGGAATAGCATACCTCGGCGCCGGCGGCTCCCCCGTCGGTGCATTCCTTGA
>ENA-UOJT01002355-UOJT01002355.1-human-gut-metagenome-genome-assembly--contig:-C15-NODE-2355-length-11108-cov-19.453271_pt1 | contig 11108 bp, 7 predicted proteins | sample MGYA00242357_ERZ723904 | MGnify/ENA metagenome assembly ERZ723904 | reverse complement strand
GGGCCATTCTCTCACGTGAGAGAATGGCCCCCTTTCCCGCGTCCCCTGCACGGTGCAGGGGAACATATTGCCCGCGTCAACGCAGAAGAACTTACTTCTCCTCCGCCGCCTTGATCTTGGCGAGTTCTTCTTCCTCCAGCTGGCGATACGCCACCTTACCAACCAGAGTCTTGGGCATATCCTCCTTGAACTCGATGTCATACGGCATGGCGTACTTCGCCACATTCTTGCGGCAGTAGGCCAGAAGCACCTGCTTGGTCTCCTCGGTCGCGGGCACACCGGCGGCAAGCTTGACGAACGCCTTGACCTTCTGCATCTTGTAGGGATCGGGCACGCCGATCACGCAGCTCATCTGCACGTACTCGTGCGCGTCGAGGATATTTTCGATCTGGCCGGGATAGACATTGTAGCCGGACGAAATGATCATGCGCTTGGCACGGCCGCGGAAGTAGACAAAGCCCTGCTCGTCCATCATGCCCAGGTCGCCCGTGTAGACCCACGTCAGGCCGTCGGCGTGCGTGCGAAGCGTCTGCGCCGTCTCTTCGGGATTGTTCATGTACTCCTTCATCACGGTCGGGCCCGCGAGCAGGATCTCGCCCTCCTGCCCGTAGGGAACCTCCCGGTCAGTGTCCGGCTCGACGATCTTGATGTAGGTATCCGGGAACGGCAGGCCGATGGAGCCCTCCTTGAACATGTGCGGCGGTGTCAGGCAGCAGGCCGTGACCGTCTCGGTCGTGCCGTAGCCCTCGCGCACCTGGATCGACGCCTTGTGGTCGTAGAGGAACTTGTCGAACTTCTTCTTCAGCTCGATCGACAGGCTGTCGCCGCCGGAGAATACGCCCTTGAGCGAGCTGAGGTTCGCCCCGTCCATGCTCGGCAGGCGCAGCAGCGCTTCGTAAAGCGTCGGCACGCCGGCGATGAAGTTGCACTTGTACTTCACGATCTGCTTGGCGTAGCTCTTGGCCGTGAAGCGCGGGATCAGGATGCAGCGGCCGCCCTGCGAGAGCATCGTGTGCACGCACACGCCCAGGCCGAAGCCGTGAAACAGCGGCATCGCCGCGAGCATGCGGTCACCGGGGCGGAACATCGGGTTCGCCGCGATGACCTGCTGGCCGAGGGCGTTGAAATTCTTGTTCGTCAACACGATGCCCTTTGTTGTGCCGGTCGTACCGCCGGAATAGAGGATCACAGCGGGGTCCGCGCCCTCGCGCTTGACCTTATAGGTCTTATAGTAGCAGGAGTGGGAGAGCTTCATGAAGTCCTTCCACATGATGACCGGCGCGTCCTCGGGAATCTTCTCGATCTTGCGTCCCTCGGTGAGCATATAACCCGCCTTGATCGTCGGGGACAGCGCGTCGCGCACGCTTGCGATGATCATGTTCACGACCTTCGTGCGCTCGCGCACCTTTTCAAACTTGTTGTAGAACTGGTCGAGCGTCACCGCCGCCACGCTTTCCGAGGCGTTCAGGTAAAACTCGATTTCCTTCTCTGCCGACAGCGGATGGATCATGTTCGCAATGCCGCCGACGAGGTTGACGGCGTAGAACATATAGATGGCCTGCGGGCAGTTCGGCATGGCAATGGTCACCTTGTCACCCTCGCGCACGCCGATGGTCTTGAGCGCCTTGGCGCACTGCTCGATCTCGCGGATCATCTGGCGGTAGGTCGTCGACTTGCCCATGAACGTAAAGGCAATGCTGTTGGGGTACTTCTTGGCAACGTTTTCCACGGCCTCGAACATCGAGCCGTCGAAATATTCAAGATGCATCGGCACCTCGCCCATGTAATCCTTCCAGGGCGTTCTGACAATGGAATCACTCATATTCTACTTCCTCCGATAGCGGTCGTTCCAAAAGGGTGGGGTGTTCTAACAGATATTTGAAAAGGCGCACGCTCTTTGCGTAATAGTAGCCGTCGGCAATGCGCTCATCCACGGTGAGGCCGAGGTCCACCGTCTCCTGCATTTCGACAAGGCCGTGCTCGTCGTACAACGGCGTCCACTTCTTTTCGCCGATGATGCAGAACAGCGAGCTCGTGCCCCAGTTCGTCAGGTGGTGGTAGCCGCTTTTGAGATGAATGGAACCGAGGTTGGAGATGAACACCGAACTGTAGTTCGGGTCCTTGCCGATCAGGAAATCGGGGCACCAGCCGTGCTTGTCGAGCCAGCGGATAAATCGCACCGCCGCCTTGGACAAAAAGCGCGGCAGGCTGTTGAGCACATTCATGCTGTTGTCGGTCGTGTTGACCTTCTTCTGCTCGCGGCAGGCCGCAACCTCCTGATGGATCTCCTCGTGGATCGTGTCGATGGTGCTCTCAGGCTTTATCTCCAGCAGAGCCATGGCCTCTTCGCTGCCGTCGGCAAACTCCTTTTTGATGACAAAGCCCGCTGTCACCTTATTGCGCTGATAGTAGTTTTCATTCGCGTAAAAGCGGTTGAGCTTCGGCCGCAAAATGACCGTCTTAACGAGCGCCGTCAAAATCACGTGGAAAAATGTGTACTTGAACGGGATGCCCTCATAGTTTTTCGTCGCAATGTAGTCCTTGATGGGCTCTAAATTCACGCGCTCTGCGATATACGCCTCGTTGTCCGCGCGGTTGGGATAGATGATGCCCATGATAAAGTGCAGCGAATCCACATCCCGCAGCAGTGTTGCGTCGCGCCGGTCGCCCCAGCGTCTTTTCTGTTCTGCCATAAAACCTTCTTCCTTTTCTTTCGGTTTTGCTTCTTTTCCCCCACCCTTCCACAAGTGGGACCCTCTTTAGGGAATAAACCGCTCAAAAATGGCGATCGCGCCCTCGCGCTCCGCCGTCTCCAAGTCTTCTTTCGACCGGATGGTCCAGTAAACGCCCTGCGCGCCGTAGAGCTTACGGCATAAACGCGGCGCCCAGTTTTTCTTATCTTCAAATTTGTAGGCGATAAAATCCGGCTGTGCCATGATGTTGCCCAGCAGGTTCGTCGTCGCAAACGCCATCGGCAGGCTCAAATTGCCGCGGTCTTTCAAAAAGTCGCAGCTCAACTGCCCGCGGATGACCTCTGGCCGGTGCTTTTTCAGCCACGCCACGCACCGCGGGTCGAACGACTCCACGCAGTACTTGACGCCAAATTTGTCGAGTTCCGCCATCGTGCGCTCAGTGAGCTCGGCAAAGTTGTCGCGAAAGCTCTTGACCTCCACAATGAGCGGCAGGCCCGTCCCCGCAAACAGCGCGAGCACATCCTTGAACTGCGGGATGGTCTCCTTCGTCCCGTCCAGCGCGTAGTCCTTGAGCTCGTCCGCGCTCAGGTCTTCGAGATACCCCTCGCGGCCCGTCATACGCTTCACATCGCTGTCGTGGAACACGGCAAGCGTCCCGTCGCGCAGCAGGTGCACGTCGAGCTCCGCGCCGAAGCCCCGCGCGATTGCGCGCGAGAATGCCGGCAGCGAATTTTCGGGAATGCCCGCCTCCTTATCGTAGAGCCCGCGGTGCGCATAGCGGAATTTCCGCAGCGCCGCCATCGACTCCGTCCCGCGACGCGCGCGCAGTAAAACCGCCCACGCGACCGCCAGAATCAGGCAAATTCCGACAACGATCCGTAAAATTTTCATTTTAGATCACTTTTTGTATTCGATTTAGTCCGCATCCATGTCCTCAAACGCCGCAAGGCCAGCCTTGGCCTCCACCTTGCAGTCGCCGTGGCGCACGAAGCACATCGTCACAAAGCTGCAAGCCACGAAGAACGCCGCATACGGGAACAGCATGCTGTAGCTGATGTGCTTCAAAAGCGTGCCCGCCAGAATCGGCGTCACGACCTGCGCCGCCATCGAAAATGTGTAGTAGTAACCCGTGAACTTGCCGATATCGCTGCCCTTGCACATTTCAACGACCATCGGCAGCGAGTTGACGTTGATTGCCGCCCACGCAAGGCCGACGAGCGCAAACACGACAAACATCACGGCGTTGATGTTCTGATAGTGCGTCGTCAAAAAGTACGCCGACGCAAAGCACGCCGCAAGCAGGATAACGCCGCCCTGAATGGTCTTCTTGCGTCCGATCTTCGACGCCAGCTGCCCCACGGGAATGTACGACACGATGGCCCCGCCCGTCGCGACGAGCAAACACGTCGACGCGCCGCCGAGGCCCTGCCCCATCACGCGCCCGACATACGTCGTCCACCACGTCGTCACGCCGTTGTAGCCGATGTACCACAGCGCGATCGAGTTCAGCAGCATCACAAGGCTGCGCTTCACCTCTTTGGGCAACTCCTCACTGCCGTCCGGCTCCTCCTCCACGAGCTGCTGCTCGGGATGCTCGGCCTCGTATTCCTTCTCCGCCGCCGCGAGCTTCGGCTCGTTTGTCGTGAAGTACAGCACGATGACCGAAACCGCCATCAGCACCGACACGACGATAAACAGCGGCTGATAGTTCACATGCGCGGCCCCCGCCGTCTTGCTGTTCGGATACAGCACCGCCGCCACAATAAGATACGAAATGCCGCCGACTGCGCCCATCAGGTTGATGATCGCGTTCGCGCGCGATCTTATAGGCTTGGGTGTCACATCCGGCATCAGCGCCACCGCGGGCGAGCGGTAGGTCCCCAGCGCCACGAGCAGCAACCCCAGCGTGACGACGAACATCGCGAGCTTACCCGTGCTCGCGCCATTTGCGTAGCCGTTGTCAAAAAGCGGCAGCAGATTCATCAGGATCACCGCAGCCGCCGTGCCGCCGAGGATAAACGGCATCCGCCGCCCGATCTTCGTGCTCGTCCGATCACTCAGCGCGCCGAAGAACGGCAGCAAAAACAGCGCCAGCACATTGTCCGCCGCCATGATCGCGCCGGAAATGGTCTCGTCTAAGTGGAACGTGTTCGTCAAGATCAGCGGGATGATGTTGTCGTACATCTGCCAGAACGCGCAGATGGACAAAAACGCCAGCCCCACCAGCACCGTGCGCTTGTGGTCAAGCTTCATAGCCGTTCTCCTTGCAAAGAAAAGTCGATTTCCTTAGAATCACAGTAGAATATCATGTTTTCGCCGAAATAGCAAGCGCCCGTCGCGCCCCACTCTGTCAAATCCCTGTAAAATGCCAATATTCCTTGCCTTTTCGTCCCGTTTTCGCTATAATGGAACAAAAATTGCTAAAAAGGAGCCCCCATGCTGTTTTGGAAGAAGAAAACGCCCCCGCTCGTCCAGTCCTCCGCCTCCGCGTGGCGCGAGCAGTGGCGCGCGATCGTCCCGCCCGAGTGCCGCAACGTCCCCGTCACCGTCGATGGCCGCACCGTCACCGCCTACGTGCAGATCAACCATTTCGTGATGATGCTCCAGGACGGCTTACTCATGGAGGAGCACTTTTTCGACGTCTGCTCCCACTTCCAGCGCGCGGGCTACCATGTCATCTGGCTCATGCGCTGCACGCAGGACATCGAAAACGGCTATTTGAAGCTCAAAAAGCAGCGCGGCGACAAATGCCTCTGGAAGTGGCGCAAGCCCACGACGAACTTCGGCCGCTGGACGTCCGACAACCGCTGCGTGACCATCCTCCTCCAATATAAGCCCGCGCCCGACGGCCCGCTCGAGCACTGCACGGAGCACATTTTGCAGCGCGTCCAGTGGGCGGAGAGCTCGGACGACGCGCAGATGGTCCCCTCGCGCACGGAATTTGCCACCGTCGGCGTCCCCGGCACCCCCGCCGAGCTCGCCAACTGGCTCCGCGGCGGCTTCATGTCCGGCGATCTGTAAAATTTTCAGTTGGTTGCCGTCCTTCGTCCAACAACTCCTTTCATGCTTGACAAGCATGAACCCCCGGTTTTCCGGGGGTTTTATTTTTTATCATTTTTAAGGAGATTGCTATGAAACGGACGACTAACTACTCTCTTCCCACGTGGGAAAAATCGGACTTCATCCAAATGTCGGACTTCAACGACCTGACGCAAAAGACCGACGCGGCGCTCAAAGCCAACGCCGACGCCATCGGCGAAAAAGCCACAGCCGCCGCGCTCGAGGCCCTGGCCAAAAACCTCGGCGTCGTCGGCCACAACGCGCGCGTGACGTGGGGCAGCTACACCGGCACGGGCACCTACGGCGCGAGCAACCCGAATTCGCTTGAATTCGGCTTCTGCCCCGTGCTGGTGGCCATCACCTGCGACGAGCTGGGCCACTACCCCGCTGCCCCCTCGATTCTGCTGCGCGGGGCGGGCCTCGCGCCCACGCTGACGGCGGCAAACGGCGGCTCGATGGGCGCGGAATACACGGCCCTGCGCCCCACGTGGGGCGACAGCGGCGTCAGCTGGTATTCCGAAAAATCCGTTGCCTGCCAGCTTAACGAATCCGGCATCACGTACTTCTATGTTGTCATCGGCTACGACAAAGCCAAAGAAGAGGAATAAAAACAGCCCCGAGGCAAATGCCTCGGGGCTTGTTTTTTAACTGATATTATTCAGTTTCGATTTACTTGACTGAATTACAGGCCCTCAACGATCTGAATCCAAGCGGCATAGTGCTCGCCACTGTCAAGTGTGATCAGGGTGCAGATCCAGTAATTGCTGGAGATCTCGGTAGCAGCGACCTTATCGGTAGCGATCTGAGGAGCACCGTCAACCATGGCAATGTTGCCGTCCTTATCCAGAACAACAAGCTCAACCTTCTTTACGTTATCGCCCTGATAGGAGATATCGCTGGCGGTGAAATAAGTGCTGTTGAGATCAGTGGACAGAGTCACCTGATACATGGGGTGCTGGGAAGCGTCATTGCCGTTAGCGGTAACGTCAACACCCTTGACCTTGGTGATTGCAGCGGCGACAGTCGCCTTGGGAGCCAGAGTGACAGTGTAGACGTTGGTCTTGGTGCCATCCTCGGAAACGACCGTAACGGTAGCGCTGTGGTCATTGTCGAAGCTGTTCGCACCGTTGGCGATGGTGACAACCGCGTTGTCATCGTCAGCCTTGGCGGTAACCTTGGCAGCAGCGCCGAGGTCACCAGTCACAGTAGCGGAGAACGGGGTAGCGGTCTGCTCGAACTTAACAGCAACGCCGTTGACGTAAACGGTAGCAGCAGCCTCGTCGCCGAGCTTCTCACCAACATAGACGCAGGAAGCGGTCGGGGCAGCCTTGTTGTCGTGGACGACCCAGATGCCCTTGGTCTCAACGTCCTTGGCCTTGAGGTCAGCGATCGTACCGACAGTACCGTCAGCAAGGACGACCTTGGTGTCGGTATCGTCGAGATAGTAGGCCTCGTCAGAGGTGATGATGCGCTTGCCGCTCAGCTCAGCACCGCCGGTCACATAGTCGACATAGACCTCATCGTCCGCGTCGATCGTGCCGTCGTTCGCCTCGTTGATCAGCTCAACACTGGTCATCTCGCCATAGGTGTCGTGGGCAGTGTTGGTGTCGATGCTTACCTTGTAGAGCTTGTTCTGGCCAGCGGACAGGGTCTTCATGATCTCCTCATTGGAAGTGGTGACAGTAGCGTCAGTCTTGCCGTCGAGGACGACCTTCATGCTGTAGCTCGGATCAGCATCAGTGCCATCAACAGTATAGTGGGTGGTGTAAGTGTACAGCAGGTGGGAGTTCAGCTCAGCGGGGGTGTACTCGGTGATGTAGACATAGTCCACAACATTCTTGCTGTCCTTCTCGCTGAACATGACGTCGATGGTACCGTCAGCCATCTTGGCCAGCTTGTCGGTGCCGGTGAAGGCCTCGTACTCGTAGTTGCCCTTGGCATCCTCGGTACGGACGATGAACTGGGTATCGTCGGTCACGAAGACCTTCTTGTTCGTATTGTAGATGATAGCGCCGGTCTTGACGTTCAGGGTGGCCTTCTCAACGGCGGTGACATAGTCAATGCCCTTCAGGTTCACGCTGTCGTCATCGAGGGTCTCAACGCTGTACAGAGCGAGACCGAGGTAATAGGTGTTGCTGCCGTCGTCTTCGCCGACCTGAGCATACGCCTTGGAGTCAGCAGCTTCAAAGCCGTTGTTGCGGTTGTCGCGCAGGTAGGGCACAGCACCTTTCTGATTTGCAACCCACTTGTAGTGAGCGGTGCTCTCAGTGGAAGCAGCAGAATCGAAGCCGTCGATCTTGTTGACGGTCACGGTCTTTTCGGTGGCACTGCCATCGAAGGTGATGAGGGTAGCCTCAGCATGGCCGTTCTTGCCGGTACCGACCCAGGTCAGGTCCTTGAGAACAGCATAGCTGCTGCGGTCGAGACCAACGGAACCGATCACGTTGCCGAACTGATCGAAGAACCAGGTGTACTTGACATCCTTGGTCTTGCCAGCCTCGTTCAGAACGAGCATAACAGCATCGTCATACTCCTTGCCGTCGAGGGTGTGCTGGTTGGCATTGCGCCAAATGGTGGTCTGAGCCGCGACAACGGAGTCAGCAGCGCCGACGACCTCAACGTAGTTCTGCTCGCCCTTCAGGCCGACGAACTCGACGTTGTTAGCCTTGGCCTCGTTGACGTTGACAAGAACGTAAGCGTCCTTGGCATAGTCATTGCCCTCGGCATAGATGGGGGACTCGAACTTCGCACCGGAGGGAGCGAAAGCAGTCATCTTGATGTAGTCGTCCTGAGTGACGTGACCGCCCTTATCGGTCTCTTCCTCGACAACCTTGTCAACCTGAGCAAGATAGGTGTCGATGATGACCAGACGGTAGCCGTCCTTGACCTCATAGAACTCGATCTGCTCGCCCTGAGCGCCGACCATAGCCTTGGTAGCGGTGGCCTTGTAGGTCTCAGCAGCGGCGCTCTTCACGCCGTTGGTGTAGGTCTCAACGATCTTGGCGGAAGTCTTCTCGCCGAGAGCGCTGCAGATGTCGCACTGAGCGGTGGCAACATTGTAGGAAGCGTCCGGAGTGGCAACAACCTCAGCATAGGTCTTGCTGGTCTTGGTGTTGTACCACTTGGTGGAGGGACGGCCCCACTCATCCTCAGAATCCTTGGAATCGAGGTTGAAGTTCTTCTTGGCCAGAGTGTTCTGAGCGATATTCGCAACCTTGTCAGTCACATAACCGAAAGCGGGGGTGTAGGTGACCATGGGCTGCTGAATAGCGCGGAACAGGATCTCAGCGACCAGCTCACGGGAAGCGGGAGCGCTGAGGTTGGTGGTCTTGGCAACGTTCTTCAGAACGCCGAGCTGCTCGGCATACTTGGCAACGTTCAGGGACCAGTCAGCGCCGGAGAACTCACCGTTCTTGTCGTAGCCGACAGCGCGCAGGATCATCGCGAGGACCTCGTAGCCGGTCACGTTGCCGGACGGCTTGAAGGTGCCATCGGGATAACCCTTGACGAGCTCAGCGTTGGCGCAGTAGCCGATGTAACCGGCAGCCCAACCGGCACCGGTCATGTCGCTGAACTTGTTGTAGGTGGAGTACAGACCGGACTTGTCGTTCTTGGCGACGTCGCCGGTGTAGATACGATAGATGATCGTAGCCACTTCTGCACGGGTGATGTTGCCCGTGGGCTTGAAGGAACCATCTTCATAACCCTTGAACACATCCATGCCATTCAGAACGGCAACGGCCTCAGCGTAATCAGCGCTGACGTCCTTGTCATCCTTGAAGGCACTGGCGCTGACAGCCAGAGACAGAGTCATGACCAGAGCCAGCACCATTGCGAGTAACTTTTTCATAGATGTTACTCTCCTTTCATAAATTTCCATCTTCTCGCGGCCGAACACCCGCCGTCTCTCCCGCTTTCCCGTGGTTGCTGCCAAAATTTGCAAATCCTCAAATTGTTGCGAAAATAATAGAAAATAAGCAAAATTTGGCAGAATCAACGCGAAATCATTCGATTCGGTGGATATCGCATCCCCTTAGGATTTTCGCCTTTCCTTGTATTTCAGTGCTTTGCGGGATTATCGTGGTAGCGGTTTGGTAGCGGTCCGAAAATTTAAAGTGCGTTTTTTCCTGTGATACCAACGGTTTGCAGAATCGCTACCATGGTAGCGCACCCGTTTCGCTTAAAAAAAGACGGCGCAGAAAATCTGCGCCGTTAACGGAAATTTATGATGGAATTTTTGAAATTTTACACGTTGAAGCGGAAATAGATCATGTCGCCATCCTTGACGACGTACTCCTTGCCCTCGCTGCGCAGCAATCCCTTTTCCTTTGCCGCCGCGACGCTGCCGCAGCGGATCATGTCGTCGAAATTGATCGTTTCGGCGCGGATGAAGCCGCGCTCGATGTCGGAGTGGATCTTGCCCGCGGCCTGCGGGGCCTTGGTGCCGTTTTTGATGGTCCAGGCGCGGCACTCGTCCTCGCCGTAGGTCAAAAACGAGATGAGGCCGAGCAGCGCGTAGGAGCACTTGATCAGGCGGTCGAGGCCGGATTCCTGAATGCCGAGCTCCTCGAGGAACATCGCGCGGTCGTCGCCGTCGAGCTCGGCGATGTCCTGCTCGAGCTTGGCGCAGATGGGCAGCACCTGCGCGCCCTCGCGGTCGGCGAGCTCCTTGACCTGCTGCAAATACCGGTTGCCGTCCTGATTCGCAAAGCCGTCCTCGTCCATGTTCGCAGCGTAGATGATGGGCTTGAGACTCAAAAGATCGGCGGTCGCGATGAGCTCTGCGTCGTCAGACGAGACCTCGAACGTGCGCGCGCTCTTGCCCGCGTCGAGATGCTTGGCAAGAGCGGAGAAGAGCTCGACCTCGTGCAGGAACTTCTTGTCGCCCTTGGCCATCTTCGTCGCCTTTTCGACGCGGCGGTTGACCATCTCAAGGTCGGCCATGATGAGCTCCAAGTCGATCGTCTCAATGTCGCCGAGGGGATCGACGGGGACGTTCGTGCTCGCGTCAGCCACGACGTGCATGATGTTTTCATCGTCAAAGCAGCGCACAACGTGCACGATGGCGTCCGTGCGGCGGATGTTCTCAAGGAACTTGTTGCCGAGGCCCGCACCCTGGCTCGCGCCCTTGACGAGGCCCGCGATGTCGACAAATTCGATGACGGCGGGAGTCTTCTTCTTGGGGTGGTACATCTCGGCGAGCTTGTCGAGCCGCTCGTCGGGCACAGCCACCATGCCGACGTTCGGCTCAATGGTGCAGAAGGGGTAGTTGGCGCTTTCCGCGCCCGCGTTGGTGATCGCGTTGAAGAGAGTGGACTTGCCGACATTCGGCAGTCCGACGATACCTAATTTCAT
>ENA-UOJT01002340-UOJT01002340.1-human-gut-metagenome-genome-assembly--contig:-C15-NODE-2340-length-11137-cov-4.741292_pt1 | contig 11137 bp, 8 predicted proteins | sample MGYA00242357_ERZ723904 | MGnify/ENA metagenome assembly ERZ723904 | reverse complement strand
TCACCCTTCCGGCGCTTCTGGATGCGCAGCGGATTGTGGTCATGGAGGGCGCAGCGTGGTATCACTACCTGTTTTTGCGGGAGTCGATGGTGCACAGTTATGATGCCGGAATGTATGAAAATATCCGCAGTCTGGAAAAAATTGTTCGCCAAATCCTTGCAGACAAGCATGCGCCGAACGCCCAAAAACAGGCGGATCGGGAGCTGCAGCTTCTGATGTTTCTGGAAATCAAGAACGAGGCGAGAAACGGACGGGAAGGCTGGAAAGGGCGGCTGCAGAAGGAATGCAGGGAAACAGAGCTGCAGGAAGCGGTCAAAAGAATGCCGCTTACTCCGACTGTTACGGAAAATAAGCTGATGTATCAGGTGCTGGCGCATCCGGAAAATACAGTGATGATGCAGCTTGTCCATCTTCTTTTGTGGGCAAACAGCAAGCGGCAGCGCTGAATGGAGAGTTGTATGGAATCAAAAAAGCAGGGACGGATCAGTATTATCATGCCGGTTTACAACGGCGTTTCCTGGATCGGGGAATGTATCGAAAGCATCCGGCAGCAGACGGATACGAACTGGGAGCTTCTGGTGCTGGACGATCATTCGACGGACGGGACGACGGAACTGGTGCTTAAGCTGGCGGAAGAGGATTCGAGGATTTTACCGATTTTGCGTCAGAAAAACGGCGTATCCGCAGCACGTAACGAGGGACTGGAAAAAGCGCAAGGAGAATTTGTCACGTTTGTCGATGCGGACGATAAGCTGGATCCGCAGATGCTCTCTGTGCTTCGGGCGATGCTGAGGCAGACAGAAAGCGACCTTGCGGTCTGTGATTACTATAGATGGAACGGCAAACCGGACGGAATTTATAACCGGTCAGAGGAAGTGTTAAAAACGGATGTAGAGCGGGAGGAAAATGCTGCTCGGGCAAAAAAAGTGCTGCGTGCAGACGGCACAGAAAAAGCCGGGGCAGAAGCCGTTTCTCCACAACGCGCAGTTCGTGCGGAGGGCGTCCGTGTATACAATCGCTCAGAATATGTTTCGGACTATCTCCTGCGCGGAAATACCCGTTGCTGGAGCGTGTTATACCGCCGCAGTGCGATGGGGCAAATCCGTTTCCGGGAAGACTTGAGCATCGGTGAGGATATGATGTTTCTGATGGATTTGCTGATGCAGATTTCCAGCGTGAGCATCACAGAGTATCGCGGCTATTTTTACCGGATTAACGAGCAGGGCGCGATGCTCAAGCCCTTTAAACCGAGCTACATGGATGAAATCAAAAGCTGGGAGCTTGCTTGCAGGCTTGTGGAAAAAGAGTTTCCGTCCCAGAAGGGGCGGGTATACAGTATTTTGGCGGTTTCTGCGATGCTGGCTGCCGGAAAAATTGCGCGCCTGCCCGGTGCTGAACGGAAAAAATACCAGACGGAAGTCGTACAGTGCCGCAGTGCTGTTCAAAAAGGACTTGCTGCTTCCGGGGCAAAAGAGGAGCTGCCGAAGGGCTATCGGATAAAAACGATGCTGTTCACCGCCTGTCCGGCGTTGTATCTTGCGCTGTATCATCATTGGAAAGGTTGAAGTAACTGTTCCGTAGGTCTGCGCATTTACTGCGCTGACCGTAAGAAAACTTAGACTAGAAGGCAAAAATCCTATCGGCATAGCCGATTTGGAATGGATTTTTGCGCGTAACTGTGGGGGTACTGAACAGTTACAGGTTGAAAATAAGAACCGGATGCCGAGGGATCGAATTGCTTTTGGATGACGCAAAAGCAGAATGAGAGGAATCATGAAAGACGATAAAATTGTTTTATATATGCATGCGGGAAGCGGCAACCACGGCTGCGAGGCGATTGTCAGCAGTCTTTGCCGGATGCTTCCCAAACCGGCGATTCTGATGACGAACCGCCCGAAGGAGGATGAAACCTATTCCCTGAAGGAGCTTTGCAGCAGCTTTGTACAGGAAAAAAGCATCGAAAAGAATGTATTCGTGCATACCTGGTACTATTTGAAGCGAAAGCTTTTACATGACCCGGACTGCTTCATGGAATACCGGTATCAGGACATTTGCGGGAAAAATCTGCACCGTCTGAATATTTCCATCGGCGGGGATAATTATTGCTATGACAACATGCTCGACCGGCTGATTTCCGCAAACCGCATGTTCCACAAGCAGGGCGCTAAAACGGTTTTATATGGCTGCTCTATCGAGCCGGAGTTGTTAAAACGTCCGGAAATCATGGAGGATATGAAGCGCTACGACGCGATCGTCGCGCGGGAAAGCCTGACCTTTGCAGCACTGCAGGAAGCCGGAATTGACAAAAATATCCATTTATATCCGGACTCGGCTTTTTTACTGGAAACAAAGCTGGCTCCCCTGCCGGAGGGCTGGGTTCCCGGAAAGATGCTGGGCCTGAACATCAGTCCGATGATTGTGGACAATGAAAAGACTCCGGGCATTACGATGCAGAACTATAAAGCGTTGATTTCTCATATTTTAGAAACGACCGATCTGCATATTGCGCTGATTCCCCATGTGGTGTGGGAAAGCAATGATGACAGAAAACCGATCCGGCAGCTTTATGAAGCCTTTGCATCGACCGGACGTGTGATCGAGCTGCCGGATGGGTCCGCTCCAGAATTAAAGGGCTATATCAGCCGCTGCGAGATGTTTATCGGAGCCCGGACCCATGCGACAATCGCGGCATATTCCTCCTGCGTGCCGACGCTGGTAGTCGGCTATTCGATCAAGGCCCGTGGAATCGCAAAGGATTTATTTGGAACGGACGAGGGCTATGTCCTGCCGGTGCAGGCACTCGCCCAAAAAGAAGACCTCGTCAACGCATTTGACTGGCTGTATCAAAATGCGCAGGCACAGAAAGCACACCTGCAGCAGATTATGCCGGACTATTGTAAAAAGGCAAAAGAAGCAGAAAATCTGTTGAGAGAGCTGTGAAAGCGTAAAAAATCAGAAGCAGTTGCGTGAAATACAATGCAGCCGTGCAGGCAGTTCATAAAAAGCAGAGGGAGGGAAAATTGTGAGCCAGATACAGGAAATGATAAAACCGGCAGCAGCGATGCTGGATACTTATCCGGTGGTGACCACCAAACAGAAAATCAAACAGTGGATCAAGACCTGCGTCCCGGGCATGACGCCGGAAAAGGTGGAGCGTTATTCCTGGCCTCAGGCGCTTCTTGCGATGGGGCTGTTGCAGGCATATGAGCAGACAAAGGACAAGACTGCGTTAAGCAGTGTGTTTTCCTATCTCAGACGGTGGAAAAACAGCGGATATCCCATCTCTCATGTGGATCATGTGATGAATGGAAGCGTTGCCCTGTGGACAGAAGAGATTTTGACGAGGGAAAAAAGGGAAGATGCAGAATCTCTGGAAGCGCTCTGGATCTGCCGGGAAGGGGCGGACATTTGCGCAGGTTGGATCAAAGCAGCGAAAAAAACTGCGGACGGCATCCTTGCGTACCGGAGCCAGCATCCGGACTGGCTGTTTGCAGATACCCTTGGGATGCTTTGTCCCTTTGCCTGTCGTTACGGTGTTCAGAAACAGGATAAAGAGCTGTTAAACCTCGGAATCCGTCAGCTGGAGCTCTTTTTCCAAAAGGGGATGGATGAAAAAACCGGTCTGCCCTATCATGGCTATGATGAAAAGAACGGCACGAAATACGGAATAATCGGCTGGGGAAGAGCCTGCGGTTGGATGCTGCTTGGATTGTCGCAGAGCATTTTGTGGATTTCAGAGCAGCCTGCAGGAGCAGAACAGACGAACAAGCTGCAGGCGGAGCAGCCTGCAGGAGCAGAACAGGCGGACAAGCTGCAGGCAGAGCAGTCAGCAGCGCAGCCGTCCTCCCAGTCTGTTGCCCGGGAGGGCTGCAATCGTCTGCTTTTACTGCAGCAACAGCTCCTTGACAGCATTTTTGTATGGCAGCGCGCAGACGGTGGATTTTCCTGGCAGCTGCAGGCACAGGAGGGACACCGGGATACCTCAGCGGAGGGGATGATCGGATATGGGGCCTGGCTGGCAGCGGAGACTGCAGCTGTGCAGCGTTCAGAGCAGTGGAGCCCTGCACTGAGCCGTCTGGCAGCCATCATGCAGACGAGCATCCGTGATGGGCGTGTCACAGACTGCTCCGGCGAATGCAAGGGCTTTGCGGAATATCCTCAGGTATACGGAACCTATCCCTGGGGCAGCGGCAGCGCGCTGGCCTTTCTGGCAGTGCAGCTTTTCAGGGAAGAGAATAACGATAGGGCAGAATGATCCTTATGCCCTATCACAGGACAAGTTCGATCAAACAGTTTGGCAGGAATATCAGGAGAACAGGACGAAAAAACATGGGAAGAGTCAGATATGCGACCAGAAATATAATATTCGGCTTTTTAGGGAGCGGGGCAACGACGCTGCTCAATTTTATCCTGCGGCAGGTGTTTATCACCCATCTGGGCGATACGCTTCTGGGCGTGCAGGATCTCTACAGCGAAATTCTGACGATGCTTTCCCTTGCGGAGCTTGGCGTCGGAACGGCTTTAAACTACAGCCTGTACGGTCCGGTAGCGCGGGGCGAGCGGGAAAAAATCAAATCCTACATGCAGCTGTATAAAAAAGCGTACCGCACCATTGCCATCGTGATTGCTGTCATCGGACTTGCACTGGTACCGTTTTTACCCTGGATTGTCAAAAATGCAGATTATCTGACCCTAAGGCAGCTGCGGGTTTACTATCTGCTGTTTTTGTTCAACACGGTGACAACGTATTTTGTTGCATACAAATACAGTCTTGCCAATGCGGAGCAGAAAAACTATATCCAGACGAACGCGGATGCCATCAGCAAAGCGGTTTCCGTGGTGCTGCAGCTTCTGGGACTGCTGGTACTGCCAAACTACCTGTTATACCTGCTGATTCAGGTCGGCGTATCCCTCGGACAGAAGATTTTTATCAGCTGCTATCTGAACCGCAAATATCCGCTTTTGCTGGAAAAAAATGTGGAACCGTTGACAAAAGAAGAAACCGGAGCAGTGGTGGATAAGACAAAGGCGCTGATGCTGCACCGGATCGGGGATATGGCGCGTCTGCAGACGGATGCGATCATTATTTCGTCCTGTCTGGGTGTCGTCTGGGTCGGTCTGATCGGAACCTACAAGATGATCGTCAATTCCGTTTCAGGTTATGTAAACCTGATTTTCAACTCCGTCATTTCCAGCTTTGGAAATCTGATCGCGACGGAGAGCAGGGAAAAGCAGTTTCAGCTGTTTCTGGTGTATCGTTTTTTTGCAATCTGGGTATACGGATTTTCGGCTGTGGGATTTTTCCTGCTCCTGTCTCCTCTCGTGGAGCTGTATGTCGGAGCGGATCGCGTGTTGGCAACTTCGATTATCGCCTGGTATCTGACGGACTATTTCTTCAAGGGGGAGCGCGTCGTGCTTTCAAATTTCAAGACGGCGGCTGGTGTTTTTGAACAGGACAAATATCTGTCCATCCTTCAGGGTATCGTCAATCTGGTGCTGTCGATTGCTCTGGTGTTTAAAATCGGTCTGGCGGGCGTGTTTATCGGAACCGTCGTATCCGGACTGATTGCAAATATCACAAAACCGATCATTATTTATCGGGTTTGCTTTGAAAAAAGTGCGGTTTCCTATTTTCAGGAGTCCATCAAATATCTGCTCGTCATCGGAGCTGCGCTGGCAGTACTCATTCCGCTGCAGAATCTGCTGATGCCGCAGGTGACGATTGCAAAATTTGCGCTGATGATCGTGATCATTACGGTTGTCTTTAATGGAATTTTTCTGATCGTGTTCGGCAGGACGGAGGAATTTAAGTATTTGTACGGAATGGTAAAAGGAAGGTGGAAACGGTCATGATTATCGTAGAGGTGATGGGCGGACTGGGAAACCAGATGCAGCAGTACGCATTGTACCGGAAGCTGGAGTCTTTGGGAAAAGATGCCAGACTGGATGTTTCCTGGTTTCTCGACAAAGATCGGCAGACAAAAGTGCTTGCAAGCCGGAAGCTGGAGTTGTCCTGGTTTGAAAATCTTCCTGCAAAATATTGCACACAGGAAGAAAAGCAGGCAATTCTTGGAAAAAATAATTTGATCGGAAAACTGAAAAAGAAGCTGCTTGGGGGTAGCAACCGGCATTTTACGGAAAGCGACATGTATCATCCGGAAATCTTTGATCTGGAGGACGCTTATTTAAGCGGTTTCTGGGCATGCGAGGCTTATTATGCGGATATTTTGCCGATGCTGCGCAGCCAGATTCATTTTCCAGATCCGGAAAAGGGCGAAGGCTGGGATTTAGAGGCTGCCGCGAAAAATAAAGAAACGATGGAGCGCATGAAGCAGGAAACCTCTGTGAGCATCCATATCCGCCGCGGGGATTATCTGGATGCACAGAATGCAGAGATGTTCGGCGGGATCTGCACGGATGCTTATTATGAAGCGGCGATTTCGTATATAAAGGAGCAGACACCAGACGCACATTTCTATGTTTTTTCAGATGACTCTGTATATGCGAAAAATGCCTACCCTGGAAAAGAGTTTACTGTCGTGGATTGGAATACCGGGAAAAACAGCCTGTTTGATATGCAGCTGATGAGCTGCTGCGACCATAATATCTGTGCAAACTCCACTTTCAGCTTCTGGGGAGCGCGGCTCAATCCGAGCCCGGATAAGGTGATGATCCGTCCGTCAAAGCATAAAAACAGCCAGAATATTGTGCCGGAGGAGATGAAAAGGCTCTGGGACGGTTGGGTGTTGATAGATGGAAAGGGAAGAATTATTTAAGAAAAGTTAAGAAAAGCGGTTCCTCGAATACGGTATAATAATACTGACACACAGCAATTGCACATATTTTTTGAGGTAAAATGTGCAGCAGCGAACAAGACGGTACAAACTGGTAATTGGGCGCGTTTGCGTTGTTTTGTAGATTGAGGAGAAATTATAATGAAAAAGAAAATAGTTATATCTGAAAAAGTGACAGCGGTTATGCTTGCAGCAGCGATGGCCATTAGCATGACAGCATGCGGCAGCCCTGCAAAAGATATGCAGGGAGCAGCAGAAACAGCAGCGGATGAAGAAACAAGTACGGTAGAAACAGCAGCGGATAGAGAAACAAGTGCGGTAGAAACTGTATCAGAGATTGCCGGAAATACAACGGAAAGCACGGAGAATGCAGCGACAGACGCAGAGATTTTGGTTGCAGAAGACCCGGATACAGAAATTACAGCGTCAAATGAGAATACCGACATCAAGGTAACGGTAGAGGATCAGAAGGAAGAAAAGAAAAACGATGCAGGAGAGGTCCTGGTCACAATTAGCGTTCAGAAAGCCACCATCGAAGACAGCGGCTATGATGCACTGCAGAAGGTGCTGGATCAGCAGAGCGCAGATACCTATGAGCTGGCGCAGGAAGCATGGGGAGATATGCAGGCCTTCCTGGAAGACAGCGATTGGGAAACAACTGGCTCTTTATATGCCATCGAGGACACCATTTCCATGAAGCGTGGAGATGACAGGATCTTCAGCTACGTAACCACGGATTATTCCTATCTTGGAGGTGCACATCCGAACTTCGTTTATAATGGTTACAATTATGACACAAAGACTGGCAAAAGGCTGACGCTGCGGGATGTGACAGAGGATTACGACAGCCTGTATGCACATGTTCTGGACACTCTGAGGGCTTTTCAGGAAGAACAGGAGGATTTTATGTTCTTTGAAGACTACGAGGATACTGTCAAGGGAATGTTTTACGGATTTTCAGCCGAAGAGGATTTGGAAGACGGCGGCATGACAGCTGCAGACAGGGAGGAAATTTCGGATACTGCAGGGACAGCGTCCGATATCGACAATATTCAGTGGTATCTGACCGACAATGAGCTGGTGGTGATCTTTAACCGTTATGATATCGCAGGGTATGCCTTTGGTCCGACTGCGGTAAAGATTCCGTTCGAAACAGGGCTGGTAAAAGAGATTTATTCATGACAATAGAATGCTCGCAGAGCGTGCATTCTATTGTTGGAAGTAAATGTGCGAAGCAAGAGGAGCTACGCGTATGAAGAATGTGATTGCAGTGATCTGGGACTGCGATAAGACGTTGATCGACGGATATATGCAGGATCCGATGTTTGCAGAATATGGCGTTGAGACGAAGCAGTTCTGGGCGGATGAAAATAAAATTCTGGATGAATACCAGAAAACCGGCGTGCGGGTCAACCGCGACACCTATTATCTGAATTATTTTATCAAATGTGCCCATGAGGGGATTTTCCCGGGCTTAAATAATGCAAAGCTTCGCTCTTTTGGAAAGCTGCAGAAGCTTTATCCGGGGACGCTGGAATTTTTCCGGAAAACAAAAAACATGTTCCGAAATGATGCGAGTTATTCGGAATATGATATTCAGGTAGAGCATTATATTGTCAGCACCGGGTTTGCAGAGGTAATCCGAGGAATGGAGCTGATGAATTATGTGGATGATGTCTGGGGCTGCGAACTGATGGAAGCGCCGGATGCAGATAATCAGCCGCTCATCAACGAAATCGTTTATACGATCGATAATACGACGAAAACGCGTGCGATTTTTGAAATCAATAAAGGAATTGGAAAGATTGACGGCATCGATGTCAATTCCAAGATTCCCCAGGAGCTGCGGCGTGTGAAATTTGAAAATATGATCTACATAGCAGACGGACCAAGCGATATCCCGGCCTTTTCCCTTGTACATCAAAACGGCGGTTCCACCTTTGCCATTTATCCAAAGGGCGACGTCGCTGCCATGAAGCAGGTAGAACAGATGCGTGCAGACGGAAGAGTTGACATGTATGCCGAGGCGGATTATTCCGAAAATACAACCGCAAACATGTGGATCACAAACCGCATTCAGGAGCTTGCTGACAAAATCCGGGAACGGGAAAAAAATAAAATCGAAAAATATGCCGGCGGTGTGCCCAGGCATTTGGTGTGAATCGTAGAGAAGGACCGGGAGCTTTTTGAAGTAAAATATGTAAAACGGCTGACAGATCTGGAGCAGGAATGCGAAAAAGCTGTGATGCAGATCGATGACAGAATGTATGCAAAAACGTTGGAAGATCGTTATGATCAGGTATCGTGCTTTGGCATTGCTTTTTACAAAAAGCGTTGCCTGATTCAGAAAAAATGATATAGTTATAGATAGCAAGAATAATCGGAGGACTTACAATGAAAGTATTGGTAACAGGCGTAGCCGGACAGCTTGGACATGATGTGATGAATGAGCTTGCCAAACGCGGCCACGAAGGTGTTGGCTCGGATCTGGCAGCAGAATACAGCGGGATTGCAGACGGCAGTGCCGTAACAAAGATGCCTTATGTATCGATGGATATCACCGATGCAGCAGCGGTAGAAACGGTTTTACAGGAGGTAAAGCCGGATGCTGTCGTGCACTGCGCGGCATGGACTGCAGTGGATCTGGCAGAGGATGACGATAAGGTGGACAAGGTTCGCAGCATCAATGCCGGCGGCACGAAGAATATCGCAGAGGTATGTAAGAAGCTGGACTGCAAGATGGTCTACCTTTCCACCGACTACGTATTTGACGGACAGGGTACTAAGCCCTGGGATCCGGACTGCAAAACCTACCAGCCGTTAAACGTTTACGGACAGACGAAGCTGGAAGGCGAGCTTGCAGTTTCGGAGACCCTGGACAAGTATTTTATCGTCCGGATTGCATGGGTATTCGGCGTCAACGGCAAAAACTTCATTAAGACGATGTTAAATGTCGGCAAGACACATGACACCCTGAAAGTCGTATCCGATCAGGTCGGCACACCGACCTACACCTATGATCTGGCGCGCCTGCTGGTGGATATGATCGAAACCGACAAATATGGGTATTATCATGTGACCAACGAGGGCGGCTACATCAGCTGGTACGATTTTACAAAAGAAATTTTCAGACAGGCAGTGGAGCTGGGACATACAGAGTATTCCGAAGACAGACTGACGGTACTGCCGGTGACAACAGCAGAATATGGCCTGTCCAAAGCAAAACGCCCGTTCAATTCAAGACTGGATAAGAGCAAGCTGGTGAAAAACGGCTTTACACCGCTTCCGACCTGGCAGGATGCGCTGCGGAGATATTTGAAAGAAATTGGGATGTAAGGTACAAGAAAGAGAAAAGATACAAGTAAGGCTTCTACAGGGAGGCTTTATTCATGACAATAGAATGCCCGCAGAGCGTGCATTCTATTGTTTGTATTATAACGGGAGAAGAGTTATGGAAGTGAAGAAAGACTGGCTGTCCGGTGTTTTAAAAGTTTTGCTGTGTTTCTCTTTTGTGTATCTCTGGGTCATGGCACTTGTGTATGTAAAGAAAAGTTATTGTGGAATTCCGGGGGCGGCAGTCTTTCTGATTGCGGCGTTACTCGATGGAATTTTGGTCTGGTGCGTATGGAAAAAGAAAAAATTGAAACCAGACAAAACGACAACCATAAAAACAGAAAATATCTGTCTGTTGTGTGCATCCCTTGTATTGCTGGCACTTCAGTTTGTCGTGATCTGGAACGCGGTTTTCAGGACGGCATGGGATCCGGGCGCAGTCTGGTATGGCGCTCATTTCGTGGAGATGGGGGATCAGGATGGCATCAACAGCATGGGATATTATTTTTCTGTGTATCCCAATAATCTGCTTTTGGTATGGATTTATTCTATAGTGTTGAAATTAAATGATGTAATAGGTACACCGATTGCAAATGGAACGATGTTGCTTGCATTATTTCAGTGTATTTTTGTGACAGGTGCAGGGGCTTGTCTTTATAAGACTGTGCGCCATTTCGCGGATCAGAAAATTGCCTGGATTGCATATGGATTTTATTTCATCCTGGGCGGGATGTCGGCGTGGATTATGATTCCGTACTCGGATTCGACTGGGTTTATTTTCCCGATATTTCTGTTTTATCTTTCTGTAAAAATAAAAGAAACGGAGTCTGTAAAGAAAAGATGCATGTTGCTCTTTTTACTGTTCTTCTTCTGCTATATCGGTTTTGAAATTAAGCCTATGGCTGCGATTGTGGTGATTGCGATCGTTGCAGTGGAAGGAATTCATTTTGCTGGCAGGCTGTTGAAAAAGCAGAGCGTCTGGAAATATTCGTTGCTGGCATATTGTCTGG
>ENA-UOJT01002336-UOJT01002336.1-human-gut-metagenome-genome-assembly--contig:-C15-NODE-2336-length-11149-cov-8.739228_pt1 | contig 11149 bp, 5 predicted proteins | sample MGYA00242357_ERZ723904 | MGnify/ENA metagenome assembly ERZ723904 | reverse complement strand
CTTTATGGCCATTATAGGAGCCTATTATATTGACTTCTTCGGCTGGTTTACCTCTCGTTATGCCTTTTGGGGCGCATTAGCTCTGGTGGCGGTTGTATTTATTATTGCAATAAAAGTTCTGGGCAATCCTTTTGCCGGAGGAGACGACGATGACAATAAATAAGTTTATAAAATATACCTCCCTGTTAGTGCTCGGAACCTGGATGCTGTCTGCTCCGGGCAATGCTTTTGCGGCGAATGAAAAAGTTGAAAAGGAAGTTGCCGACTTTTCTAAAGTCAAGATGTCTGACGGGACCGCTTTTGCGAAAGGGCAATCAATAAAAAAATCAGCAGAAGAATACAAAGCATTCAGAGATGAGATAAAGACAAAATTTGAAGCTAAAGATAAAGAATATACTGACTTACGCTCGACACTGAGAAATAAATGCCGAGGCGCATATAAAGAGCGGTTAAAAAAGGTTGCAGAACAAGCCGATGAAGAGACCAGAGAAACAATAAATAATATGGCTCAGAACTGGGATGAAGCGGAAGGTTTCTGGGAATCGGCCTGGGCTGTCATAAAAAGCGGAGCACAATGGAGCGCAAATGCAATCAAGCAACAATGGAAAATAGCCAAAACCGTTGTAGGTCTTGATGTTATTCTTGATAAATTAAGCGATACCATGGGACAGTTTCTCCTTGAAACATTTACACCGGGTTTTTCCTATGTATATAACGCAGAGGCTATTATTAACGGGTGTACTTTCGGCGAACGGGTAACAGGAGATGATTACGAAAAATTAAGAACAATTGCCGCTGAAGCGGAAGAGCTTGCAAATGAATTAGATGCTCTGCCCGAAAATATTGGAGATGCCAATGTATATGTTTATCTGGCCTATGCCGGAAAGAATAAAAACGGGGTAGATCAATACGTTGAACATTATTATCTGATGTATTCTGACGGAACCATGAAATCTATTGCAGGGGTTACCCGCGGCTGTACTCCGTTACCGGCCAAGCTGGCAGAATCCAGGAGCTGTATTTACTGTCCGTTATTTAAAACAATTTTCAATGCGGCACAAAGCATGTCTTCCAAAGCCTATGCTTCATTAGCCGAGCCGTTGGCCAATGTGATGCTGATGGGTTTTGCAATCGTGATTGCTTTTATGGTTTTGAAAAACGTCAGTTCGTTTACCAAGCAGGATGCACCCAAATTCGTAACCGAGCTGCTGGTCAATATGTTTAAGGTTTTGATAGCTTATTATATGCTGAAGAATGCCGACATTGTTTATAGTTACATCGTGGGTCCCGTACTTAAAGCCGGTTTTGAATTCGGTTCCAATTTGCTTTTTGCTTCAGATAAAAGTTACTTAAGTTCTTGTAAGGTGACCACAACGGGTGTTCAAATGGGTGTTATGCCTTCTTATTTGTACACCAATCTGGATTGCTTTATTAAAGCCGTACAGGCTGAAGTGGCTGTTCCGCAAAGTGTTGGTTCATCTTTGATGTGCGTTGCCCGCAATGCCGGCAAAGAGAGCGTCGGACCGGTTCGCAATGTTTTGTGGGATTTTGGTATGATGTTCCAAGGTCTGGCAATTTGGATTATGGGGTGGATTATCTCTTTGGCCTTTGCTTTCTATTTGATTGATGCGACGATTCAGTTGGGCATTATCGGCGCTTTGATGCCGTTCCTGATTGCCTGCTGGCCGTTTAAGGCAACCCGCAACTATACGAGCAAAGGCTGGGGTATCTTCATGAACACATTCTTTGTTTATGTTTTCATGGGACTGGTGGTCAGCATTAACGTTGAATTGTTGGGGCAGGGCTTAACTGCATCAGAAGGCGGGTTTGATGAAGTCATGAAAGCCTTGAATGGTAATGACGTTAAGCGATTAAAAGATTTGTTGGATATCGGTTTTGCCGGCTTCTTAGTCTTAGTCGCCTGCTGTCTGTTTGCCTTTAAGCTGACCGGTCAGGCCTCCTCTTTGGCCGGAACCATGGCCGGCGGCGGCGGTCCGTCTATCGGAGCCAATATCGGTGGTTTGGCGGCAAATGTAGCAACAAGGGGCGTTCAGGGAACAGCGAAATTTGGTCTCAAGACGGCCAAAGCCGTCAGTGATAAGACCGGTATTACAAGTGTTGCCAACAAAGGGAAAGATTGGTTAAAAGATAAAGGTTTGGGTGCCATCGGTTTAGGACGGCGCAGCGGCGCTGCCGGAAACAAGCAGGCCAGACATTCACAGATGGCTGCACAGCAACAAGGTGGAGCTGATGGCCAGACCCCGCAAACGCAAACAAGGTCAGCAACCTCGGGTACACCGAATCCGACTGCTCAGAATCAAATCAAGAAAATGCAGCAGGCCGGACCGCGGCCGCAACAACCGGCAACATCTTCACCGCAAACGCCGACGAATTCGTCAACCCCGCAAGGCAGTGCCGCTCAAGGCGGAACACCGCACGGAAATCAGGCGAATGCACAGCAGGCTCAGACGCCGCAACAGACGCCCGAGCAAATGAGACAGCAGCTGGAAAACGATTACAACAACACCGCCAACGGTAGAGCCGGCCGACAGATGATTCAAAACCAGACGGCAGAAGTTGCCCGCAACAAAAAAGCAGAAAACGAAGCTCAGGGCAAAATGAATTATCATAACCGCAGAGCCGATGACTACCTGAAAAAGGCTCAGTCCGCCTCTGACCCGGCTCAGAAAAAGAACTTTGAAAACCTGGCAAACGCCCAGTTTGAAGAGGCCGTCAAAGCTGAAGCCGCTTATAACAAGGCTAAAGCCGACACTCAAAAGGCCCAAAGCGAGCTGGATGCCATAAAACAGGAGAATGAGCGTTACAAGAACCAATATGTTCAAGACGAAATGAAAAAGCGTAACCCGAAAAAATAATTATTTTACAACAGAGTAACGACGATGTGGAAAAGTATTGACATAGGACGAGTTTTGAAACTGCTGCTGGTGGTTGCAGTCTCTATGTTCATGCTTACCGCCTGCGCCAGTGACGAAAAACGGGCAGCCATGCAGGGAAATGAGGTTGCTGCGGCTAATGAGCAAGCAACATGCTGGCAGGACTCTATTATTGGGCTGCTTTATGATAATATGGGCAAAGTGGCAATGGGAACCTATAACAAGATTACCTCCGGCGCCCTGACTTTCATGATGGTTGCCTTTGCGGTTTGGCTTTCTATCCGCCTGCTGAAACATGTCAGTTCGTTTACCGAAGAAAACATCGGAGAGACCTGGACCGAAATTGCCCGAAAATTCTTTCTTTGTTTTGCCTGCGGTTATGTGGCATCATCCCCACAGCAGCTGCTGTTCTTCATGAATGACATTATTTTTCCGGTTTATAACGCGTTTCTGGAATTTTCAAGCGAATTGCTGGCTCATGCATCTCTTGGTGAAAGCAAGGCCAATTCCATAGAAGTGTTCGGTTTTAAATTTACCGCAGGCAAACCCATCATCTGCAAATTGTCGGCAACGGTTACCAATGCTGATTTGAGCGGGTTCCCCGAATCACCGAAACAGATGATGAGCTGTATGGTCTGTGCCATGAACGACCGGATGAATCTGGGACTGGCGATGGCTTATAAGGTTTTGAAAGCTCCGGGTTTTATGGCCACGATTATCGGATTGATGATTATCGCCTGCTTTACTTTTGTTAAGCTCGGATTCGTTTTTTATCTGGTTGACACTATTTTCAGATTCACGATTATGGTGGTTATGCTGCCGATTTTGATTATGGGATATCCTTTCGGCCCCACGAAAAAATGGCTGTCGCAAGGTTTTGTCACCATTTTGAATTCTGCCGCATTTATGATGTTTATGGCGATTATGATTGCAATTGCCATGCTGGCTTTGGAACAGATTATCATCGACAACAGGGATATATTTATTGAAGGCACAGATAACAAGGCATTTACCGAATTCAGCATTCCGTTTATGTGCCTGCTGATGATCGGTTTTCTGATTGCTTCTTCCGTCCAGCTGGCGCAGCAGGTAACCGACTCTCTGGTCGGCGGCAGCTCAAAAGGCAGCTTTAACGCCAAAGCTAAGGCAGCCATTGTCGGTACGGCAAAAATTGTGGGCAGTATCTTTACCGCCGGGGCGGTTGCGCTTATCAGTAAGGCCGCCGCCGGACGCAAGATTATTGAAAAAGTTCAGAACGGAAAAGCCAAAGTCGCTTCGTTCAAAAACAAAATGAACAGTTTGCGGGGGAGGTAAGATGATGATAAAATTAAAAAAATACAGCATCTTCCTTCTGGCTTTCATTGTTGCACAAGTTTTCCTGTGCTCTCAAGCAGAAGCTATTCCTCTTCGTCCAACTGAGGAAACTACAGATTTTAACATTCCCTCTTTTAATGACTATCAAGTTAAAGATACGTCAGAATATTTAAAAAACGGTACGATGGATTGGGAGACCTATGGTAAAGACAGCGGTTTAACCGCTTCCAATAAAGAAAAAGAACACGAAACTATCGGAGAAAGGGCAGATAAATCTAATGCAGACTGCAGTATTTCTGATATGCAGAAGATGTATCAGTCCACCTGTTATTCCTGCAAAATTATCATGACGCTGATTACGACGTTTATGAATGCCTGCGGCAAAGTTTATGATTTAACCAGAGAAGCTGGAAGCAAGGTGTTGGTTATCGGATCAATGTTGTGGCTGGCCGCATTTGCCCTGAAGCTTGTCTCGGCTTTTACCAACCAAGAGCCGATGAGCATTCTCAATACGCTGCTGATCTTTATGTTCAAGGTTGCCTCCGCCTATATCGTAATTAACGTGGGTATCGGCGCCATTGTTGACCTGTTCGTCAATCCTTTGCTGCAGGCCGGTGCTGACTACGGGCTGGGATTGTTGCAGGCGGCAAATCAGGGAATAATCAAAGTTGCGTTGACTTCAAACTTTACCTATAACGGCACTGAGGTTATTTCTCCGGTGGTTATTAACAAAATTATGGCTTTAACCGAGGGAATCGACAAGACGGTTTCCACCAATCTGGTTATCGGGCATGCCCTCACCTGCCATTCCATTCATGCCGGTATATTGGAATACACCGGTGGATTATTTGGCATTAGTGTTACAATTCGTATTCCTGACATTTGGATTTGGCTGTGCGGCGCCGCTATCTGGTTCTGCGGTTTTATGCTGACTTTAGGTATCGGTTACTATCTGCTTGACGTTTGTTTCAAAATCGGATTCTGCATTATGGCGTTGCCGATTGTTATCGGTCTTTGGCCATTCGGACCGACTTCAGGCAAGTTTACGTCGTGCATGAGCATTATTTTCCGTTCAGCCGCTTTATTCGCCTTTTTGGCCTTGACTACCTCTTATGCATTGTCACTGATTAGCGTATCTTTAGGTGACTTAACAACATTTTATGCAAAAATTCAGGCCGGCGATGCAGAGTGGATTTCTAATACTTTTTCTATTACGGGGGCAAAATTTATCCTGATTATGTTTGCCTATATTTACAGCATTAAAATGATTGGCGCCACGGTTACCGGTTATGTCGGAAAATTCTTTAACGACAGCACATTCGGTGATGCCTCTCCGATGCACATGAAAGCAACCCAGATGACCGCCTTTGTAAAAAACAAGGTCACTCAGGCCGCGTCTTTTGCCGGCGGCGTTGTCACTCATCAGGCGACACGGGCTGCCGGAGCCGTTGCCGGCGGAATGGTTAATACCGTTAAGCGCGGAATAAATAAAGCGAAATCCGGCGGAGCTGCCAGTTCCGGTATAAATGCCGCTGGCAAAGGAATGGAAGCTGCGGGGAAAGGAGTAGAAGCTGCAGGCAAAGGAATTAGTGCCGCAGGTAAAGGTATCGCCTCTGCTTCTCAGGCTGCCAATGCAATTCCTATTGTAGGACAAGTTATTGCCGGTGCCGGAGCTGCCGTTGGAGCGGCAACTCAGGCTGTCGGCGCAGCGACTCAAGCTGCCGGTAAAGCGACCCAAGCCGCAGGCAAGGCTACTAAAGCAGCCGCAAAGGGTGTTAAAAAAGTCGAACAAGGAGTTGATGCCGTAAAAAGTACGATGAGTAACGACTCCAAGGAAGAAAAAGACTAAAAAGCAGGTGCTATTATGGAGATGATGATTAACATATCTAAATTGACCAGACAAGCCGGATTGGCATTTGCTGCCGTTTTATGGCTGGGCTTGAATGCGGCCGGCATCTCCTCCGCACGGGCTGCGGACGTATCTAATGCCTGCGCCGTTCAATTTCATCCTTGTAAAATCAAAGGAGCTGCATCATCGAAAAGTCTTTATCCTGACAGCAGAATTGCAGAAATGCAAAAAGGCTGCCTGAATACTGTTCCGGTTGAAACCAAAGGCTCTCTCAACTCCGTCGGACGAATTTCCGAAGAAGCCTGCCATCGTTCTACCAGTTGCAGCAGTACGGCAAAAACTAAAGTGCAATATCCCGACGGCAAATGTTATCGCGAGCATCAGGGGATGGACGTTGCTGCACCGGTCGGAACTCCGGTCACCGCAGCCGCCGACGGGGTTATTTTATCAACGAGCACTTGTTACGGCGGCGGCGGCAACACCATAATCATGCAACATGAAAAGGCCGGCGGCGGACAATATACAACAACATATATGCACCTGCAAAAATTTGCCGACATTACTACAAAAATTGCAGGAACCAAGAAAAAAATTGCCAAAGGAACGACAATCGGTTTTGTCGGAACTACCGGCTGCTCAAACGGAACAACGAAATACGGGGCATATGGCGCTCACCTGCATATTGAATTACGTGACGGCGGCACGGGAAAAGGCAAGATTCTGTCTCCCGCCTGCGCTTCGGCTGATGCTTTGTGCGACGGCAATGTTCCCGTTACCGAGGAACCGGTTACTGAAGAATATACACCAGATTATACAGCAAGCGCGACTTTAACCGGTTGCGGCAAGATGTATTCAGCCGGTGATTTGACAGAATTCCATCAACGCGGCGAATCCGGCGGTGATCCGGGGGCATTTAATAAATGTCCGGGTAAGGACAGCGGCGGCTGTTCATACGGTTTAAGCCAAATGTCATGTGCCAGCGGTAATGTCAAAAAATATCTGAGTGAAATGCCAAAAGACAAATTTGCCAAGCTGCAAATCGGCGGCAGTCTGGAGAGCACCGTCCAGGCGGCTTGTACAAAACCGGCAACCGAGTTTGCTCAGAAATGGAAAGCACTGGCACAGAGTGACAAAGAATGGTTTGCAAAATCGCAGAAAGATTATATAAAGAAAGAATTTCAGGATTCGATGAAATTAAACCAAGATAAGCTGAAGCCCGGAGCCAAAGGTATCACGCTTGAGGAGTTAAACCAACGGTCACCTGAAATTCAGATGATGCTTTTGCAGGCTTCCGTTGCCGCCGGTCCGGCCGGACCACGTAAAATGATCAACAATGTTTTTGCCCAAGGCGGCCCGCTTTACGGTAAAAAGCTTTCGGAAGTTTCAGATAAAGAACTGATCGAAGCCTGGTATAAAGTATTTCCTAATTTATGGGGTTCTGACTGGAATACATCGAGTGGTATTTTGAGCCGTGCGGCTAAAGACAAAGCAGGCGCTCTTGAATCTCTGGCCATCCGCGAAGAAATGGAACAAAACGGATTATCCTTAGACGAGGCCTCACAGAAAGTTACCGGCAAACGCGCTTGTGAAGAAGGCGAATATCCGAATGTTAAAGTTCAACTCGGTACCGCTTCCCGGACACCTTATTCAAGCAGTTACACAGGTGCAACCTCCAGCGAATCCGCGGATAAAGGCGACCATGAATGTAATGTCGAAAGTTATCGCAACAGTTTTACCTCTTGTATTTTCTGCGATATTTTCGGTGTCTTGTTTAATACTGCCAGCTCGGTTGCGAAAAAATCATACAATGCACTGGCAAACGGCGTTATCATGCTGGTTTGCGTCGGCTTTGCCCTCTGGCTCGGCATTACGGTTATGCAGTTTATTTCCTCCATGGAACAAAAGAATCCGAGCATTCTGGTTAAAACAATTTTGAACAAAGCGTTTCTGGTGCTGATTGTCGTCACGCTGCTGCGTCTCAATTCGGCAGACTTTTTCCGGCTGGCGATGGAACCGATATTCAATACCGGATTTAAACTGGCGCAGATTGCGACTGAAGGTGCGAACGGCGAAACCTGCGACGGATCCACGTTTGATATTTTAACAGAAGATGAAGGGGCCGGCCTTCCGTCAAGTATGGGCGTCAGCATTCTGTGCACAATTAAGACCATTCAGGATAAAATTCTTGATGTTATGGCTTTGGGTTCTACGTCTCTTTGTGTCGCAGTTTTTGTTGAATCATGGCATGGAATATTCATTTTCCCCCATCTGGGATATCTGATTGTCGGTCTTGTGCTATGGATTGCAGCAGTTCTGCTGCTGATTATCTATCCGTTCCTGCTGATTGATTCGGTTTTGCAGCTGACGGTGGCGACAGCGCTGCTGCCGGCGGCAATCGGAGCTTACGCTTTCAAATCAACGCAAAAATATGTGGGCAAAGTGTGGGATACGTTCCTCAACTGTATGTTTAACTTTATTTTCCTGTCGCTGATTATCTTTATTTTGACCAACGGTCTGATGGATGTTTTATCAAAAGCAGGGGTTGAGAGCGGCGGAGCGATGTCTGATGTCGGCACTCGGAGCGGTTATGGGGTTATTCTGGAAAAGCTGGCATGGTGGGGAAAGACATTTCTACAACTTGTTTTCTATATGCTTCTCGGCTGGGCGGTTCTGGGTGAAGCCAATTCCTTTGCCGGAAGTTTCGCCAAGAGCATCGGCATCAAAGACATCGGCTCGAAAGTCGGCGGTTTGGCCGCATCCACGGCAAACACCGCGGCAATCGGAGGGCTCAAAACAGCGGGCAAAGCAACCCGTAAAGTCGGCGGCATGGCTCTTGACCGCGGGCGGGAAGCTTATAACTCATATAAAGTAAACCGCCGAGCTAAAAAAATTGAAAACGATGACCGAACGGTAACCGATGCCGACGGCAACAAAACTTTGCAACACCGTACCTGGTACGGCCGCAAGGTTACCGATACGCTGCAAGTTGCTCCGGACGGCACCAGAACGGTTACACGGGCAAAACAGAGCCTGCGCGGCAATAAGGCAACCTCCGTTAACAATGACAAGTTCATTCAGAACAAGAAGACTTATGACAAAGACGGAAACCTTATTCGCGAGGAAACAAGAATGAATACCGCTGCCGGGAAGACATTGCTGAACCGTGACGGCACCCGCAACGAAGTGGCCATTCATGCAATCCGCAGCGGCAGCGGCATGTCCAATGACGATGTCGATAAGGCGATTATGAACCAGATGATGCAGGAACGTATGGGCGGTGTTCCCGGGGCAGATATGAACCGCGAATTCAAAGACCGCGAAGTCAGCCGTACGCTGGATGACCAGGGACGCGAAGTCTTCAGGGTTAAGCAGACCAATGCCGACGGCTCGACCAGCATCTTTGAGATGACCAAGGGTGACAAGCGTGATATGCTGACTTACACCCACATCGGCAAAAACGGCAAAGCCGAAAGCTATGCGTCCGACGGCATCATCAACAAAAAATCAAATTACCGTCTGAACAAGGATGGCACGGTTGATGCCAAGAGCGTTAAAAACAACTATGCCTTTGCCAAAAACTATAATTCGGCACACACCCGCTCAATGGACAGCAACGGCAAATTCAACCGGTCTGTTCCGGCAGACGAAATTATGATGAGCGAAGCGGATATGCAGCTTTTCAGAGAACAAGTCGCCACTTACGGAAAAGACCAGCCGATGGCCGAATTCGGAAAATAAGGCGGCAGCCGTCTTGATTAAAGCCGGGAAGAAATTCCCGGCTTTACAGTTATATTTGTACACAAATTGTCTTTTTTTGTACTATTTTCTTGATTAATATAACGCTTATATTTATGATACAAACAAATTATGAAGTTGTGTTTATTACAATAAAAGGTGGACTCAAATGGAAGAAATTATTTTCCCGAACCAAATCAGAATGTACAGAAGACTTCGCGGACGCTCGATGCAGGAACTTGCCGATCATTTGTCCGTCAGCCTTTCTGCAATCTCTAAAATTGAAAAGGGTTACCGCCGCGTGGACCAGGAGCAGCTGGTTCGTGTTGCCGAATTTCTGGACTGCCCGCTGCAGGATTTATTTGTTAATGAACAGAATTCCCAGCAGGAAGTTGTCCAATCCTGGAGGCGCGAACAGGAGAGAAGAAACAAAATCAACGAAAAAAGCGGTTTGAAAACTCTGGGTGCCGGTTTGCGTCAGATCCGCAACGAAAAGAACCTGACGCTGATTGAAGTTGCCGAAAGCGCCGATATGACCCTTTCCGTTTACCACCGCATTGAAATGGGCCAGCGTGAAGTTTCCGACAAAGAATTTAAAAATATTGCCAAGGCCATCAATATGGCTCCGGAAGAGTTGAAAGAGCAGATTAAAGCTCTGGAAGACAAAGGCATGCTGGAAGAGATTATTCAGCGCAACGATGCCAAATACAAACTGTTGTCCACCCCGCGCGGAGCAATTTCCGCTTTCGGAAATTCCAATCAGGACGGCGTTAAAATTTCAGTTTACGGCGTGGCCGGAAAAGACGGCGACGTTATCATTGAATTCAGTCAGGAGACCAAAAAAGTTCAGCGTCCGCCGCAGTTATACAACAAAAAAGACGCTTATGCCGTTAATCTCTGCACCCGCCGCCTCGGAAGCCTGTTGCCGACACGTTCGATTTTATTTGTCGATCCGCAGGATGTTGTCAGCGTCGGAGACATTGCCGTTTATTACAGCAATGAAAAAGAAGCCAAAATTGTCAGTATCCGCGAAGATGAAAACGGACAGCTTTACGGCTTGAGATGGAATCCGGACGAACGGATTGAAATCAGCAACGACGATTTGAACAGCCTTCATAAAGTGGTTGCAATCTACCTTTAAGGAAAAACTCCGCTGCGGCGGAGTTTTTTTTGATTTCTGCCGTTTCCGCCCCGTTTTATTAACCTGAAATTTACAACATCAGAAGTAAAATCGGTAATATGGATAGATTTTAAACTGATGACAGACAGATTCGGGTAAAAAATTGGTAGAAACGGCCGGAAAAACAAAAAAGAACTACAATAAAATCGGGACAGAGGATGACCCGGTTATTATTGC
>ENA-UOJT01002302-UOJT01002302.1-human-gut-metagenome-genome-assembly--contig:-C15-NODE-2302-length-11249-cov-9.011613_pt1 | contig 11249 bp, 10 predicted proteins | sample MGYA00242357_ERZ723904 | MGnify/ENA metagenome assembly ERZ723904 | reverse complement strand
CCTGTGCGACTATATTCTCAACAGAAGATTTAACTGTGCCAAGGAGCTTTTAAGATTTTCGGTAAAGCCGGTGAAGGAGATAGTGGTTGAATCAGGTATAATGAACACGGATTTGTTCAGACACCTTTTTATCGAAAATGAGGGCATGACTGCCGAGGAATATAGGAAAAAGTGGGCACAGTGGAACAGAGGATAAAAAAGTGCTTGCATTCTATGGAATAGTGTGATATAGTATTAACTGATTTATGATACATGTTGACTGGCAAGAGTGGGTGTGAACCCACTCTTTCGTTTTACTTTAGGGTTTTCTATTTTATGGGAAGCCCCAGGTGGATGTGTTTTAACAGGAAAGGACATTATGGCAAGAAGAGAGGAATATGAGGCAAAGGCCGAGGCAATGATTACTCCTATAATAGAGGCTAATCATTTTGAACTGGTTGATGTTGAGTATGTGAAGGAAGGCAGCAGCTGGTACCTTAGAGCTTATATTGACAAGGAGGGCGGAATCACGGTGGATGACTGCGAGCTTGTGAGCAGGGCATTTTCCGATTTGCTTGATAAAGAAGATTTCATTGAAGATGCGTACATTCTTGAGGTCAGCTCACCGGGACTTTTAAGACCGCTCAGGAAGGATAAGGATTTTAGGCGGAATATTGGCAATGAGGTTGAGTTAAGACTCTACAAGGCGGTCAACAAGGTGAAGGAGGACCGCGGTATTCTTACGGCATTTGATGACAGTACGGTTACAATAGAGCATGAGGATGGCACAACAGCTGTTTACGAAAGGGCAGCACTTGCACTCATAAGACTTGCATTCGATTTTTAAAAACATACAGTCTATAAGATTTAAGATGTGAAACATCAATTTTATATGGGCAGGAAGCGGAGCGGATTGCGTATATCATTGACATTATAGCGATAATATGGTCAGAAATGGAGGATATGATGAACAAGGAATTAATTGAAGCACTTAATGCGCTTGAGAAAGAGAAGGAGATAAGCAAGGAGAAGTTACTTTCGGCTATAGAGACTTCACTTCTTACAGCTTGCAAGAATCACTTTGGAAAGGCAGATAATTTTAAGGTGACAATCAACAGGGAGACAGGTGATTTCAAGGTTATCGCCGAGAAAGAGGTTGTCGATGATGTGACAGACGACACAACACAGATAAGCCTTGCAGATGCTAAGATGATTAACGCTAAGTATGATATCGGAGATATGGTAAATATTGAGGTTAAGTCGAAGGATTTCGGACGTATTGCAATACAGGTTGCAAAGAATGTCATTCTCCAGACCATCCGTGAGGAGGAGAGGAATGTTCTTTTTGACCAGTACAGCAGCAAGGAAAAGGAAGTTGTGACAGGTGTTGTGCAGCGCTATGTCGGGAAGAATGTTATTATCAATCTCGGCAAGGTTGATGCAACACTCAACGAGAGCGAGATGGTGAGGGGTGAGACCTTTAAGCCTAATGACCGTGTCAAGGTATATGTGCTTGAGGTAAAGAACGGAAACAAGGGACCTAAGATTTTAGTTTCAAGAACACATCCGGAGCTTGTGAAGAGACTCTTCGAGGCTGAGGTTGCTGAGGTTCGTGATGGAACAGTCGAGATTATGAATGTGGCAAGAGAGGCAGGCTCAAGAACCAAGATAGCAGTATGGTCAAGTAATCCTGATGTAGATCCTGTAGGAGCTTGTGTAGGTATCAACGGAGCAAGAGTTAACGCCGTTGTTGAGGAGCTTGGCGGTGAGAAGATTGATATTGTCGCATGGAATGAGAATGCGGCATATCTGATTGAGAATGCGTTAAGCCCGGCTAAGGTTGTATCTGTTATCGCAGATGATGAGGCTAAGACGGCAAGAGTTGTTGTTCCTGATTACCAGCTTTCACTTGCAATCGGCAAGGAAGGACAGAACGCAAGACTTGCAGCTAAGCTTACAGGCTTTAAGATTGATATAAAGAGTGAGTCACAGATGAAGGAGCTTGGTGAAGATTACATGAATCCTTATAACGATGAGTACGAGGAGGATGAATATTCACAGGATGATAACTATGAGGATGAGGCTTCTGGGACAGAGGAGCAGTAATCCACACAGTATTAGTATTTTATTGATAGAAAGCGTGATGTTATGGCTGTAACCAGAAAAATACCACAAAGGCAGTGTCTGGGCTGTGGTGAAATGAAAGACAAGAAGTCCATGCTCAGGGTAATAAAGACACAGGAGGGAGAGATTCTTCTTGATGCGACCGGTCGAAAGAACGGAAGAGGTGCATATATCTGCGCAGATATGAATTGTCTTAACAAAGCAATCAAATCGAAGGGCTTGGAACGCTCACTTAAGTGCCAGATACCTTCCGATGTATATGAAGCACTTAAAAAGGAGTTAGAGAAAATTGAATCAAGATAGAATACTTTCAATGATAGGTCTTGCCACCAGAGCAGGAGCGGTTACAAGTGGTGAGTTTTCTGTGGATAAGGCCATAAAGGCAGGAAAAGCCCGCCTTGTTATCATAGCAGATGACGCCTCGGACAGGACGAAGAAGGGATTTAAGGATTCCTGTTCATTCTATGGAGTTCCGCTTGTGATATATAAAGACAAGGAGACTCTCGGACATTCAATGGGAAAGCAGTTTAGGGCGTCACTGGCAATTCTCGATACGGGATTTGCTGATTCGCTGTTAAAGAAATGCAGGGAATTATCGGATTCCCAGGTCGAAATAATTGAAGGAGGTAATGCTGATGCCTAAAATGAGAATATATGAATTATCGAAAGAATTGAATTTAAAAAATAGTGATATAGTAGAGTATTTACAGAGCAAAAATGTAGATGTCAAGAGTCATTCGAGCAGCATTGATGATAATGCAATCGACATGGTTAAAAAGCATTTTGGAAAGGGTACAACAGTGCAGAATACAGAGGCACCTAAGGAGATAAAGGAACAGCCTGCAAGAAATGAGCAGGCAGCAAAGCAGGAGGCTGTTGCTACAGCACCTCAGACGAAAAATGAGCAGGTAAAGAATGAGCAGAAGCCTGCCGAAAAGAAATCACATATTACCGCTGTATATAATCCTCATAACAGCGACCGCAAGGATATACGTGATAATCGCAGACAGGATAATGGCGCAAACAGAGATAATGGCTTCAGACGTGACGGAAACCGTTCTGATGGAAACAGAGACGGAAACAGGGACGGAAGCAGGGACAACGGCTTCAGGCGTGACGGAAACCGCCCTGATGGAAACAGAGACGGAAACAGGGATAACGGCTTCAGACGTGACGGAAACCGCCCTGATGGAAACAGAGACGGAAACAGGGACAACGGCTTCAGACGTGACGGAAACCGCCCTGATGGAAACAGGGATAACGGCTTCAGACGCGACGGAAACCGTCCTGATGGAAACAGGGACAACGGCTTCAGACGCGACGGAAACCGCCCTGATGGAAACAGGGATAACGGCTTCAGACGCGACGGAAACCGTCCTGATGGAAACAGGGACAACGGCTTCAGACGCGACGGAAACCGCCCTGATGGAAACAGGGACAACGGCTTCAGACGTGACGGAAACCGTCCTGATGGAAACAGGGACAACGGCTTCAGGCGTGATGGAAACCGTCCTTCCGGAAACAGAGATGGCTTTAACAAGGATGGCGGCTTTAATAAAGACGGCGGAAGAAATGACAGAGGCGATAACAGAAGACCGGGCGGAAACGGTAACTTCAGAGGTGGTAACAGGGATAATTTCGCAAAGGATGCAGATGCTAAGGGCGGAATGGGCGACGCAAGAGAGGTCCGTGAGGCTAAGGAGCAGAGAAGCCGTGAGCGTGAGAACCGCTTAAATGACCGCAATAAGTATGACCGCGAGGACAAAAAAGAGAACACCAAGGGACTTGAAAAGACTGTTAAGAATAATAAGCCGGTAACACAGAAGCCACAGGAGGAAGAGGATACAATCAAGACACTTGTACTTCCGGATGTGCTTACAATCAAGGAGCTTGCCGAGAAGATGAAGCTTCAGCCTGCAGCAGTGGTTAAGACTCTTTTCCTTAAGGGAACTATTGTAACAGTTAACCAGGAAATTGATTTTGATACTGCTGAGGAGATTGCACTTGAGTTTAACTGTATCTGTGAGCATGAGGTGAAGGTAGATGTCATTGCTGAGCTTCTTAAGGAGGAAGAGGAAGATCCGGCTACACTTGTTCCAAGACCACCTGTTGTATGTGTAATGGGACACGTTGACCATGGTAAAACCTCTCTCCTTGATGCAATACGTTCAACCAGTGTCACATCGAGAGAGGCCGGTGGTATCACACAGCACATCGGTGCTTACACAGTTGAGATAAATGGCCAGAAGATTACCTTCCTTGATACACCGGGACATGAGGCATTCACGGCAATGAGAATGCGTGGAGCACAGGCAACAGATATAGCGATTCTTGTCGTTGCGGCTGATGATGGTGTAATGCCACAGACTATAGAGGCTATCAACCATGCCAAGGCAGCAGGCATTGATATAATTGTTGCGGTTAATAAGATAGATAAGCCTAATGCAAATATTGAGAAGGTTAAGCAGGAGCTTGTTGAGTACGGACTTGTAGCAGAGGACTGGGGCGGAGATACAATATTTGCACCTGTTTCTGCACATACTAAGGAAGGTATCGATAATCTTCTTGAGATGGTTCTGCTCACAGCAGAGATGAGAGAGTTAAAGGCTAACCCTAACCGCCGTGCAAGAGGTCTTGTCATTGAGGCACAGCTTGATAAGGGCAGAGGTCCTGTCGCTACACTTCTTGTACAGAAGGGTACACTTCATGTCGGAGACGCTGTGGCAGCTGGTCCATGCTTTGGTAAGATAAGAGCAATGATAGATGATAAGGGACGCAAGATTAAGGAAGCAGGTCCGGCAACACCTGTAGAGATATTGGGACTTAATGATGTTCCTGGTGCCGGTGAGATATTCGTATCTCCTGCAACTGAGAAGGAGGCGAGAGCATTCTCTGATACCTTCATCCGTGAGGGAAGAGTTAAGCTTCTTGACGATACCAAGAGCAAGCTTTCACTTGATGACCTGTTCTCACAGATCAAGGCAGGTAATGTTAAGGAGCTCGGTCTTATCATCAAGGCGGATGTACAGGGTTCTGTTGAGGCAGTTAAGCAGAGCATGCTGAAGCTTTCCAACGAGGAGGTTGTGATAAAGATTGTGCATGCAGGTGTTGGTGCCATCAACGAGTCCGATGTCATTCTTGCTTCCGCTTCTAATGCGATTATTATCGGCTTCAACGTACGTCCTGATAATATGGCAAGAGAGATTGCAGACCGCGAGAAGGTTGATGTAAGACTCTACAGAGTAATCTATCAGGCGATTGAGGATGTCGAGGCAGCGATGAAGGGTATGCTTGATCCTATATACGAGGAGAAGGTTATCGGTCATGCTGAGGTACGCCAGACCTATAAGGCATCAGGTGTAGGTACGATTGCAGGCTCGTATGTGTTAGATGGTATGATTACGAAGGCTTCCAAGGTTCGTGTTACAAGAGAAGGGGAGCTTATATACGAAGGACCTCTTGCTTCACTTAAGAGATTTAAGGATGATGCTAAGGAGGTCAAGGCGGGCTACGAGTGTGGTATTGTTCTTGAAAAGTTCAATGACATCAAGGAGCTTGACCAGATTGAGGCATACATTATGGTAGAGGTGCCAAGGTAACATAAGCCTGAGGGCATAACCCTGACGCTGTATATTCAGGATGTACAGGGTGCCTTCAATCTGCAGAGCAATAATAAAATAAGCCGGGGCTGATGTCCCCGGCTTGTAGTGTTAAAATAAGAGTTTAATTTTTATTCGCTCGGAAATGGAGTAAATATGCGTAAAAATAGTATTAAGAATTCCCGAATCAATGGGGAGGTTCAGAAGGAACTCAGCAATATTATCCGCAATGAGGTCAAGAACCCTAATATCAGTCCATTGACATCGGTTGTTGCAGTGGATGTCACACCGGATCTTAAGGAATGCAAGGCATATATAAGTGTTTACGGTGATGAGGCTGCCCAGGCAGCTACAATTGCGGGGCTTAAGAGTGCGGAGGGATTTATAAGAAGCCGGCTTGCAAAGACGGTGAACCTTAGAAATACGCCGCAGATACATTTTATACTTGACCAGTCTATAGAGTATGGTGTGAGAATGTCTAAAATTATTGACGAGGTTAACAAGGAGAATCACGAATGATATATCTTGATGAGATACTGCAGGGGGTAAAGACTGTAGGAATCACAGGCCATATAAGACCTGATGGTGACTGCGTCGGCAGTACGCTGGGTGTGTACAACTATATATGTGATAATATGCCGCAGGTGGATGTTGATATCTGTCTGCAGCCGATTAATGATAAATTTTTATTTTTAAGAAACAGTGACAAGATAAAAGAAAAAGCTGATGGGAATAAGATATACGATTTATTTATCGTATGCGACTGTGCAGCATTTGACAGGTTTGAGGATTTCAGGGAATGCTTTGAGAAAGCCGGGAAAACAGTTGTATTCGACCACCATATAAGTGGACAGGAGATAGGAGATATGAATATGATTTCTCCTAAGCTTTCATCATGCAGTGAGCTTATATATGAGGCGATGAACCCGGATAAGATTTCTAAGAGCACAGCGGAGTGCCTTTATCTTGGAATTATCCATGATACGGGTGTATTCAAGTATCAGGGTGTGACAGCGCGCACGATGCAGATTGCAGGGAAGCTTATGGAAAAAGGTATAGATTTTACTAATATTATAGACAATACTTTTTACATGAGAACCTACAGACAGAGCCAGGTTCTTGGCAAGGCACTTCTTGAGAGCGTACAGTTCTGTGACGGAAGATGTATTTTTACTGTGCTGACAAAGCGCGAGATGGAATTTTACGGTGTCACAAGCAAGGATCTCGGAGGAGTTGTGGAGCAGCTTCGACTTAACGATACGGTTGAGGTGGCAATATTCCTGTATGAGACAGAGAAGAATGAATATAAGGTGAGCATGCGTTCAAAGAACATAGTGGATGTAAGCAAGATTGCCAAGAGATTCGGCGGCGGTGGTCATATCAGGGCGGCAGGCTTCGACATGGCAGCGAATGACCCTAGGGATATCATCAACAATATCGGCGCACTTGTTGAACTTCAGTTTAATTCCGCACAGAGATAGGGAGGATACATTATTGTATAACGGAATTATAAATGTTTATAAGGAAGCGGGCTTCACATCGCATGATGTTGTCGCAAAGCTGCGCGGAATATTCGGACAGAGAAAAATCGGGCATACAGGAACCTTGGACCCGGCTGCGACAGGAGTACTTCCGGTATGCCTTGGCAACGGAACCAAGCTTGTGGATATGATAACGGACAGAAGCAAGGTGTATGAGGCAAGGGTTCTCCTTGGTGTCACAACCGATACTGAGGATACAACGGGAACCGAGACCGGAAAGAGAGAGCTTGCCGGGGAGTTCTTTGCCGGAGACAGTGAAGACGTTGCGGATAATATCAAAAGGGTGCTTGAAGGCTTTACCGGTGGGTATGACCAGATACCGCCCATGTACTCTGCGATTAAAAAGGACGGAAAGCGTCTCTATGAGCTTGCGCGTGAGGGCAAGGAGATTGACAGGGCGGCAAGACATGTGGATATATATTCTATAGAGCTGATTTCCGTGGAGCTTCCTTATTTTACAATGCGTGTCCACTGTGGTAAGGGAACCTACATCCGCTCACTGTGCAGGGATATAGGCGGGCAGATTGGGTGTGGAGCGTGTATGGACAGGCTGTGCCGTACACAGGTTGGAAGATTCACGCTTTCAGAAGCACTTACGCTTGAGGAGCTACAGAAGCTTAAGGACGAGGATAGATTGTCCGAAAAAGTTATTCCTGTTGATGTGATGTTTGAGGAGTATATGCCTGTGCATGCGGGGGAAGAATATTTTAAGCTTATAAAAAACGGAAATAAGGTTGATAGCAGGATATGTTGTGACCTGTATTCTCCGGTCAGAATGTACTGTGATGGTGTATTCTACGGAATATATGAGCTTGATGACAGGAAAAAGGAATATTATCCTGTAAAAATGTTCGCATGTGGGGAATAATCCGGGGTATGAAGAGGTTGATATATGAATATATTTAATGGCGTTACACAGTTTTCTATACCTGATAGGACGGTTGTCACATTTGGTAAATTCGATGGGATACATATGGGACACATGGCGCTTATAAATACTGCGGGAAGAATTGCAAGAGAACAGGGATATAAGCTTGCTGTGTTTACATTCGATGTTCCGCCGAACCTGCACTTTGAGAAATTTGAGGGTACCCAGATAACTACCAACTATGAAAAGAGAATAATGTTTGATGATGCCGGCGTTGACTATCTGGTTGAATATCCGTTCAACGAGGAGACAGCGTCAATGGAGCCGCTTGAGTTTATCAAGAAAGTTATTTTTGGTAATCTTAACGCTGCACATGTGGTTGTAGGAACAGACTGGCATTTCGGAAAGGATAGAAGCGGGAACTGCGATGTCCTCATGGCAGCACAGAAGCTGTACAACTACGAGGTTCATATTGTGGAAAAGGAAAAATATGAACAGAGGGAAATAAGCAGTACATGGATCCGCGAGGAAATCCAGCTTGGAAACATGGAGAATGTCAATATCCTTCTGGGTTATCCGTATATGATAATGGGCAGGGTTGAGGAAGGCAGACATCTTGGAAAGGAGATGGGGTTTGCGACAGTCAATATATATCCTTCCCCGGAAAAGCTGCTTCCCCCATACGGAGTGTATGCATCTAAGCTTATTGCGGATGGCAATGAGTACTACGCGATAACCAATATCGGTGTCAGACCTACATTTGACGATTCGGAGAGAATAAGCGTTGAGACACATCTGCTTAACCATAATGAGAATATGTATGGCAAAGAGGTAAGGGTGGAGCTGTTCCATTTTGAAAGACCGGAGATAAAATTCGATACGGTGGACAAGCTGATATCGCAGGTTGAAGCAGATATTGAGTTTACAAAGACGTTTTTTCTGTTATAAGACTATGAAGCTATAATATGCGGATTGCGAATGTCCGCTTTACTGGCAGGTATGATGCCAAGGGCAGCTTTGCAGTGCATATTATGATTGTGGTTGGTATAGGAAATGATATCTTATTTTAGGAGACATTAATTTTATGGCAAAAAAAGGTTTGGATATAAAGACAATCCAGCCTGTATTAAGGGATGTGACCAAGCGAAACGGCTGGTCGCTGTGTGTGGGTGCCGGGACATCAGTTCCGGCACTTGCTGATTGGTACACACTGGTTGAGCTGCTCATCAAAAATAATTGCAGCAAAAATGAGATTATAGATATAGATGTATACAGAAAGATGGACTTCTCACCTGAGGCGATGATTCAGGCGGTGCAGAATCACATGCATTTAAGTGACAAGGAGTTCATAGGGCTTCTGTCCGATGAGATATACCGTCCTATAAGGACAGCGCTCACGGCACAGGAGTGGGATACATTTGTCAAGATACATGAGACGGAGCATTTATCATGTATAACCAAGGAGAACTGGGGGACATATTCCGGCATTATAGACCGAATGTTTGCGACAACAAGTGCCAATCTTATGGCGAAGGTTGTCATAGATGCGGTGCATGAGGGGGTTGGACCGCGCTCGATTCTAAGCTTTAATGTTGAGGCTGTATTTTTAACGCTTCTCAACTTCTATTACATGCAGACCGGCAACAGCAACAGGGTGCTCTTTGACAGAATCGCCAACAGCATTCATGTCCAGAAGCATGACAGAATACCGTATTTTCACTGCCACGGTGTAATTCCGATTAACGGCTACAGTGCCAGAAAGGGGCATCTTGCGAGTGACAAGCTGGTGCTTACCGAGGACAATTATCTTGAGCTTGCCAACAACTCATTCTCATGGCAGGCTACAAGCTTTATAGATAACTGCATGAACAGGAGGGTTGTGTTCTGCGGCGTATCACTCACTGATGCGAATATGAGGCGCTGGCTATCATGGATTCACGCCAACAAGATGGCGGAATTCAAGGAAAATGGGCTTGACTGCAAGGATGCAACGGAGCATTTCTGGATTCGCAAGAAGCCTAACACGATTCAGGAGAAGATATGGCTTGAGGAGTCGGTGGCTCATCTTGGCGTGAGACTTGTCTGGATTGATGAGTGGAACCAGACGGGGAAGGTGCTGAAAAGGATGCTGGGGCTTTAGAATAAAAGCTGTTGACAATATATCACCAAATAAAGCAATACTATTTTTGAAAAGGGACACTTTTACCTTGTTTTTTATAGAAAAATTGTAAAAATAAGGATAAAAGTGTCCCTTGCAATATTATGGCGAATATGGTAGCTTTTAGGTAAGAATATATATAAGAATTCCTTCGATGAGGAAAAGGTAGTTAAGGTTCATTCGCTATGTGGGCAGGCGGATGAAGTTGAAAGACGTTAGTTGTGACAGATGATGTATGACGTTATGGGCAGGTTTTAATTAACCTGCCTGTAAGGTGTTTCAAACAAAAACAAGAGTGGGATAGGAAAACATGAGATATTATAAGAGATTTAAATTGATTATATCGGTTGCTATGCTTCTTTTTACCATAGGCTGTGTCAGGCAGGAAAATAAAAGTGATGAAAGCTATGACTTATTAAGTTCGGACATGTGGAAAACAGATGGTTTTGCTGTAAATGATAAAGTCCTTGATGAGCAGGAATTGTGGGTTGACAGATATGAAAGACTTGAGCATGAGACTGTGCAGCATAATGAAGAAAATGAGGAGATTTATAAGCAGTCTGAGCTAGGGGTAATAGGAGACTGTATTTACAGATATAGCGGCGTTATAGATAGTTTAAATGGTGAATATTTAAGGAGTGTAATTGAGTACACGGATATCACATCCATGAAGACTGATTCAATGGAATTCACATCAGAGCAGATGGGAAAAAAGACAGACTCCGGGTATGTTTTGTCGATGGATGTATATGGTGATGGCAGGTATGCTTTCAAGTGGCTTGGGTATGCCATTGGCGATTCAGACAATGCGACAGCAATAACTGATGACAGCCTTGTGTTCATAGATAAGAATGGTGTTGCGAAAGAAACAGAGCTTTGCGGTTTATTCCTTGAAAATGGATTAGATATGCAGGATTATATTGATGAATGGAAATTTGGGAATTGTTTCTGTTATGTATATGACAATATTTATACTATAA
>ENA-UOJT01002288-UOJT01002288.1-human-gut-metagenome-genome-assembly--contig:-C15-NODE-2288-length-11313-cov-8.207586_pt1 | contig 11313 bp, 8 predicted proteins | sample MGYA00242357_ERZ723904 | MGnify/ENA metagenome assembly ERZ723904 | reverse complement strand
AAACCAACGTTTTCGTTAAGCCGAGCGCAGAGCCGAACTTGTTCGGGCTATGCCGAGGCGAGAAAACGAAGAGAGAAAATATCAACTTTTAACAGAAAGAAGTTATGTGCGAACATTCGTTTTCACCAGTCGTTTTCCGCGCTCGGTATACGTTGCAGGCAACCTGTACCGGAACCGGTCGGGAGCATTTGTCGTTGGCGGCGGGTTATCTGCCTCCGGAAGTACGGTCGACGGAGTGCGTCGCGGAACGCGGTTTCGCAGCGTCGTCGGAATCGGGTAACACGCCGATGGTCGAAGACCCGTGGGAGGATTTATAGGGTCGGGACGATGAGACGGTTTTATCTCGTTGCGATCCTGCTCGCATCGGTCGGTTGCGAGCGGATCGAACCGGACGAGGCGCAGTCGCCGCTGCGTCCGTCGGAGGAGACGCCGGCGCTTATGAAGGTACATGCCCGGGTCGACGAGACCCGGACGTCGCTGGGCGGCCCGCGCGGCACGGAGGTGCGGTGGTCGGCGGGCGATGCGATCGCGCTGTGGGGAGAAGATTCGCCGGCGTGCCGCCGTTATGCGATCGACGACCGTTTTGCGGGCGGGACGTCTGCCGATTTCACCGGCGAGGCTTTTGAAAGCGCGGTCTATTACGCCTGCTATCCCTATCGTCCGGATGCTGTCGCCGAAGGTACGGGCGTGACGACGACGCTTCCTGCGGTGCAGCCCTTCGGAGGTTCGGGGACGTTCGCTGCGGGCATCAGCCCGATGACCGCCCGAAGCACACGTGCGGACGATCTCCGCTTCACGTCGGTCTGCGGCGTGGTGCGGCTGCAACTCACCGGAACGGCGACGATCCGCTCGATCCGTCTGACGACGCTCGACGGTGCGCCGCTTGCCGGACGAATGCGGTTCGAATGGACGGCCGCCGGCGGGTGGACGATACGTTCCGTCGATGCCGGACATCCGTCGATCCTGCTCGACTGCGGTGCCGGGGGCGCCGCGCTCTCCGGAGGCGATCCCGTCGTCTTCTGTCTGGTCGTTCCGCCGGGCAGTTACCGGGGCTGGCGCTTCACGATCACCGATACGGAGGGCGGACAGATGGTGCGCGAGACGTCGCAGGCGGAGGTCGTGCTTGCGGCCAACCATATCAAGACCTACAATACGATCGCTTATGCGGCTACCGAACCGGCGCCCGTGGCGCTCGATGCCTCGGCGACGGCCAACTGCTACGTCGTGGCGCGGGCGGGACGTTACGAGTTCGACGCCACGACGATGGGCAACGGTGCGGTGACGCCGCCCGATGCGGCCTACACCGCGGGTTCGACCTGCGGGAAGGCGGACGGAATCGTTCCCGAAGCGCTGCGGCCAGTGACCGCGAAGCTGCTGTGGCAGACGGCGCCGAATCTGATCGGGGAGGTTTCGCTCGGCGAGGAGGGACGCATCCGTTTTACGACGGCCGATCCCTTCGTGGAGGGCAATGCCGTTGTTGCGGCCTGCGACGCCGACGGTGCGATTCTATGGAGCTGGCATCTGTGGCTGACGTCGGCCGATCTGGAAGGGTCGCTGCATCGGTATGCGCTTCCCTATGAGGGTCTCGGCGCAGCGGCGGTCATGGATCGCAATCTGGGAGCGCTCGCTGCCGCCTGGCTGGGCGCTGACAATGCGTCGAGCTACGGCATGTTCTACCAGTGGGGCCGCAAAGACCCGTTCGTGCCGTTCCGTTCGTCGCAGGAGCGTATGGCCGTCTACGATGCGGCGGGCGCCGAACTTGCGGATGATTCGGCGGCTTCGGCGGCGTTCGATGCCGCTCCGGGCTGGCACCTGGCCGACGGGGAACGGCTGGGTGCAGCCGCTACGATGGAGGCTGCGGTGCGTTATCCGATGAATTTCATCACCGAAATTCCGGAAAGCACCGGCGCATCCTATCCCAACTGGTATTACGTCGCTGCCGGCGACCGCCTGAAAGATGACCTGTGGGGTTGCACGGATGCGCTGTCCGATGTCGGGGCGAAGAGCATCTACGATCCTTGTCCGCCCGGTTACCGGGTGTCGCATCGCTTCGTCTGGACGGCCTTCGCTCCGACGGCCGATGCCCCTTTCTCCCAGTGGTACAAGCAGGGAACGAGCGTCTCCGCCAAAGATGGATTGGTCTTTACGGTCGAGGGGCAGGAGATCTATTATCCGGCTGCGGGCATGTTGTTCGGAACGACAGGTGCCGCGCGCTTTACGAAGAGCGGCTGGTATGTCTGGAGCGCCTCGCCTTATGCGCCGGACAGTCCGAAGGCAGGTGCGTTCGTACTGGAAACGATTCAGAAGAAACTGTTGGGATCGGCCGCTCGCAGTTGCGGTGCGCAGGTACGCTGCATGAGGGAATAGCCCCCTCTTGTCCGGATAAGTCCGCCCCTGCGATGCACGAGCTTTCGCAGGGGCGGATTCCGTATGGGTCAGGCGGCGTCCGCCTGCCGGTAGATGTCCTTCAAACGGTGGGTCATGAAGTATTGCAATACGCCGCGCAGCAGCATGTAGAGCAGGAAGGCGCACCACAACGCGTTGTTGCCGATCAGCGGCGAGAAGGCGAAGAAGATGGCGAAGTAGATGATCGTCGACAGAATCATCGAGTCGCGCATGACCCGCGTGCGGGTCGCGCCGACCATGATGCCGTCCATCAGAAAGGGGAGCGAACTGGCGATCGGAATGGCGATGATCCAGCCGATGTAATCGCCTGCCGTTGCGATGATGTAGGCCGATGATTCGGGGCTGTTCAGGGTGAAGACGTGCAGCAGGTCGCGCCACCAGACGAGGTAGATGCCGACGAAGACCGCCGCGACGGCCAGCGACCAGAAGATCGAGTTGCGGATGCAGCGGTGCAGCGACCGCCCGTCGCGTGCGCCGATGAACCGTCCCGTGAGCGCCTCGGCCGCCTGCGCGAAACCGTCGGTCATGTAGGAGAAGAGGGTGAACAGCTGCAACAGGATGGTGTTGACGGCCAGCAGTGTCCGATCCTCCATGCGGGCCGATGCGCCGGTGAAGAAGGTGTAGACGGCTACGATGCAGAGCGTGCGGACGATGATGTCGCGGTTGACGACCAGAAAGCGCCGGATCGGCCGCATGTCGAAGACCGCCGACCAGTCGATGCGCGTGATGAACTCCCGATAGTTGGCGACGATCAGCACGGCGGCCAGCGCCACGCCGAGATACTGGGCGACGACCGAGCCGTAACCGATGCCGGCGATGCCCATCCCGCAGCGGAAGGCGAAGAACCACGAACAGCCGACATGGACGACGTTTTGCAGAATGGCGATCCACATGGGGATGCGGGCGTTCTGCATCCCGATGAACCAGCCGTTGAGGCCGAAGAGCATGATGCCCGCTGGTACGGCCCAGATGCGGGCGTAGAAGTATTCGGCGACCAGTTCGTCGCCGTTCATGGCCCAGATCGCCGTTTGGCCGAGCGGGTATTGCAGCAGCAGGATCAGTGCGCCCAATACGGCCGCGACGAGCAGCGTGCGCGCCAGCGTGGCGGTGCATTCGCGGTGGTTCTTCGCGCCGTAGGCCTGCGCTGTCAGTCCGCTCGTGCCCATGCGCAGGAAGGAGCAGTTCCAGTAGATGAAGTTGAAGATCGAAACGCCGACGGCCAGCGATCCGATCGCGCGTGTGGTGTCGCCGCCGCCCAGATTGCCGGCGATCATCGTGCTGGCGATGCCCATGACGGGGACGGTGATGTTGGAAACGATGTTCGGAAGCGCGAGCCGCAGGATTTCCCGATTCATAAACGAGGGGTTTAACGTGTCGCAAAGATAGTGCAAGCCGCGGGCAGAACCAAATATATTTGCATGACGGTGCGATGCCGGCAGCCCGCTGCGGATTTACGGCCGGCTGTGCGGGTGGAACCCATGCGGTTCCGCGCCGTTCCGGCGGAGGACGACCGGCCTTAGGAATGCCCGCGGAGATACGCGCGAGGCATTTTTACGGACAAATGCTGATTCTTTCGCCGTGGCGGCTGATTTGGTGCGATTTGTGCGGACAATCTGCGAAAATTAGATTACCTTTGCCACGAATTAATTTGAATCGAAATGAAAGACTACAACAGCGACTCGACGGTGGTTCTCGACCGTTTCGCACGCGACAAGCGCAAGCGCACGACGACCGCCGAACGTATCGAACGTCGCCCCGGTCCCCGGCGTGATGCCGATGACACCCCGCGCGAACATGCCCCACGGCGTGCTTCGTACAATCCCCACTTCACGGAAGACAACCGACCCGTCGACGAGCGCCCGCGCCGTCCGTCCGGCGGTTCCAGATATGGCGAAGGCCGGCCTTCGGGGCCTTACCGGGGCCGTCCGGACGGGCCCCGTTCGGATCGTTCGGGCGGCTACGGCGGCGAGCGTTCCGCGGCGGAAGATCGTCCGCGTCCCTACGGGAAGAAACCCTTCGGTGCGCCGAAATACGGCGACAAGCCCGCCTACGGGCGCAAATCCGCCGGCAAGTTCGGGTTCAAGCGCCCCTACGGCGAGCAGGAGGGGGATTTCCGTCACGGCGAACGTGCGGGGGCGCCGAAACGTTACGGTCCGAAGTCCGCGGGCGGATTCAAGCGCGACGATCGCCGCGGCGAGGTTCGGCCCAAGAGCTATCCCCGCTATAATCCCAACGTGCAGACGGGAGAAATCCGCCTGAACCGTTTCATCGCCCAGTCGGGACTCTGCTCGCGCCGCGAGGCCGACGACTATATCCAGGCCGGACTGGTTTCGGTCAACGGCGTGATCGTGACCGAATTGGGATCGAAGGTGAAGCCGACCGACGAGGTGAAGTTCAACGACAGCCGCATCGAGGGGGAAAAGAAGGTCTATCTGGTGCTCAACAAGCCCAAAGGCTATGTCACTTCGCTCGAAGATCCCCACGCCGACAAAACGGTGATGGATCTGGTGAAGGGCGCCTGCGAGGAGCGCATCTATCCGGTGGGGCGGCTCGACAAGAATTCGTTGGGGCTGCTGCTCTTCACCAACGACGGCGACATGACGCGCCAGTTGACGCACCCGTCGTACCGCAAGAAGAAGATCTATCAGGTGTCGCTCGACAAGCCGCTCACGCGGGCCGACATGGATCGTATCGCGGAGGGCATCACGCTCGAGGACGGCGAGATCCACGCCGACGAGATCGCCTACGTCAAGGAGGACAAGAGCGAGATCGGCATCGAGATCCACTCGGGGCGCAACCGCATCGTGCGGCGCATCTTCGAGTCGCTGGGTTACTCGGTGCGCAAACTCGACCGCGTCTACTACGCCGGCCTTACGAAGAAGAATCTCAAACGCGGCGCATGGCGCTTCCTGACCAAGGAGGAGGTGATGCGTCTCAAAAGCGGCCAGTACGAATAGCGCGGCTACCGAGCCGGTATCGAATAGCTCCTCAGCTCACGGCTGAGGAGTTTTTCGTTGCCGCCGGTGAGCCGGTCGAGCAGTGCGTGGAAATGGGGCGAGTGGTCGTGGTGGACGGTGTGGCAGAGTTCGTGCAGCAGTACGAAGTCGCGCAGATGCGGGGGTAAGGTCATCAGGAAGAGACTCAGCGACAGGTTGTTGTCGCCCGTGCAGCAGCCCCATTTGGTGCGCGACGCACGGATCGTCACCCGTCCGTAGCGGAACCCGTGCAGCCGAGCCAGTTCTTCGACGCGCGTGGGCAGTTCGGCCTTGGCGGCGCTGCGCAATGCCTCGATGTCGCACGAGTCGGGTGCCGGATGCGCCGCAGCGCGTGCCGCGAGCCGGTCGCGCGTCCGGATCACCCAGTCGGTTTTCGATTCCAGAAAGGCCAGCGCGCGTGCGCGCGGTACGTTGCAGGGAAAACTCAGCCTCACGCCGCCTGCGCTGCGCACCGAAAGCGAGATGCGGCGTGCACGGCGGGTCTGGCAGAGGACGATTTCACCCAGCAGGGGGTGTTGCAGTTTGGTTTCCAATACGGGTTATTTCGTATAGAATTTGTCGACGTTCAGAGCGACATAACGGTGCTTCCCGCGCGATACCTCGGCCCAGCTGAACGAGATGAGCCGCGAATCGGTGCGGTAGAACAAGAGGTTGTCGGCCGTGTAGAGCAGCTCGTCGTCGGGCCAGTAGAGTAGCTGGTCGCAACGCTCCGTGAACAGCTCGTCGAACGAACGGCGGAAAAGCTCCCGTCCGTCGGGCAGGTAGAGCCGCAGCGTGTCGCCCGAGGTTGTATAACGCGAGCTTCCGTTGTTGTAGGAGAAGGAGACGGGGGCGTAGCAGTACCGGTAGCCGTCGATGCGGAGCGGTGCACGGAGTTCCGAGTTCGAGTAGGAGCTTGTGAGGGCTGCCGCTTCGGCGGTATCGAGCTCGTAGCCCCACTGGATATAGTCTCTGATCCGGTCGCTATGGAAGCGGCCGAGGAGTTCGCGGGAGCGGGTGATGCCGAAGCGGTCGGCCAGCAGCAGCGTATCGTGGTCGTCGAGGTAGTCGAGCGAGGCGTAGAGCTCGCGATAACGTTTGAGCTGCGCCGTGTCGCGTTCGTCGATGCGGGACAGATCGAGTCGGCCGGATTCGTCGAGCAGCCCCGTTTGGCCGGCCAGCCGCTCGGCGCGCGCGGTCTGCGACCGCAGCGAGAGCGCCGTGGCCGAGAAGCGGGGGATGTAGGCCGTCAGGAAGAAGAGGACGAAGGCCGTTGCGGCGATGTAGTAGTAACGTCCGGTGCGGCGTGCGGCGAAGAGTGCGACGGCTGCGGTCATGATCGCGCCGCAGACGATGAGGTAGACGCGCCAGTCGGTCAGACCGTAGTCGCCGACGCGCTGCATGACGCCGGCCCAGAAGAGCACGAGCGGCGGCAGCGCGAAGATGCTGATGCGGTCGAAAAACCAGTCGTAGCGCCGCCGCACGACGAGTTCCTGCAATGCCTTGACCGTGAACAGGGCCATCGTGAAGCCGAAGACCAGATAGGCGACGCCCCCTTTGGGCAGCGACCACGTGAAGAGGATTTGCAGGCAGTAGAGGTAGAGGATCGCCGCGTAGACGAGCAGCGCCGGCGCGAGAATCCAGTTGAGCAGCGTGTCGGTCGTTTTCGTGCCCTGCGGTTCATCCGACAGGTAGCCGTCGAGTCGAGCCAATGCGGTCAGGGGCCAGAGCAGTGCCCACGAGAAGAGGACGATGTAGGAGTCGACGAGATTACGGACTTCCCATGACGCCGGGATATTGAAGATGTAGATGACCGAGTGGTAGATGGCCATCGCGGAGAGCATGGCCGTCAGCGCGAAGATCCCGCCGACGACCGCAGCGCGAATGTATCCCAACGTTTGTCGTACGAACGGTCCGTTGGGCAGGGTGCGGCGGGCCATGAGCAGTCCGAGCGGCGCGAGAACGGCCGAGGTGATGAAGAACCGGCTCGTTCCGAACCACTCCTTGCCCAGCAGCCACGAGGCGATCGTCAGCAGCAGCGGTACCAGCAGGTAGAGCGTGCGCCATGCCCGCGAGGCCCGGCCGACGAGCGTGTGGACAATGAGCGTCGCGAGCATCGTCAGCGGCAGCATCGTGAAGACGCCGTCGGGCAGCTGCCGCATTTCGGTGGCGGCGCCGTCGGCCGCGAGCAGCATATGGTAGTCGAAACTCCATTCGATCTGGATCGCGCCGAAGATACAGGCGTAGATGCAGAGCGCTGCCTCGACGGGATAGCGCAGGGCGACCCGCAGCAGCGAGTCGGCCGTGTCGGTCAGGAATTTTTTCAGGCGGTTCATGGTTATTGCGGATTTAGGGGTGTTTCCGGACGAGGGATCACTCGGTCGCTGCGCCGATGCGTTGGCGGACGACTTCGAACAGCATTACGGCCGCTGCGGCCGAGACGTTGAGCGATTCGATGCGGCCGATGAGCGGAATGGCCAGTCGTTCGTCGCAGAGTTTGAGCACCTCCTTCGAGATACCGGTCTCCTCGGCGCCCATTACGAGCGCGGTCGGACGACGCAGGTCGGCGTCGTAGAGCAGTTTGCGGCTCTTTTCGGTGGCGGCGACCACCTGGAATCCTTCGGCCTGCAACGTTTTGATCGTGTTGCGGATCGAGCCGACGCGGCAGACGGGGATCGTCGTGAGCGCGCCGGCCGATGCTCGGATCGCTTCGGCGTTGACCGGCGCGGAATTTTTGAGCGGCGCGATGAGCCCGTGCGCGCCGGCGCACTCGGCCGAGCGGGCGATCGCGCCGAAGTTGCGCACGTCGGTCACGCCGTCGAAGACCACCACCAGCGGCGTCTCGTCGTCGGGGACACGTTCGAGGATATCGTCGAGTTGCACGTATGCGATCGCGGCGATCTGCGCCACGACGCCCTGGTGATTGCCGCGCACGAGCCGGTTGAGCTTCTCGACGGGCACCTCCTGCACGCGCACGCGGTGGCGCAGGCAGAGGTCGCGCAGCTCGGTCATCAGCTGCCCTTCGGCGCCTTTGCGGATGTAGAGTTTTTCGATCTCCCGTCCGGCTTCGATGGCCTCCACCACGGGGCGGATGCCGAAAATCAGGTTGTTATCCATAGCGTAATGTCATTTCGTTTTCAGGGCCCGCTCCACGAGCCGTTCGATTTTGCGTCTGGCGGCTTCGGGCAGATGACCGTCGAGCGCTTTGGTGCCTGCGATCTCGACCGAGCGGATGCGCATGCCTCCCGTCGAGAGCACTTCGCGCACGCTGCGCACGGCGCCCCGGCTCTGGCGGAAGAGCAGATTGAAGGGCCATGGCGTGGTGCAGGCGGCGATGACGACGGCCTGCCGCCCTTTGAGACGCGGCTGCGGAATTCCGCGCGGGGATTCGCCCATGAAGACCGGTACGAGCCGTTCGAAGAGCAGTTTCAGCCGCGCGGCCATCCCGCCCCAGTAGGTCGGTGTCCCGACGACGAGCAGGTCGGCGCGGCGGATCGCTTCGCCCAACTCGTGCGCCGCATCGTGCGGCAGCGGACAGACGCCGGTCGCGCGGCAGCGCATACATCCCGTGCAGGGGGCGATCGGAGCACGGTAGAGCTCGGCCTTGACCGTTTCCGCTCCGGCCTGCCGGGCCGTCGAGGCCGCTGCGTCGAGCGCCTGCGAGACGATCCCCGCGGGGCGGGGCGATGCATTGAGCAGCAGTACGTTCATCGGGAGATCAGCCGTTTTCGGTGATTTCGAGTTCGTAGGAGGCCTTCTCCCACTCGTGCATCAGGTGGTCGTAGTGCGCTTTGAGGTCGTCGTAGGCCTTGTAGTCGGCTTCGTCGTAGGCGGTCGCGGCGGCGAAGCGGGCATCGTAATCGGCGATCCGCCGTTCCGTTTTGGCCAACTCCGTCTCGATGCTTTCGACGGCACGGCGCAACTTGCGCAGCAGCTTCTCCTGCTCCTTTTTCTGCTCGTAGGTCAGCTTCGGCGCCTCGGTTTTCGGTGCGGCGGCGGGTGCGGGCGCCTCCTTGCGCTCGACGTCGCGCAGCGAATCGAGCTTGCGCTTTTCGAGGAAGTAGTAGATGCCGCCCAGGTACTCCTTCACACCGCCGTCGCGGAACTCGTAGACCTTGTCGACGATACCGTCCAGGAACTCGCGGTCGTGCGAAACGACCACCACCGTGCCGTCGTATTTCTGCAAGGCGCGTTTGAGGATGTCCTTCGAGCGCATGTCCATGTGGTTCGTCGGCTCGTCGAGCACCAGCAGATTATAGGGTTCGAGCATCAGGCGCGCCATGGCCAGCCGCGAGCGTTCGCCGCCCGAGAGCACCTTGACCTTCTTGTCGACCTCTTCGCCGCGGAAGAGGAAGGCGCCCAGGATGTCGCGCAGGCGGGTGCGGATGTCGCCCACGGCCACGCGGTCGAGCGTGTCGTAGACGGTGAATTCACCCTCCATCAGGTCGTCCTGATTCTGGGCGTAGTACCCGACGCGGACGTTGGCGCCCAGCCGGATCGACCCTTCGGTCGGCGCGAGCTGGCCGATGAGCATTCGCGCGAAGGTCGTCTTGCCCTCGCCGTTGCGGCCCACCAGCGCGATCTTCTGCCCGCGTTCGATGGTGAAGTCGGCGCCCGAGAAGACGTGTTTCGCCCCGAACGACATGCCGGCCTCCTTCACTTCGGCCACGATCTGTCCCGAGCGGGGCGCGGGCGGAAACTTGATGTTGAGCGTGGCGGCGTCCTCCTCGTCGACCTCGATGCGCTCGATGCGTTCGAGCTGTTTGATGCGCGACTGTACCTGGTTCGACTTGGTGGGCTTGTAGCGGAACTTCTCGATGAACTCTTCGGTCTTCTCGATCATCCGCTGCTGGTTCTCGTAGGCGGCCAGCTGCTGCGCACGCCGTTCGGCGCGCAGCACGACGTATTTCGAGTAGGGCACCTTGTAGTCGTAGATCTTGCCCAGCGACAGTTCGACGGTGCGTGTGGTGACGTTGTCCAGAAAGGCGCGGTCGTGCGAAATGACGAGCACGGCGCCGTTGTAGCTTTTCAGATACTCCTCCAACCACTGGATCGACTCGATGTCCAGATGGTTGGTCGGTTCGTCCAGCAGGAAGATCGAGGGGCGTCGCAGCAGCAGTTTGGCCAGCTCGATGCGCATGCGCCAGCCGCCAGAGAACTCGGAGGTGGCGCGGCCGAAATCCGACCGCTTGAAACCCAGTCCCAGCAGCGTCTTTTCGATGTCGGCGTCGCGCGTCTCGCCGCCGAGGATGTGGTAGTGATCCTGCGCGTCGTTCAACCGGTGCAGCAACGCTTCGTAGGCGGGCGATTCGTAGTCGGTGCGCTCGGCGATTTCGCGCGTCAGGGCAGCGATTTCGGCTTCGAGCGCCAGCACCTCTTTGAAGGCCGATGCCGTCTCCTCGACGAGCGTCGTCGTGTCGGCGACCTTCATCTGCTGCGGCAGGTAGCCCACCGTGCATTCGCCGTTTTTGGAGACCGCGCCCGACGTGGGCTGCTGCTCGCCGACGATGAGTTTGAGCAGTGTGGTTTTGCCCGCGCCGTTTTTGCCCACCAGACCGATGCGGTCTTTGGGATTGATCAGAAACGAGATATTATCGAACAGCGTCCAGCCGCCGTAACTTACCGTGAGATTATCGAGCGAAATCATGGATGACGAACAGGGTAAAACTTGGTTGTGTCGCGCACGTGCGCGATTCCGACGACAAAGGTAACGAATTTAATCCGATATATCGGTTTGCAGCCGGATTTTTACCGTGCGGCAGGGCTGTTTCCGGAGTGCGGGCTGCGGCTCTTCGGGCTTTGGCCGAAGAGCGAATCTTTTAAAATCGTATTTTAGCGGGTTCCGGCCTGCGGGAATGCAGCGGATGAAGTGACGGCATCGGCGCGAGCGCCCGGAGCGGGTGTGCAAAACAGCGGAGTCTTTTGTGCCCGC
>ENA-UOJT01002281-UOJT01002281.1-human-gut-metagenome-genome-assembly--contig:-C15-NODE-2281-length-11336-cov-31.630706_pt1 | contig 11336 bp, 5 predicted proteins | sample MGYA00242357_ERZ723904 | MGnify/ENA metagenome assembly ERZ723904 | reverse complement strand
CCAGTGACACATCCCGCTCAGCCACCACATCCGAACCCTCTACCGTCAGGTTATCACCGGCGTTAACGGTCACGCGGTTCCCCGACAGCAGGGAGCCTGCTTCACGGGAGGCACTGTCCTCACTGATGGTGTGGGTGGTTTTCTTACTGAGAAAACCTCCGCTTTTTTTCTTCGTTTCCAGATAGTGATAGTCACTTTCTGTCGCCGTGGTCAGGGCAACATCACGACCGGCATTCACGCTGATATTGCCGGTTGCGGTAACGGATGACGCAACAGCGGTGATATCCCGTCCTGCGTTGACGGTGGTGTCACCACCGCTGGCGATTTCCGTTCCCTGCTGACGGACTGTCTCGTTAATCTCTTTCTTTTTCTTCGACGTATAGCTGTCGCCTGCACCGGCAGACTCTGCCACCAGGTTCACATCACGTCCGCCCCGGATGACCACGTTATTTTCCGCAGCCACACCGGCAGCCTGACTGGCAACATCACGACCGGCAACAAGGAGGAGGTTATCGCCCGCCGTCACCGTGGACACTGCTGCGTGGCTTTCATGACTTTCTGACCTGCCGTTGCGACTGTTTTTGCTTTCCCTGACTGCATTCAGACTCAGGTCGTTACCTGCAGAAAGCAGGGCGCTGTGCCCGGCAGAAACAGAGGATGCCGTGACATCCAGATTATGGCCTGCAGCCATCGCCAGGTTACCGCCGGCGCTGATGCTGCTGCCCTGTGAGGTGGTGGATGATGCACTGTTGTCATCAGTGTGCCAGAAACCGGACTGACTTTTGCTCCCGCTTATCAGGTTTGCGGCAATGTTGATATCATTACCCGCAGACATTCCAAGGGTTCCACCGGACGAGACCGTTGCCCCGGTAATATCAATGTTTTTCCCTGCATCCAGTGAAAGTGAATCAGTGCCTTTAATGGTCGCAACCGGACCGGTGTCCGTACCGCTGAGATGCACACCACCATATCGGCTGTCACTGCCCGCATTCCATTGCTGACGCCGGGTGATATTGCTGATGTTGCCACTCACGCTTTCCAGTTGTACGGTTTTACCGCTGATGACTGAGCTGATATTGCTGATATCCCCGATGGCGCTCAGGTCTAGGCTACCGCCCGCGCTTATCAGCCCCGCATTCAGGTTGTCGATATAGCCGGTACTGTCGAGCGAGAGGCCGTTTTGTGCGTTGATGCTGCCGCCGCTGTTGGTGATATTGCCACCCGCAAGCTGCACGTTGTTCCCGCTGATAACGCTGCCGTTATGCAGGGTGATATCTTCCGGCGACAGATACAGTTTCGGGACCATGACTGTCTGTCCGTTGATGGTGGCTGACTCCCACCACAGTATGCTGCCGTCAAGCTGAGCAATCTGTTCAGCTGTCAGCGCCACACCAAACTCTAATCCCAGTCCTTTCTGTTGTCTGGCCGCGTTATCCATCAGATACCGCATCTGTTCCGTGTCTGAACCCAGTCCGTTGAGATAACGTGAACCCGTCCGGCTCAGCACCGCGTTACTGACATACCGGGTATCAAAGACCGCATCCCCCAGGAAACGATAATCTTTTTCCGGTTTCAGCCCGAGGCGGTCAAGAAAATACGATGAGCCCAGAAACTGTTTTTCATCGGTATACGACGGAGCCGTTTCACGTGGCGCCTGACCCGGTTTCGCTCCAAGAAGCTCATACAGTCCGGCAAACAAATGGCTGTCCACCTGTCCGAGACCATCCAGTTTCGGGTTCACCGTAATCAGATACGGACTGTCCGGGTCCGTGGACGGGACAAAATAACCATTGTTACCGGATGGCAGGGGATAGCTGCTTACACTTGCCCCGTACAGCGACAGCGCACCCGGGATATCCTTCAGCGTATCCGGCAGCGCGTCATTCCATACAGGGCCGGTTATCCCGGTACCGCTTTCATTCAGCAGGGCTTCACCGCTCACCCCCTGACTGACCGTCGGTGGTGTCAGGGAGTTCAGCGAAGGCACCGTTATCGTGTTACCTGAACCACCTGCCCGGGGCATGACAGTGGTATTACCGGTGTCAGTGGCAAAGCTGGCAGACACATCACCGGCAGCGCTGATAACCGCACGGTACTGACCTGCCGGAGAGGTGCCACTGGCTTCTGTCACATCCGGCGAGACCTGGCGATAGACCTTATACCATGGCTCAGTAAACCACGCTTTGGGGAGTGAGCCGGAGGCAAGCCGCCAGACCGTTTCCTTTCCGGTGGTTCCCTCCTGCCAGCCCTGATTGTTCAGTGTGTCGCCACTCAGGGTCATACTGCCACCGGCGAGAATAAACGATGCCTCATTATCCAGTCGTCCTGCACGGATATGCATATCAGCGCCGCCGGATATCCTGGCAGCATGGCCGGTGGCACTGACTGTCACCGTATCCGTATCTCCCGTACGGATACGGTATTCATCAGGTACCGTGGCACCCTTACCCCAGTACACGGCCAGATATTCCACACCATCATGCCGGACAACACCCCACCACCGGTTATTTTCCGGAACCGGTGAAATCACCCCGCGGCTGCTGCCCGGAATGACCTCATGGCTGGCCGAAATGGCATCCCATGAATTCAGCAGATGCGCCGTATTCATGGTGATATCGCCACGCATGGTTTCAATATTACCGGAACGGTTAATGATTTCGCTGTTTGCCGTCCCGCTGCTGTCCTTCTGTACCCACAGACTGTTGTCGGCCAGGATATCACCATGCTGGTTATGCAGACGGTCTGTAAACAGCTTCAGGTTATTCCCCGCATAGATCAGCGCACTGTTCAGCAGGGTACCGGCCACATTCATTGTCAGACTGCCTGCCGTGCCGGTAAAACCACTGATGGTGATATCACTCCGGCTGTTCAGACTCACATCGCCACCGGCCTGAAGTGAACCCGGTGCGTTAAGGAAAAGACGCTGTGCGCTGAAAACACTGTTGCCTTTACCGGCAGTCAGCGTTCCATTGTTGGTGAATGCCTCTCCGGCACCGAGCACCATGGCATCACCCTGCATCACACCGCCGTTGGTGATGGCATTTTGCGACGTGACGGAAAGGGTTTTCCCTGCGGCCAGGGTACCATGATTCGTGAGGGCAGCAATCAGTTTCAGTGTGACATCACCGGTGGCCACCACCTGGCCCTGACCACTGAAGTCCTGAGCGTCAAGCAGCAGGTTGCCTGCACTGTACAGCCGCCCTGTACCATTTTGCAGCAGTGAACTGCCCTTAACGCCAAGCCCGGAGGTTCCCAGCAGGGTACCGCTGTTGCTGAATGTGTGGTAATTCACCAGCAGCTCCGCACCCTGAAGCGTACCGGTATTATTCAGCGTGGTTCCTTTAACGTCGGCACTGCCGGTGGCAAGTACGCGTCCGCCGTTGACAGTATTCACCACATCCAGCAGCAGGGTGGCAGCCTGTACCAGTCCGCTGCCGGTGTTCGCCAGCACCTGCGCCGTCAGCGTGAGGTTACTGCCGGAGAGGATTTTGCCGTCGTTCTGCAAACGGTCTGTGGCGTTCAGGGAAACCCCGCCTCCACCCTGTATCGTGCCCTGGTTACTCAGGGTCGCAGTACTGACATTCAGTGCATTCCGGCTCATCAGAACACCACCGGAACGGTTGTTCACGCCACCGGAGGCTGTCAGCGTCAGCGTTTCGCCCTGCAGATGCCCGCCGTTTGTGAGTTGTCCTGCCGTGATGGTGGTGGCATTTCCCTGTAATTGCCCGTCGTTTGTGGCACTGTCTGCCTTCAGCGTCAGCACACCTGCACTGAGCAGTTTTCCGTTCGTCTGATTGTGCAGCGTCTGATTCACCGTGAGCGTGAGAGCATCCACTCCGGTGATGTCGCCCGCACTGGTCAGTGAGTTCGCCTTCAGGGTCAGATTTTTTGCAATCCATTGTCCGCTGTTGCTTAAATTCAGTGCACTGAGCGCCATTTCACCGTTTGAGGTGACTTTGCTGCCCGCGGCGCTGACGAGCTCACCCGTCAGACGTGCAGTCAGGCTGTCAGCCGCCTGGATCGCCCCGCTATTTGCCAGACTGTCTGCGGTGATCAGCACCCGTTTGCCCTGCCAGTGTCCGGAACTGGTAATACTGCCTGCGGTGATTGTCAGATCGCCGCTGGTCAGCAATGAACCTCCGTTATTCATCAGCGCAGGTTGAGGGGATGCCATATCCATACGGGCGGCAAGCGTCAGCGCGGCTATCCCGGTGAGCGTGCCACTGTTGGTGACACTGTTCTGACGAATCGTGATATGGTTACCCTGGACAGTGCCGCTGTTATCCAGTGAATTTCCATTAAGGGAGAGCGTGCCGGCCGAAAGCAGACTGCCCCGGTTGTCCGTGGTGGCTGCTTTCAGCGTGGTGTCACCCTGGCTCATGATATCGCCGGTACTGGTCAACTGACCGGTTGCCGAAGCAGTAAGGTTACCGGTTGCCAGCACGGAACCACTGTTCGCCCAGTTGTCCGCCTGCACGGTGAGATTCTGTCCCTGCGTGGTCCCTGCGGTATTCAGTGTTTTCCCCCGGAGGGAGAGGTCGCCCGCCGTCAGCCAGCGTCCGTTACGGCCCTGTGAGAGGGTGTCGCCTGCAAGCGCCAGTGCACCTGCGCCCTGCAACAGGCCATCGCCATCCAGCGTGGTCGCCCTGACGTTCAGCGTGTCAGCGGTGATTTTTCCCGGATTGCTGAGGGAGGCAGTGTTTAACGTTAAACCGTTATCACCGGTGATAAGCCCGCTGTTGCGGATGTCCGGTATATCCAGCGTCAGGTCTGCAGCACTGTACAGCGTGCCGTTCTGCTGATTATCAAGCCTCTGTGTGTTAACGGTGAGTGAGGCCTCCCCCTGCAACAGACCGCTGTTGGTCAGGGTCTGTGACTGTGTATTCAGGGCGGAAGCAACAAGTACGCCGCTGCTGGTCAGTTCCGGCGCACTGAGGCTGAGCGACGGGGCACTGCTTTTCCCGCTGTGGGTGAGCTTTTCACTGGCGTTCAGGGTAAGGATGTCTCTGGCAGCCTGTGTTCCGTCAAGCTGTGCGTTCTGCACATCCACGCTGACACTGTTGCCTTGCGTCTGCGCAGTGGTCGTGGTCTTCAGACTGTTGCCTTTTACAGACACCGTGCCACCCGCACTGGTTTCACCCGCCAGTGTGGAAGACGCGCTGTTCAGCATGAGGTTACCGTCACTGTTTGTGACCGATTTTTCTGTGGTGGTCAGTGTGTCTGCAGAAACCACAAGTTCCTTTGCCCCGGAGAGGGTACCGCTGTTGTTTATCTGCGTGGCACTGAGCGTCAGCACGTCATCGCTGACGAGTCTGCCGCGGTTTTCGAGTGTACCGCTGACGGTAACGCGGGCACTGTCTTTTGCACCGGCATCACCGGACAGTGTGGCATTGCGGACGCTGATATCGAGTGTGCTGCCACTTTTAATACTGCCGGTGCTGGTCAGGTCAGTGGCGGTGACTTTCAGGCCGTTCCCCTGGACGGCACCGGTATTACTGAATGTCCCGGTTTTCACCGTGGCATCGCGCCCGGCAACCAGTGTCCCGCCGTTGTTCAGGCTGCCGGAACTGACGGTGAGTGTTTTCCCGGCAACGCTGCGGCCTTTCAGTGTGGTATCATCGGTGGTGGTCAAGGTGACATTTTCAGCTGCATTCACGGTCCCGGAAGTCTGGTTCAGGTGCTGTGCACTGAGCATGGCGTTCTGCCCGGCAGTCAGTTCACCACCGTTCTGTACAATCTGCCCGGATGAAGACAGCACCAGATTTTTATCCGTCACCAGACGGGACTGATTCAGTGTCAGTCCCGTTGTCCCGGTAACGCTGAGATTTCCTCCGGCTTTGTTATCCCCTGAAAGTGAAACATTCGTTCCGGTTACGGTGGTATTGCCGCCGGCAAGGCTGTTCTTCAGGACCAGTTTCCCGGCACTGTTCAGTATGATATCGCCCTCGCGGGCATAAAGGTTACCAAGATTAACCCCGACACCACTTTCAGTGGAGGTCAGATGAATACGCCTGGCGTACATTCCACCGAGAGCGCCGGTATCAACGGCAACTTTCGGCACATCACCTTCGCCCTTCAGGGCACTGACGCGACCATCTGCAGTTATCCGGTTAGCGCCTGCAGTGACAGTTAAATCCTTCGCATGAAGCGCGGCATTCACTTCCGTTGCACGGGCAATAATGGATACGGCATCGCTCCGGGTGCCGTCCAGGCCCGCGCCATTGATGGTGATACTGCCTTCAGTCACCTCCAGCGCCTGCAGGCTGCCGTCGGCATTCATCACAGGTCTGCCTGTGGTGAGCGTCGCGTGCGGCGTGTTGATAAAACCACAGCCGTCACAGGTGATACCATACGGGTTGGCAACCATCACATTCGCCGCTTTGCCGGCCACTTCCGTATAGCCCTGCAACAGTGAACGGTTACCGCCGGTCACTTCGTTGATGATACCCTTCGCTTCCCCGCCCGCTTTCAGGTTCGGGTTATTCTGTATCAGTCCACCAAGCTGCGTCGGATTAAGCTTACCGGTGGCATTATTGAGAATCAGCCCTTCCTTCCCGACGTTGTAATCCGTAAACCGGTTATGCGAAATCCCGGCCCCGTTCGGCGTGGCAATGTTCACGACCGGCACACCATTTGCCGCTTTATCCATTCCGGCCCCGTTTTGTGGGGTGATGACGGCCCCCACAGCCGGTAACAACGGCTGCCCGGCGATAATCGTACTGATAAGGTAACTCAGCAGGCGGTAAGTGAAGCGAACGGGAGGCTGATGCATGGTAATAATCCCTTAAAACGCGACGGCAACGCGCCAGTAAACCGTGAGATGGTCAGGGGCAAGCCAGTCCGGGTAAACCAGAGGCAGTCCGGCAGTGAACGAACCGGAAACATGGCCACTGGTGGTGCTGAGCCCGGCAGCAGCACCCCACAGCGTGCCGGACGAGTACGGGTCATCTCTGTCAGAGTGCAGCCAGCCACCGTCCAGTGCAGTCACTGCACGGACAGTTCCCACATATGGCAGGGAGAACAGAGACCAGGACAGCTCATTTCGCAGATAACCACCGTTATTACCGGAGATATACTGCTCCTTAAAGCCACGCACTGAACTCTCGCCCCCGAGGCTCAGTTGTTCCACACCATGAAGACGGTCCGGTGACCACTGGGCATAAGCGCTGGTCAGCCACCACACCCTGTCCGTGACGGGGCGCTGAAAACTGGCACTCACCGACCATTTCCGGAACTGATTTACGGGCAGGTCTCCCCTTTTCCCGTGGTCGCTTTCTGCGCCGAACCAGGGCATCCCCCGTGTGAATACCGGATTCAGTGTTCCGACACCCCCCAGAAACTTGTGTGTGTGATTCAGCCCGACAGAAAATGAAGTGAGTTTACGGCTGCTGCCCTGAAGCAGAACATCATCCAGATAATTGTGAATAATGCGGTGCTGCAGACCTCCGGTCAGTGCTGTCTTCATGTCCCCGTTACGGAACAGGACATGCGACAGTCCCAGCCGGTGAGTCTGCAGGTCTCCCGTGGAACGCCACAGCCAGCCCCGGTTATCTATGGTGCTGAGGTAGTCACTCCATGAATACGTGTAATCCACCAGGGTATAGCCATACGGCAGACTGACACCGGCGGCAAAATTCCTCGCATCATGTGACACCGAAAAGTCACTGCTCCGTCCCCCGCTGACAAACCAGTTGTCAGCCAGCCCCAGAGGATTATTAAAGGAAAGGACACCATTTAACTGCCCCGTACCGGTATTCTTCTGCCCGCTGTTGTCGATGCCCACGCTCCCTGTGACAGGCCATTCCGGCAATGCCGTCAGTGTCACCACCGACCATCCCTCACGGTCACCGGGCGATATTTCAATCTGTACCGGCTCCGTACGCAGACGATTAATCTGCTCCATCCCCTGCTCAATATCCCGCAGGTTCAGAACCTTCCCCTCCATTCCCGGGAAAACCATCTTCAGGGTGCGGGCAGGAAGGTCAGCGCCTTCCGCCCGGATTTGCTGCAGCCTGCCTTCCATGACCGTTATGTGCAGTACGCCCCCTGAAAGGTCCTGCTCTGTCAGAAAGGCCCGGCTGGTGATATATCCCCGGCGTATATAGCCGTCCGTCACGGCATCCGTGACCGCGGTCAGCCCCGTGATATTCAGACACTGATTCACCCACGGTGCCACCAGTCTGTCGGTTTCTGCAGACGTCAGTCGGGTGGCCCCACTGACAACAATGCGTGACACCGTAAAGCAGGGACCTTCAGTACCGGCAGACGTTTCCGGAGACGGCGTGATGGTCAGCGGCGCACTGCGCTCCAGCGCATCACGCTGACGCTGGTTTTCATCCAACAACTGCTGCTGTTGCTGCTGAATTGCACTGCGGTCACCTGGAGACAGCATGGCTGCCGGAGACGAAAATGAAAGAATGCAAAGGCAGGGGAGGAGGGAAAAATAGCGTACCACCTGAGATAAGGTACGGATCCTGAATGCGTACTGACCGGAAACCATACCAGGCAACAAATTTCTGTTCGCCAGTAAGTTATCCTGCCGGTGCTGCATATTCTCCTCGTGGGGTATCCAGTGTAAATTAACGTAAGCGGAATGTCAGTGCTGAAATTTACACCAGATAAAAAACATACAGAAACAATCCTGTTATGTAAAATCCGGGGAAAATATCAGAAATGTGATCGGAGTTGTATTTTTCGGAGGGGAAATGGAAAACAAACATCCGTATGGTAAAAAGGATGCTTCCTGCGGAGTAACAATCCGGGACACAACGCAAGTTCCAGTTCAGGTGTTGTGAATTTGAGTAAAAATAATCGTAACTCTCCGGAGAACCGGAGCTTTCCCGAAGCGGCGTATTCTTATAAATGGAAATCCCTGCAGGTAATCACTCTGCCCGATAGCAGCATAATTTGCCTGTTAATCCTCATCCCCGGAGGCAAGCTCTGAAAACCACTCAGGGTGTTCACTGTATGCCACATTCAGCGCATCCCAGGAGACGTCCGCATAAAAACTGTCCCGCAATTTGCGGGTAACCACCTCTGCCAGTCGGTTCCGGTTATCCGCCTGTCCGGCATAACCTCTCTCTGCCAGCCACTCATTCAGTTCATGTCCCAGAGACAGATTGATAAAATCGTAATCGGACCTTGCCATTCCCGTTTCCTTTGCACATTTTTTTCAGACACGGGAATAAAGTATAAAAAGCGGCACTCTGCCCCTGTCAAGGTGAAATCTGCCCTTCATCGCAATGTCAGAGATGGTATGCCGGTATTTTGCGGGTTGTTCCCGTCAGGTTATCGCTCGCTTCCACGGACGTTGTCACCACCGGCATTCCGCTCTTTCTCAGTCTCAGGATATCAGCCGCAATGCGCTGACTACCAGACCAGAACAGCCCGTCCAGTGCAGTCACCAGTAAACCGGCTTCCAGCGCATACTTCAGCCGTTCACGGGGCACTTTCACTTCCCGGGCAATCTGCTGATATGGCGATGATGTATTTTCATTCCCAACCATCCGGCGAATACGATGAGACAGATGATACCGGAATGTATCCGGTACACCAGAAAGACTGGCCTTCAGGCTGTACACGCAGCCAAACCGTTTATCGTTGAACACCACATTTTTCTGGCTGAGGCCCCATTCTTCCCGAAGCGCGGCAATCAGTTGTGGTGTACGAGTAAGCAACAAGCGAAAAGGCAGTTCAAAACTGGTGACGTAATCCACATTCAGCAGGGCAATACGCAGCCGTTCTTCTGGTCCGGCCTCTGTCAGCCGACACTCCTCCAGAACATCCTGCCACTGCCGGCGAAGGCGTGGAGATTCATTCCGTTCGGTAAAAGAGTATTTATCCGCCAGATAGTCAATTCGTGTACGCATACTGAAGAGCATTCCGTATAAAGATTCAGCTGGCAAAACTTTATCAGTCCATAAAAATCAACGGAAGCGCAGATGGTTCACACGTCCATTACCAACTGATTGTTGTCACAACCGGTAACACAAAGGACTGAACGACTGTTTTTAACAGCGGTGTTGCGTCATCCACCACCGTGAAACAACGCTGTGCAGGGAATCGTCCGCATCCCCATAACGGTCAAACATCGTGGCGTTGACAGAATGACCGACGAAAAGCCAGAAAGCGCTGATTCACTGAGCTGTAATCAATGTACAGCGCTGTACCGGACGATGGGTAATGGCGGTCACAACCGGTAACCCCAGAGACAATGCGACTGTTTTTAACGCAACATACTGACCGGATGTATCACCCCGGGCAACCCGAAAACACCTTTCCACCCGGCATTGTCCGCCAGCACTTATCACCTGCCAGCTATGTTGCAGTAAATCCACCACTTGCGAACATTGTTCATCAACTGTGACACTGGCTCGCGGGTGACAAATACTCGTCTGGCTGAGCAGCAACAGGCATCGAATTGTTGCTCCTCCATGTTGTTCCCGCAACCAGCGTAATACCACCGACGATGATGGACTGGCAGTGTGATTGCTCTCAGTAATACGTTCATGCAGTTGTCGATAAAAGGAAGTGCAGAATGCATGAATCTGTTGCCCGTAGATGTTTCCTTCTGTCGAATGGAGTATGAAGTGGACTGCCAGCAGACGCGGCCAGTGGTCAACAGCATGTTGAATAAAACGCCGGATGTCTCCCGGCTCTGAAATTAAGGCTTCGGTTATTTGCACGAAATGTTCCTTTTCAAACCCTGTTGAATTTTGTCAAACCGGTGCAGACACGCAGGAAAGCACGCCAGCACCGGTGTAATGCCAGTTATAATCAATAAGAATGGAATGACGAATCAGTCAGGAAATGATGACTAACAGTTGGCTGACCGGAGGGTGTCAGCGGAAAGATAAGCGGGAGTGTCGCCAGCACCAGGGACAGGGCTGATTTCCACAATACCAGCGCTGGCATTTTGCACATTGCCAACGTACTGGCATCACAACACGTTTCATGCTGCTGCTCCTCGTGATTCCTCAATTCGTTGTTGCATCCACTGCTCCACTTCACTTTTGTACCAGCGGCTGCTGCGCCCCAGTTTGATGGGTTTAGGAAAATGCCCTTCACTGATCAGCCTGTAAAACCATTTATCGGTCATGCCGGTGAAACTGGTGATGTAGTTCATGTCGATCAGGGGATCGTCGGCACGCAGCCATACGCTGTCGTGGCTTGTTGTGGTCAACATGGTCAGAATGTCCTCAGTGAGATTTATGAAGAATGGGGTAATACGGGGAATGGGATGGCGTGCTGCTTTCAGCACTGCCAACCGGGATTGCCGGCAAGGCAACGGGCTTCCGGATCGCACACTCCACGGCGATCGCGGGCGAAATCACTGA
>ENA-UOJT01002272-UOJT01002272.1-human-gut-metagenome-genome-assembly--contig:-C15-NODE-2272-length-11382-cov-12.693741_pt1 | contig 11382 bp, 7 predicted proteins | sample MGYA00242357_ERZ723904 | MGnify/ENA metagenome assembly ERZ723904 | reverse complement strand
TGTTGTTCCCCCGGTCAAATATGATTTCTTAACCCGGTTATTACAGACAGGATTCCTGTCAACAGATAGTTACTATATCCCGAAAGTCAAATTCACATCCATACACAGGTATTACCCAAAGATGTGTGTACGGACAATTAAATAAACAAGCCGAGCGTTCAAATAGTTCATCACATTATTTTCGATGAACACGCCGCATGTACATAAACTGCCACAAGAAAGCCGGCATCACCCCACTCAAATACTGTCGCTCTTCCACCTGTGAAGTTTAAGGTCGACACAACCGTTTTTTCGGAATGAAACACCTTCATCGGACAACAGTTGCCGTTGTTCATCCCATCCGGGCACCAATCGTCCTATGGCATTGACTACCCGATGACAAGGAAGGCTTAAACCGGCAGGTACCTGCTTCAATGCACGCCCCACCATACGTGAATATTGCGGCATCCCGAGCAAAGCGGCAATATCACCATAAGTAACAACTCTACCGGCAGGAATTTCACGCACGACACTGTATACTTCATTGCAGAAAGTTTCGGACAAATTAGATTTATTTTCTTTATAATCTTTCATAGGTGTATCGCTTTTATGCAGCAGGTTCTTTTATAATCCGCTTCTTTTTAAAAACTCCGTCGGGCTTTCACCGAACTGTTCTTTGTAGCATTTCGTAAAGTAGGAAGGTGACGTAAAACCCACTTCATATCCAACCTCTGCTATCGTCATGTCCGAAGAGGCCAGCAGCGAAGCCGCTTTCTTAAGCCGTGCCATGCGAAGCAGTTCGTTCGGCGCAAAATTGGTGAGCGACTTGATCTTCCGGTAGAGCTGAACACGGCTCAGCCCCATCTCCTTGCCCAAATCTTCCACATTCAGTTCCGAATCACCCATCTTTGCTTCAATCAGGGACTTGAACCGTTCGACAAAATCTTTATCCATATCGCAGATATCCTCTTTGGCCAATGTCTGCCGGTCGCCAAAGAACTGCTTCATGCGCCGTCGCGACTCAATCAGATTGCGGATACGAGTCAGCAGCAACTGCGAACTAAAAGGCTTGGAAATATAAGAATCGGCTCCACCGGCATATCCCTGAATACGCTGCTCGTCAAGCGAACAAGCTGTCAGCAGGATCACGGGAATGTGGCAGGTCTGCAATTCCCCCTTCAACCGCCGACAACATTCGATACCATCAATCCCCGGCATCATCACATCGGAGATGATGACATCGGGAACATACTTCATCGCTTTACGGATTCCTTCGGTCCCGTCCGCAGCTTCGATGACGGAGTACTCCGAATTGAGCAATGTGTGCACATAAGCACGGATGTCAGCATTGTCGTCGATCACAAGTACAGAAGGTTTGGAGGGATCATTGAAGTTCTCCGCTTCATCCTCCCGGAGCAGGTTATCCACCCGGTCCGGAGCAGATGCCACGCCGGTCTCCGCTTCGCATGTCCGCACCGGCAAATCGACGGTAAAGACAGTTCCCTGCCGTTCGTCACTCTCCACCTCGATGATTCCGCCATGTATCTCGACAAACGCTTTTACCAGTGCCAGCCCGATACCGGAACCGGTATGATGCCTGTCGATCTTATAGAAACGGTCGAAGATGCTGCGGATATGTTCTGCCGAAATCAGACTCCCGGTATTGGCGACTGTAAAACGGAAGAAAGGAGTGCCCTCTTTCTGCAAAGCCGAAAGCCGGACAGTGACTTTACCATTCTCGGGGGTAAACTTGAACGCATTGCCCAACAGATTGAAGTAGATACGCTCCATCTTCTCAGCATCCGCCAGAGTGTGGTAATCGGCACCGGGCATGCTGTCGAACGAAAAATGGATATGCTTCCGCCGGGCGGCTGCCTGAAACGAATCGTTCCACTCTCCGAAGCACTGCAACAGGTTGAGCGGGACCGGGGTAAACTCCATCTTTCCCGTCTCGTATTTGCGAAAATCGAGTATCTGATTGACCAGACGCAACAGGATCTGTACGTTGCGCTGCACCAGCAACAACATCCTGCGCCGGTCACCCTCCAATGACGGGTCGGCCAACAACTGCTCCACCGGATCGGCAACCAGAGTGAGAGGGGTGCGGAAGTCATGTGAAATGTTGGTAAAGAAAACCAGTTTGGCATGTGTGGCTTCCTCCAGTTGATGGGAAAGTTCTATCAGTTGGTCTCTCTGCTCTTCCAGTTGCTCCTTCTGGCGGGAAAGTTCCCGGTACAGGCGATTCTTGGAACGGAGAGATTTATACACGACAATCAACAATCCGACGATCAACAACAGGATGACAAAGCCCCCATACAGCACCACCTGCTGCGTGGCCACCCGCGAAAGATACGTCCCTACCCGGCTGTTGAGCGTCTCGATTTTTCCATCCAACTCGCTGATATGGGCTGTCTGCAATTCCATCACGTGCGCATTTACCGCGTCAACTACTGCTGTCTTCAGTTTTGTCTCCCGTTTAAAAGGTTTCTTTTGCAGAATATCCATCGCCAGCTGAACCACCTTGTCTCCTTCGGTGGGATAAATGAAGGTAGCATCCAGCACGCTGTCCAGTACCAGTTCCACTCCGTTACCCTTGCCGGGCAGAGCATCGATACCTACAAACAGCATCTCCTCCTCACGTCCCAGACGTCTGGCAGCCTGATAAGCACCGGCAGCCATACGGTCGTTCATCCCATACACGGCATCAATCTCCGGAAAACACTGCAAGAGGGAATCCATCTTTATTTCGGCAGGCTGCCTCAACCAACCCGCATCTTCCCGGGCAAGCAAGGTGATGCCCGGATACTGGCTGATGGCACTCATAAAGCCTTGGTGACGTTCGATGGCAGGAGTGGAACCGACAAGTCCGCTCAGTTCGACTACTTTTCCGCGCCCCTTCAGGCGATGGGCTATGTAATTGCCGACGGCTTTGCCTAACTCGTAATTGTCGGCTCCGATGTATGCGGTATATTTATCGGAAAGTATCCTGCGATCCACCATAATCACCGGAATACCTCTATCGAAAGCTTCCTCCACAACAGGAGTGAGAGCCATTCCCTCGTTGGCAGCCACAATAAGCAAGTCTACCTTCTGCCGGATGAAGTGACGTATATCTTCTATCTGTCGCCGGCTGTCGTCATTCGCCGTACGCGTCTCTACCTCTACGCCTCCGTAAAATAAGGCTTCGCGCTGTATCTCGTCATTCATCTTATGCCGCCAGGTATCATCACTGCATTGCGACACGCCGATGACGTACCGGGAAGCATCATGGCTACACGAGACAAGCAGTCCCGACAAAACCAGCCCAAGTAAGAAAAGTACACGTTTCATGGTTGGTTATTACATAAAAGGTTCCGGAGGCAAATATAACAATTTCCCTCCGAAATCTTCCATCCGGCCGGTTTAAAACCAAGACGGATGTGTGTCAAAACTCACCACAGAGGACACAGAGTAACACAGAGATGATTTTAAATCGTTGGTTATTAAAAAGACTCTGTGATACTCCGTGATACTCTGTGGTGAAAAGAGTTATGACACATCCCCACGACTCTATCAACCAATCAATAACCCTATATAAACCAACACATTAATCATCTAAACGATTTCTCAGAGCATCCGGTAGTACGGGCATCGCACCGCTCTGTGTACACACGTAAGCCGACACTTCCACTGCCAGTTTGTGTGCCTCGGGTATACTCTTTCCTTTCAGAACAGATGAGCAGAAAGCTGCCGTGAACGAGTCACCTGCCCCCACGGTATCGGCAACCGGCACTTTCGGGGTTTCCTGGAAAGAGACCGCACCGGGGGTAAATACATAACTACCGTTCGTACCGCATGTCAGGATCAGCATCTTCAGGTTGTACTTGGCCAACAGAATCCAGCATTTATCCTGAAGGTCGATGCCCGGATAGCCGAACATACGGCTGATGGTAACCAGCTCCTCATCGTTAATCTTCAGCACGTTACACTTCAGGAAAGATTCGCGCAACACTTCCCTGGTATAGAAACTCTGGCGGAGATTGATATCGAATATTTTCAACTGTCCATCCATGTCGGGCATGGTGTCGAGGAAGCGGTTGATGGTGGCGCGGCTCACCTCGTTGCGCTGTGCCAGCGAACCGAAACATACGGCCCGCGTGTTCAGTGCCAAACGCTTCAAATCGTCCGTGAAGGGGATATTGTCCCATGCTACGCCTTCCTTAATATCATAACACGGCACTCCTTCACCGTCAAGAGTCACCTGCACGGTTCCTGTCGGATAATTGACCCGCTCAAGCTGGTGCTTCAACTGTTTTTCCCGGAATACTTCCAGAATTTCATCTCCCAGCTCGTCGTTTCCCACCGCACTGACCACACGGCTGTCAAAGCCAAACTGCGACACATGATAAGCAAAATTAGCCGGGGCTCCCCCGATTTTCTTTCCTTCGGGCAGCACATCCCAAAGTGCTTCGCCCATTCCTACGATTATATTGTTCATGGCATGAATTGGGAAGCCTCACCTCAGGAAGGTGTGTCGGAACTCGTATTCACCATAGATTACACAGATAAATATCCATTAGCTATCAACAGATTAAGTTCTCTCTGTGGAACTCTGTGCTACTCTGTGGTGAATTATAACACACCCTCAAGGTTACCGCTTCATTATGGTTATTAAATAAATTACTTTCTGATTCTCAATGTATAGAACATCAGATAGAGTACCCCGACCGTCATCACGGCCACGGCTCCGCTCTGTCCCACTGCATCCGAAGCCACTCCCATTGCCAGCGGGAAGATGGTTCCTCCGAAAAGTCCCATAATCATCAGTCCGGAAACCTCGTTCTTCTTGCCCGGCATATAAAGTAATGCCTGCGAGAAGATGATAGGAAATACATTGGAATTTCCAAACCCGATCAGGGCGATACAAACGTAAATCATCGTCTGATCCTGGAAAATAAACAACCCTGCCATAGCCGCCAGCATACACAACACGCTGATGGCGAAGAAGGTTTTGGCTGCCATCTTCTGCAAAACAAATGCCCCCAGAAAACAACCTGCCGTACGGAAGATGAAGTAGAGACTGGTTGCAAACCCGGCATCTGCCAGAGTCATGCCCAGACGTTCCATCAAAATCTTCGGTGCTGTGGTATTGGTGCCGACATCGATCCCGACATGGCACATAATGCCCAGAAACGAGAGCAGGATGAAAGGTTTGCCCAGCAAAGCCAGACACTGCCCGAAAGTGGAGGGCTTACCCTCTTCAGGCTCCTCGGTGATCTGCGTGGCATTGAGCATCAGGATGGCAGCGACTGCCACCACCATGTAGATGGGGAACAGTACCCGCCAGCCTAAATCGAAGGTAGGGATAGCCTGCGTAGCTCCCCACATAGCGATGTAAGGGGCAAGGAAAGAGGCAATGGCCTTTACGAACTGCCCGAAAGTAAGGGTGCTTGCCAGGCGTTCACCGCTCACGATGTTGGAAAGCAGCGGATTGAGTGATGTCTGCATCAGTGCGTTGCCGATTCCGAGCAACGAGAAAGAGACCAACATCAGCAGATAGCTGTCGCCAAAGACAGGCAGCAGCAACGATGCAAAGGTGATCAGCAGACTAAGCAACACGGTCTTTTTACGCCCGATGCGGTTCATCAGCATTCCCGTAGGCACCGAGAAGATCAGAAACCAGAAGAACACGAGCGACGGAAAGATATTTGCCTGTGAATCCGTCAGTCCTAAATCTGCTTTCACATAGTTGGAGGCAATGCCCACCAAGTCTACGAATCCCATGGCGAAGAAGCAGAGCATCACCGGGATAAGTTTCATGTAAGAGTTGTTTTTGGTATTTTCCATGATATGTTAATTTAAAAAAAGCAGATTTAAGCTACAGCCTGTACACCTTGCACTGGCTGACCTTGAAAGCTCCCCCACGGCTGTAGAAACTCATCTGGTTATAGGGAGTTGTGGGGAATATCAGGTTTGTCATGGCAATCTTTCCACCGTTCAGAAAGATTTCCACCGAACATTTATCAACAAAGATATCCAGTTTATAGCTGTCGGCCTTCTTCACCGGAGCCCAGGTACCCAAGGCAAAATCGTCCACATAGTTGATGGAGTTCTGCTTCCGGCGGTCGTGTGCCTCGATGGCATGAGGGGCGCTGTCCTTTCCGAAATCTACAATGCCGCTCTTAGTGCGGTCCATCACCAGTTTCTTCTCCGGAAGGCTGATATAGATATCTACATTCTCCCCTTTCTCATTGAACAGTTTCAGTCCCATGATTTCCGCCGAACCGGCAGCCAATTCCAGCTCTATCTCGTAAGCTCCCCGGTTATCGGCCAGCAGTGAATCCACATGATAGGCGTCCGCCACCTCAAAGGCCGGAATCTCCCGCGACTCCTTACGCAGCGACTTCGTCTCTTCCACCGGAGCGGCAGCCATATAGATATCTCCATCCTGAGTATAAAGGCTCAGTTCGCGAGGCAACGCATTGGCACTACGGAACTGGCGGGTAGGCACAATATTGGCATACTGCCAGTTGCTCATCCAAGGCACGGCAATCGTACGGTCACCCGTATTCGAGAAGCAGACAGTCGCATAGTGATCTTTTCCCCAGTCGAGCCACTTCACAGTTTCCGGCTTATTGTCGCAAACAAATTTCTCGCCGTCAAAATCACCGATAAAGTACTGAGTGGCACTTCCACCGAAGTAGCATCCCGGATTCACGTTGACTATCAACGCCCATTTCTTATGATTCGGATCACCGTCCACCGGAAGTTCCACCATATCGGGACACTCGAACTGACTGGGCTGAACACCGTAGCCTTCGCCCCAACCGCTCATATACGTCCAGTCCTTCAAGTTCGGTGACGAATAGAAACGCATCTCTTTATCGGCCGATACCACCATCACCCACTTCTGATCCGGAGCATACCAGAACACTTTCGGATCGCGGAAGTCCTTCAATCCGTCAAACGGAGTCAGGATGGGGTTCTTTTCATATTTGGTAAACGTACGACCATTATCGGTGCTGTAAGCCATACACTGTATCTGTCCGTTCTTGTCACTGGCCGAGGTATAGAAAGAAACGATGGTACCTGCGCCGTAACCGGCTGTATTGGCATCGTCCACCACCGAACTTCCGGAGAAGATATGCCCCAACGTATCGCGGGCAAGCGCCGGTTCCAGATGTTCCCAGTGTACCAGATCCTTACTTACCGAATGCCCCCAGTGCATGTTGCCCCACATAGAGCCGTAAGGGTTATACTGATAGAACAGATGATATTCGCCATCCTTGTATACCAGCCCGTTGGCATCATTCATCCATCCGTAAAGCGGAGTATGATGATAGACAGGACGGTATTTGTCCGTATTGGCGGTATCAAACGTATCCGAGAGTTTGAGCTCTTTCCAGCACAAGGCATCTTTCGGTAAGTGGCGGATGCGCACAGCTACTTTTTTCTCTCCTTCAGGTAAGGCGTAAGGGACGAAATAGTCCACCTTCGCCCTCGACAGGCGCACGTCCATCTCTACCGGAACCGAATCTGACGCAATGCAAACCTGCGCTTCGGGAGTCTGTTCTTCGATGGGCAAAAGTAAATATCGGGTAGGATTTGTAATATGAATTACGGTAAGGCTGTCGCCTTCTTGTTCAAATGTCATTTCAGATTGTGAGCTCTGGCAAGACGAAATTCCGAGTAAAACAGCCAAAGTGCCGATCACTCTTCTACTTACATTCATAAAAGTTGTTTTCATGATAACAGGATGTTTTTTATTAGTAATGCAATAGCTGTGTTTACGATGGCAAAGATAGCGGAGTTATCTGCCACCGGCTATTATTTTTGTTTCAAATAGTATAACGATTGATACCAAACCGCGTCAGAAACGAATGCTGGCAGCAAATTCCACGGTAAACGGACGAATATAGCTGCCTGCCATCCAATGACCGTTATAGGATGCCGCGTCTTTTTTGTCCACCAGTTCGGCACCGGCAATACTTCCTTTGGCTCCGGTCTGATTGAGGAAATTAACGACTGTGGCACTCAATGCAAGATGTTTGTTCACCGTCCAGTTGACACCACCGAAAGTTTCCCAACGCCCGTTGAAGTAGTAAGCATTTTTAATGTTAGCGTACGTCTTGCTGAAATAGCGGAAGCTGGCCCAGACTCTGAGGTCGTTCGTAATGTTGTAGCTGGGATCGAGTTCGACAAGCACTTTCGGAATCTCCGTCACAATATTTCCCGTGGCATTGATTTCACCTATCGTACCGTCCTTGAAAGTCACACTCGTTTCATATTTCTTGTAAGTCGGGCTTTGGTAGGTAAACAGGAAATGGAAGTTGAAGCCTTTGAACGGTTTGATCACTGCATCCGTCGTCCAGCCGATGGTCTTGATGTCATAACTCAACGGAGCGGCAAGAATCTCGGTCCGGTCATTCGGATTAATCAGATTGAGCGTCGAGTTATTGTTTGTTTTCGAAATGTAGGAAAACAGAGAAGTCAGGCTAATCCAGTTCGTGTTATAATAGACCCCGGCACGTCCCAGGGGAACGGATATTTTATCGGTATTGGGCATTGTGGCAGGTGCAAAGTTCGACAAACCGGGACGTTGTGTATTGTAAGTAAAGTCGGCGGTGAAACCGAACTCCCGGGTCAGTTTATAGGTAGCGGCGGCAGTGAATGCCATGTTCATCCAGTCGTAATCGAAAGGGCGGGGTGTAATCCTGACTCCTTTATCGGATACGGCGCCCAGATAATAATCTGCGAAACGGCCTACGGCATTTCCTTCTGCGTCATACACAGCCGCATTCTCTCCTTCCAGATGCTGCCATTCCAGACGTGCACCATAATATACATTCCATTGGGGAGAAATATCCCAGTCGTGGGTGGCATAAACAGCTAACTTGTTTTCGTGCCCTTTGTAGTATTCCGAAGCATTTTTATTGAAATCGTAGTACACACCGTCCGTATTCCCCTCACGCACCAGACGCTCGGGATACTCTTCTACCGTATGGTCGTACATGGTTGTGTTCGAAGCATAATCCACTTTGTAGTGCCATTCGTTCACACCGAGCCTCCAGGTCATATTGCGATATTGGCGTGAAAGTTCGGAAGTGGCGAAGAACTCGTCAATCGTCCCCCGGTTAAAGCAAGACATGCGACTTTGCACATACCCTTCATACGGTTTCAACGTACCGTCCGTTCCTTTCAGAAAATAGCCGGCGGAGGCATCCTTCTGTTCCATGGCCATCGGGGTCTGATAGACATACGAACCCAAGGCATGATCATACTTCAGGTTAACCTTCCAGTTCAGACCGTTGTCCCAAGTATAGGTATTGAGCAAAGTCAACTGGTTTCCTTTATTCAGAGTGGCATCATAAAGATTGGTCTTTTTCAGCTCCCCCGTACGCATATCACGATAAACCATTTCTCCCGTGGCAGGCAGGTAAGAACTTGTTCCGAGGCTGAATCCCGGTATTTCTTTCACGCTGCCGTCTCCAACATAGATGAAAGGAGCGGAAGTCGTTTCATTACTCGGCCAACGGCTGTTGCTGTAGTGATAGATGGCCGACAGCTGTCCGCGCCCTTCGCTATAATTCTTGGTCAAGGCTGCTTTATAAATTTGAGTGCGGTCCTGATTGGAAGTAAAGCGCAGTTTGAAACTGCCCGGGTCAAAGTTCTGGTAGACACTTCCACTGTAAAACCAGCCTTTCCCCATACCACCGCTGATATTGGCATCGAACTGCTGCTTGCCAAAGTGGTTGGTGCTGTAATTGACGATTCCACGGAATTTCTCAGTTCCCAACTGAGTAAAAGAGTTTACGGCATAGCCGATATTTCCGGTAGTAATAGCGGTTTCGGAGATTTTTAGCAGCCCGACGTGTCCGAGACTGCTGTCTCCACGCCAGTGCGTATTTACATTATGCGGATTAGAGGTATAGACTACAGGAAGTCCGTTTTCGAGTACGTTTACGTCTCCACCAGGCAGGCCGATAGAGATTTCGCGGGGACCATTGGCGCTCGAAGCGTTCAGCATAACGTTGCGATTGCCTTCTTCTTTCGATCCGGAAGGTGTCCGGGAAGATTCTTTCTTTTCTTGTGCGGTTGTGAAGCCGGCCATCAGGAAGCAAGCCAGCAACCAAACAGCCCTTTTTTTGTTCTTCATCATGGTACTTAAATTTTTTAGTTGATTGAGATTGTTTTGATGCCGCAAAGGAACGCGGAATCCCGTTTCTCAACTAAAAGATTTGTTTCAAAGGCTGCTACTTTTGATTCACCGGCACATTACATATTAATTATCAATCGTTTACAAAAACAGAAAAAAGTCAGTTTACAGCAATAAATATGAGATGATACCATTCTTCCTTCAATTGATTTATAGAAAGAACAGATAAAAGAAGATATCAGATACGCAAAATCACTTTCCTTTTCCTTCCAGCAGATCTGCGATCTTCTGCTTCAGGTTCAGTTTCAACATTTCATCCTGTCGCAACTCGATCTCTAAAGTGATCTTTGCATTTCCCATTTTAAACGTCTCCTCTTCATCAACAGGGAGAGCAACTCCTTTTTTTATGGAATATAGAACAGCAAAATCATAATCCAGTGCCAATGACAAACTATACAGCGTATCTGTATCAATGCTCTTTCGTGTCAGCAGATAGTCCACACTCTGTGGCCTCACCCCCAATCTGCGGGCAAGTTCGGCTTTTGTCACCTGCCTTTCGGCCATGACCTGTTTTATCACTTCACCTATGTATACATTACTCTTCTTCATATTCTAAATACCATTCAGTCGTCCCAAATGCCAATCACGTAAAAATCCCCGACAGCCGTCACGGACACCGGGGAGGTATAAATAAATGGACTTATTTATAAAATCACCCACCCGACCGATAACCTATCGGCCGGATGGAGATAGAGGTCAAAACTTAAATCCGATCTTCAATGTCGGAGCCGCCAAAACACTGTAGTTATGGCTGTCTGCCGACAGATCGCCAAGACCGGCTTGCGGATTATACGTAGTCTTGTTGTACGTATAAGCAAACGGATCGATTTGCGCACCGACGTAGAGGGCAGGAAGAACATAGTAATCGACACCGATAGTCAGGGCGCCACGAAGATTCCAGCTCTCGGCAACCGATTTGCCCATAGAAGTCTCTTCATCATACTTCATTTCATTTTCGCCGTAAGCAAAACCTACGCGAACGCCTGTATACCACATCAGGTTAGGAACACGCTTGATGTTGAAATAACGATCAACACCTGCCGACACATTATAGGCGAACGACTGAGCACTGGCTACGGCACGGTAATTAGGGATTTCTCCCATCAAATCGTCTGCCGATCCACTTCCATTCGATTCTGAACCATCTATCGTGCCGGGAACAGCCGGATAACCGGGGTTATTCGTGAAGCTGACACCGCCACCCAAAT
>ENA-UOJT01002270-UOJT01002270.1-human-gut-metagenome-genome-assembly--contig:-C15-NODE-2270-length-11391-cov-12.570748_pt1 | contig 11391 bp, 12 predicted proteins | sample MGYA00242357_ERZ723904 | MGnify/ENA metagenome assembly ERZ723904 | reverse complement strand
TAGCTTCGCGTGAAACACCGGTCAGTGTATCAGAATGTGGCCTCTTGGCTTTAGCCTCAACAGCAATCAGAACATTGCCTATGCGGAAGTAACAATCTGATGAAGCTTTACTTTCACCTTTGTACATATATGGAAACTCATTTTGAAACAATACGGAGTATTTCTCTTCGGCGTTTTTAGCTGCGGCACAAGTAATTTCTTGTATGTAGTGCTCAAAAGGCTTTCCGAAACGCGTCATAAAAGTTTCGCCATCTTCCCCGATAGAAAAGCGAATGTCCCAATAGAGCCCTTCCCACATTTGATATATGATAGTTGTTTCAGAGAATGCAAACTGCCAGTCTCCTATCTTTGTAAATGGCGTGCGATAAAGTGGCTCAAAATTCCACACTTGAGCGGCTAGTCCAGACACTCGTTTTTGAATCTTTTCATAATCGCTACACATATTTCGCATTATTTTTTATATACAGAAGCTAACTGTTTTGCGTCAAATCCCTCGGCCTTGATACACGGCAATTTAGCAAACATTCCTTCAACTGTAAATTGAGGAATTATATATGCGAGAGAATTAAATAGTACTGCCAGCCGATCCTCAACTGAAAAGCCCTTTTTCGCCTCATAGAGATTCAAAAAATCAATTGTCTCTTGATCACGTTTTGCAATCGTGGAAAATATATAGAAAGCGCGGGCGATTTGGTTTTTTATAATCCTATGTGTATTATGATAGAGTGTTAAATAAAGGTATTCTGTTTCATGACCGTCCACATCATCTTTGGGCAACATATCATTAATGGCTAGAAGTGCATCCATCATCAGAAGCAAATCATTCGGTATTATTGGACTCAATTGTTCTTCTACAGGGCAATAAATTAACGCTAGTTTTTCAAGCAAGAAGATAGACTGAGGGCACATAATTGTTTTAAACTGATTATATATCACCCAATTTCCATCTAATTCACGAATATGGCCTGAATGAAATACTCTTAACTTCCAGTCTAGGCGAATAGCCTCTAATACATGGCTGCATACCGAATTGTGTAGAGAGGAAAAACGAGAAAGGATAGCAATTGCCTTTTGACACCCTATTTTTGATAACATATTTTCAAACTCTACGGTGTCCATTTCATGTCCAAATACTTCACTATACTCTGCAAGCGGCTCATAACTAAGATGATTTACTTCCATGTTATTCCCTCAATTCTATTTGTTATTATATTAAACTGTCATAATCTTACCAAAAGCAGTGTAAAATTGTTTTCAAAATGTGGAAGGCAACATACTTTGCTCTAGAAATTACCTAATATCGCAAAAGTGTAACGCTATACAGTTTTCAAGATATAACTGACAAAGTATTCCTTACTAATAATTTTAACAGAGTTCCTGCATTTTACAATAAAAAAGGGCGCTGCCACCGGACCACTTTGATCCGATGACGGCGCCCTCTCTTGTTTGCAAAGGTGAAAATCCGGCGTTTTTCCTATGTAGAAACGCCCTGCCGCCCCACATAGGAAATCATACTGCCCCTACACGGAAAAGCCGCCACAGGCGGTTTCTTCGCCTATTTTGAACCCTAATTCCTGCGTTTTTGGGAACGGCGGGAAAGATAGTACGGGCAGGACACTACTACTGTCCGGAAACTCTGCTTGCAGGGATGGGCGCAGCCTTTGCAGAGCTTGTTATACTGACGCCTGCCGTTCTCGCCCAGGAAGAACGCCCATTCCAGACGCCATTTCTTGCTCCGGCTCATAAGTCGCCCAGCTCCGGGGGCTTCTTCTGCTGGGTGGGCTTGTCCGGGCCTTTTCGCGACCCACACTCCCGCTTTGCGTCCTCCAGCCGCTCCCGGATGGAAGGCTTTTTCTCCGGCGTGGTCCTGCGCGCCTCGGCCTGGGCTTTCTCCAATTCCTCCCCACGGCGGCCGTTGTTGATAATCCCGTCGATCATGCCGTAGTCATCCTCCAGAGTCATTTCCGCTGTGCGCAGCGGGTTTTCCGGCTCCACAGGAACGGATACGATCTGCCCGTTGATGCTGGCAAACAGCTCTGGCCGCTTGAATTGCTCGGTGTACTTCTGGATCATGTCCGGGGGCAGGGACACAAAGTTCTCCGGACCCAGTCCTACCACCAGGAAGGTGCCAGCCACAATGTCGTAAATCTCCCCATGCTCGTCCCGAAGGGAACGGTTCAGGTCCAGGCCAATGAACTTGCCTTCGTCGTTCAGCACCAGCCCTACCGGATCGTCAAAGGGATAGGAGGCGGCAATGTCGCCGCCCACCTCCGCTTGCAGCGCATGGAGGCCGGGGGCGATCTCCTTCACATAGGGCTCCTTCATAGGTTCCACCACCAGGACGGTCAACTTCTCCGGCGCCGCTTGCTGGCCGTATAACTCCGCTTCATACTCCCGGTTTGCCTGTTCAGCAAAGGACAGCATCTCGTCCACATGGGATTGATTCGGGTTTTCAATGGCCTTCCGAATCGCCTGGGGGTCCACATCCAGAAATTCCTCATAGCCGGTGGCGTCCTTGAACTTCTCAATCTCCGAAGGCAGATAGTCCTCCTGGGTCTGCCCCAGAGCGGCCAGCTTCTCGTCCAGAGTGGAGATGAGCCCGGCCATCAGATTTTCGTAGATTTCTTCCTTCGCCGCGTGTTCCTCCGGGTGCTCGGCGGCATACTGCGGGTCGTGCTGCCGGAAAAACTCGTCCATATCGTAGGCAAGGTCCATGGCCCATTCCGAAATTTCTTCTTCAGGGATGTCGTCCTGGAAGGTCATCACCCGGTATTCCTCCGGGATGCTGCCGCGCTCGCCATCGTAATACTCATGGAAGCTGTCTCCGGTGTCCCGCACATAGCCCAGGTCGGTGAACTGGCCGCTTTCCTCCAGGGCAATGTCCCGTCCGTAGGCCTTATAGTCGATGTAGTTGCGCAGATGCTCCGGCACCTGCATGGCGTCCAGTTCCTCGATGTAATACCGGCCCAGATCGTCGTGGTCGTGGATGTCAGGGTAGATGTCGTAACAGTCCAGGTTCTCCGTCAGATTGATAAGTTCCTGGATGCTGCCCGTGTGGTCGCCGATCTCCATAGCCGCCTGGAACCGCTCATATTCGTCCTGGCTCATATCGTCCAGCTTGGAGGCCAGATAGTTCAGCTCGTCCAGGTTGGCATACTCACCCAGCAGGTCATAGAGGCCGTCCACATAGCAATCGTAGTCCGTGATGAACCATTCCTCATAGGTCTGCCCGAAGTCGTCCCTCGCACCGATCCCGATACGCTCAAAGGCCTTTTTCAGTTCCTCCGCCGTGGTGGGGAACTTCACCCATTCACCCACAAGGGCGCCCTCGTTGTATTTGCCCAGGTTGGTGATGAAAGCGGCAAAGGGATAATCTTTGTCATAGTCATAATGGGGCATAGCGACACCTCCTTATCGTTCCGGCGCAGGCTTTTCCCGATGGGGCTGCGCCTTGCTTTGATTGGCACATTCCTTCCGGCTCTGTTCCAGCCGCTCCTTGATGGAGGGCTTTTTCTCTGTCTGCATCTCCCTGGGGCGCTCACGCTCCCACTCGTCGCCGGAGAGGGTGAGATAGCCTCGGCTCGTAAAACAGCCCTGTTCCTCCTGCATGGCGTGATTGCCGAAGGGAACGGGATCAATGGCGTCCAGCAACTCCGGGGGCAGAAGGACATCCAAATGCTGCGCCAGATAGCGCCAGCCCACATCCTCCACCTTGCTGATGTTGGGCTCCAGGACAAAATACTCGGTGTTGTCGGGAAACTCCCGGAACTGTTCCAGTGTGGTCAGGCAATAAGGCGACTCCTGGACAGCGGCCAGGAGGTCACGGTCCTCCGGGGAAAGTCCGGCAAGTGCCTGGGCCACCGCCTCCAGTTCGTTTGCGTCACCGCCTGCGGGATGCAGCGGTTTCAAATTCTCCATGAAATTGGTTTCGGTTTTGCTCAAAGACATCATCCTTTCTGAAAATGGGTAAAAGAAAAGCAGGAAACCCGGAAAGGTTTCCTGCTTGGTACCGCCACCGGCGGCTGCTATTTTGTTGCGGTATGTAGTCTATCCCTTCAGGTTCTCCAGCGCAGCGGGATTATTGGAAAGAATCGCGCCCACCGTCTGGCAACTTTCCAATTCAGGACAGTCGCCGCAGGTTGTCACGCCTTTTTGTAGGGCGCATTGGCGAATACCGCAAAGGCTTTCGCAATACACCGTTTTTACCCCATCCACGCAGCAGCCTTGACAGTTGATATGCTCCGGCAGAATGGGAGCATGATTTAATTCAGACCATAGCTTTGCAGTTTTCTCACGCAATTCCTGATCGTCGTTGATCGTTGCAAGATAAGCGTCGCACTTCTTACAATCCAGCCCACAGTATGCGATCATATCCCTCACAGCTATTCACCTCCTGCAAGATGTTAGCCTTATTATACAGCAATCCATTACTCTTGGATAGAGCCGTGAAGGAAGAACGACATGATACTTATCTCTCGATACGATAATTCACATACTTTCCGCTGGCGTCGGCCAGAACGATTGTCCCGTCATAGGTTTTCCCGGTGCGCAGGGAGCGCAGCCCCTTAACCTTTGCCTTGCCGTTTTTGAGCAAAGCGGCAGCGATTTTGGTAGTAAAGGCTTTTCCGCGCTGCTCGAAAAAACGGTCATTCTTCCACATGACAAACTGACAGGCTCGGTCCGAACAGGCGAAGTTCTTCTTGCCCTCATAAACCGGCATGCCGCAGCGGGGGCAGAGGCCCACCGTCTCCTTCTCCGGCTGGAACAGCTTTTGCCCATCCTCGGAAATATGGGAGTATTTCCGCACCAGTTCCGCCGCCATCGCCTCAATCCCGTCCATGAAGTCCTCCGGCGACGCCTGGCCCTTTGCCACCTCGTTCAACCGCTGCTCCCAATCCGCTGTGAGCTTGGGAGAGGTCAGCAGTTCCGGCAGCACCGTGACCAGGTTGATACCCGCCTTTGTGGGGATCAGGTTCTTGCCCTTGCGCTCCATGAATCCGCCGGACACCAGCTTTTCAATGATGGCCGCCCTGGTCGCCGGGGTGCCCAGACCCTTGCGCTCTGCCTCGCCCGGCATATCTTCCTTGCCCGCATTCTCCATGGCCGATAGAAGGGTGTCCTCCGTGTAGGGCTTGGGGGGCGAAGTGAAGTGCTCGGTGACGGAGGCTGCGACCGACTCAAAGACCTGCCCCTCGGTCAAGGCCGGAAGGACGCCCTCGGCATCTTCATCCTCCGGCTTCTCTTTCAGGGAGGAACGGAACATCTCCTGGATGGCCCGCCAGCCCTGGGAAAGCACCTGTTTTCCTTTGGTCGTGAAGGTGTGTCCGCCGCAATCAAAGGTGGCCGTGACCGCCTCATACACGAAAGGCTCCGCCGCCGCACACAGCAGCTTGCAGCAGGCCAGCAGAAGAATATTGCGCTCGCCCACAGGCAGCCCCGGCACATCCGCCTTTTCCAGCTCCAGAGTGGGAATCAGGGCATGGTGGTCGGATACCTCCTTGTCGTTCACCAGCGCCAGAACATCGGGGAAAAACTCCGGGCAGGCGTCGAAGGGCGGCACCCGTGCCGCCAGATGCAGGACCACGGAGGCGGTCTCCGCCATGTCGCCCGTCAGATACCGGCTGTCCGTGCGGGGATAGGTCAGCAGCTTCTTTTCATAGAGCGACTGGGCGTAGTCCAGGGTTTGTTTGGCCGTGTAGCCGAATACCCGGTTTGCCTCCCGCTGCAAGGTGGTCAGGTCGTACAGCTTGGCCGGCTTCTCCGTCTTTTTCTCCCGCACCAGGGATACACACACGGCTTGCTGCCCGTCACAGGCGTCCCGGATGGCCTGGGCATCCTCCATAGCTGGGATTTTTTCAGAAACCGCCTCGGTTCCCTCCAGCGCCAGCCGCACATGATGGTATTTCTCCTTGCGGAACAGGACGATCTTACCGTCCCGGTCGGCCAGCATCGCCAGAGTGGGCGTCTGCACCCGCCCCACATTCAGGGTGCGGTGGTAGAGGACAGAGAACAGGCGGCTCGCATTGATGCCGATGAGCCAGTCCGCCTTTTGGCGGCAAAGTGCCGATTGATACAGCGGGTCATAGTCCTTGCCGGGGCGCAGGTCGGCAAAGCCCTCCCGGATCGCCGCGTCCTCCATCGAAGAAATCCAGAGGCGAGAGAAAGACTTGGAACATCCGGCGGCCTCATAGACCAGCCGGAAGATCAGCTCGCCCTCACGCCCCGCGTCGCAGGCGTTGACCAGCTCCGTCACATCGGGGCGCTCCATCAGGGAACGGAGAATGTGGAACTGGGCGGCCTTTTCCTCGGACACCACATAGCGGAAGGGGGCGGGCAGGATGGGAAGGTCCTCATACCTCCACTTCTTATAGCGGTCATCGTAGGCGGCCGCGTCCGCCAGCCCCACCAGATGCCCGATGCACCAGGAAATGAGCCAGCCGCCGCCTTCAAAATAGCCATCGGCCCTGGATGTGACACCCAGGGCCGATGCGATACTCTTTGCTACACTCGGTTTTTCACAGATCACAAGTTTCACCTAATACCACCGTCCATATATTGTGTTGATTTATTCTCGCTTTCGTAGTATAATGCCAGATATAGACTTTGCTTGAAAGAAGGGGCATGATGGGAAAAATTAAAATCACTCGTAAAGTAACTGTTAAACAGCAGGTACGCGTTCAACGCCGTGTGCAAGTTACTTCTCAACCCATAACATATACCCAGCCCGCACCTCAAATCTCCACCGCCCCGGTTCAGAAGGCGTTGAACGACTTGTCTAACGAAGTTAAGAATGCGCAGAGGAAACTTGAATCTTCGTCTCGAAGAAGGACTCTCCCTTCCGGTGTTTATAGCAAGCCTGTTGAGGATGTTTTCTATGCTTTAGACGAGCGCCGGAAACCGGAAAATTTGGAGTCCCAAGCAATGTACGATGTGTTTATCTCACATGCCAGTGAAGATAAGAAGGAGTTTGTGGCCCCCCTTGTGGAAAAACTTCAGGATGCCGGAATCACGGTTTGGTATGATGCTTTGGAGTTGCAATGGGGCAAAAGTTTACGAGAGCAAATTGACAATGGGATTAAACGCTCAAAATTTGCTATCCTTGTGTTGTCTAAACACTTTTTTGAGAAGCAATGGCCCAGACGTGAGTTGGATGGCATTTTGGCAAAGGAAACTGTATCCGGTAATGCCCCACTTCCAATCTGGTACAATGTGACTCAAGAAGATGTTTACGAGTTTAGTCCCACACTATCAGGCTTATATGCTATCTCCACTGATAACCACAGCATTGATGATATTTGCAAGGCCCTCCAACTTGTACTCGAGAAAGAAACTGCATAAACATGAGGCCAACATTCTAACTCAATGGAATGTTGGCCTCATGCTTTTTGACTATCCCACTATTTCGTTATCAGTATCCTCGTTTTCGTATTCCTCGTCCTCGAACTCATAATCGTCCGGGTCGGCGCTGACCTTTGCGCCCTGCTTGGGCTTGATGAACTTGATGTAGGCAAAGGCTCCGCCGACGCCCAGAGCCGCCAGCAGCAGGATCAGCACCAGGGCGCCGCTGCTGCCGGACTCCTTCTCCGGCTCCGGTTCAGGCTCCGGCTCCACCTCCGGCGCTTTCCCGGCGCACTCGCTCATATTCGCCGCACAGACCGGACAGGCAGTATTCACCGCACCGGCCTGGCATTTCTCGGCGCAGGTACAAGTAGCGGGCTTTTCCTCCGTCTGTCCATCTTCCATCAACGCCATCAAGTCGGCTTCATCCACCTGGTTCAAGAAGTGAACGGCGGTCTCCTTGTCCTCGTTGGCCCGGTCGATCAGGATGTAAAAATAGCTGCCCGCTTTCGTGGTCACGGTGATAAGCTGCTTGTCGCCGTAATAATCGTCCACCAGCGTGGCATTGCCCTCCGGGGTCAGGGGCTGGCCCTCCGGCTCCATACCCCCGGTGGCTGGCTCCCCGGTGTAATAGTCTGCATCCCCGCCGCCCGCAAAGGCGGTGACGGAAAAGGCGGTCATGCACAGGACCACCACCGTCAGGGACGCCAGAAGGCGGAAAACTCTGTTACGCTTCATCTTCGCCATCCTCCATTCCTTGCATATCTTCGTCGTCGGGGTCCGGCGCCGCCTCCGCCTCCATCATCCCGTCGGGCAGGGTGATAAGGCCGCTGGCGTAGGCCTTCAGGAAGGCGGTCAGCTCCTTGTTGTCCATGCGCACCGCCTTGACCATGCGGACGATCTCCAGATTTTCTTCCTCCGCAAGCTGTGCCTCCAGCGCACGAAGGCGTTTCTGCTGCTCCGTGATCTTCTCCCGGACCTTCTCAATATCACGACGGATCTTCTCAGTAGTTGCCATAGTCAAATAAACTCCTTTCCAAATCGTTCTCTCCATGAATAGTTGCGTCCAAGCCCCTGAACGGTTTTCAGGTTGGCCCGTGCGTTATCCTCCAATGCCAGCGCACGCCGGAACAAATCCGGGTAATGCTCCCGCAGATCGATGATCTCCTCCGCCCGCATACTGGGGCAGAAAAAACAGGAGGACTTTCCCGGCTGCGGCAGGCCAGCCGCCTCGATTGCCCGGATACACGCCTCCCGGTCCCAGCCCCATTCCATCAGGGGATACCATTTGCTGTACTTCGGGTCTGCCAGATCACGCAGAAGGACCTTATCGCTGCGGTAGTGCTCGCCAGCGTCATAGCCGATGAACTTGACCACCTTTTTCCCGCTGACCCAGACCTTGCGGCATGGAGGATAGTTGTTGCAGAACTTTTCCTGCGGCCCGATCTTGTGTTTCAGAGAACACCGCTTGAAGCCGTAGGCGATAGAGGGCAGCGTGCCGCTTTTCAGACATTCATCCTCCAAGGTCAGCCTCCTGCCGTCCTTCGTGGTCTTATAGACCCGTGTGATCTCCGGCATACCGTGATCCTTCAGCCAGCGATCCATGATATCCAGATAGGCGTAGGTATGGGGATGCTCGCCGCCCGTATCTGCAAACAGGATCAGTTCAACGGGGATACGGTGCTGGTGTAGCCCAACAAGAAGGGCGGTGCTGTTGGCGCCGCCCCCATAGGAAACCATATTGATGCTTCATCACCTCCATCAGTTGTACGGCGGTCTGCCGTATGCGTAGAAATGGGACTGCCAGTAGCTTGTATTCAGGTTGGAATACTGGATAGGGTCGCCGCAGTGCAGCATCATCCCGTCGCCCACATAGATGCCCACATGGGATACGCCGCTGGTGTCGTAAGTGCCCACAAAAAACACCAGGTCACCGGGCTGGGGATCGGATACCGGGGTGGAAATGTTGTAGAGCCCCTGGGCGCCCAACCGCCCGGTGTTGCACAGGCCGCTGTTGGTCAACACATAGCTGACGAAGCCGCTGCAATCGAAAGAAGTGCTGGGGCTGCTGCCGCCCCACACATAGGGATAGCCCAAATACTTTTCCGCCTCGGTGATAAGGGTATTGAACCGCTCGTCCGTGAGATATTCAGCGGGAATCTCCCAGGCGGTGGGAGGGTTTTCGATGTACTTGTTCACATACCCGGAGGACGGAAACAGGTCGGGACGGTTGCCCAAGGTGGACATATAGGTGGCATACAAGGAAAGCTGTTCCTCGCCCATCATGTAGACCGGCACATGGGAGAGGTCGAAGTTTTTCAGTGTGACGGTGCAAATGGTCCAGGTATAGGGCACCCGAACCGTATAGGTGTTGCCCTCGCTGTCTGTCCTTGTTTCCGTCCGATAGCGGGTCTCCGTGGTCACGGTTTCGGTGAGAATGTATTGCTTGTCAAAGAGGGTTTGAAGGTCCCCCTGTACCTGGTCGATGGTGAACACCCCTTCATGGAGTGCCGACAGAATGGAGACCAGCACATAGGGGTCATGTTCGATCTCGTCCAGGTCGAAGTGATACTCGTCATAGTCGTGGGTGGCCTCGTAGGTATCCAGGTATTCCCGCAATTCGTTCTCTTTGGCGCAGTAGGCTTCTTCCGCCGCCAGCATATCGGAGTCCTCGGACAGATAGGAGGACGCCATGATGTTGGACACCCCGCCGCCGAACATGGAGGAACAGGATTGCAGGGAGCCCAGCAGCATCACCAGCAGAAGGCCGATGCCGCCCACGATCAGCGCGCCCTTCCAATGCCGTTTCAGGAAAAGGGCGGTGCGCTTGGACTCCTGGGCGGTTTTCTTAGCCGCCTTTGCCGTGGTCTCTGCTGTTTTTCCAGCCTGGGCGGTCTTGCCCGCCGCCCGGTATGCCGCCGCATATTGCTTTTGCAGTTTCCGTTTCTGCCACAGGCGGGAGATGGGATTGGATGCAAGCTGGGGGTTCTCCGCCACGGCTTTCCGATAGTAGAAATCCGCATTGGCCCGGACCGCCGCCTGCTCTGCGCTGGATACCTCCCGCCAGGGTTTCAGCTTGCGGTCTGCCTGCCAGTTTTGGAGTTTGCGGTTTCCATAGCGGACAGCCTTTTCCATGCCGCGCTCCGTCAGGTGCCCCGCCTCCACGCCGACATTTTCCTGTTCCACCTCATACACCTTCGCATGGGCGGCGTGGCCGATCTCCTGTAACGGCCGCGCCAGCGGATTCACCGGCTGATGGAAAGAGGGCTGCTTTTCGGGAACGGCGGCTCTTGCCGCGTCCAGCTTATCCGCCGCCTTATCAGACTTGCGGATCGCCTTTTGCAGTTCCGGCGCGGCGCGTTCCTCGTCTGAAAACTGCAAACGGGAGGATGGACGGTCATTGACCGCCGTACCCTCCCGGTAGGACCTGCGCCGTTTCCGGCGCTTTTTCTTTTCGCTTTTGTGGATATGTCGGTCATCTAATCGTTCCGCCGCGCTGTGAACAAACGCCGCGGAATCGCCGGAGGAAGAATAGTCCTGCTCCGGCGCACGGTCGGACACCCGGCTTGCCTCGCCTGTGACCATGTTGACAGAGATGGCCCCGTCACGGGTCATCTTCTGCGCCTCCTTTTCAGGGGCTTTCCATTCTTTCAAGGTGCGTCACCTCCTGTTCCATAGGGGCAGATGTTGACACAGGCCCCGGTTTCGATCATAGCGATGTACTGGAAAATGGGATAGGCCTGAGGCGGGCAGACTGCGTTCCCCAGGGTTTTCAGCCGCAGCGCCCGGTTGTCGGTGTCCTCGGTCATGCGGGGGACTCCTTCGGGCTCGGAACGCCATAGGATGCGTCCGTCCATTTCGGGGGGAATCCCATAAGCCATTCCACCCAATCCGGATTCAGCGCGGCTTTCTCAGAACGGGGCTGCTCCTGCCGGATCACCTGGGCCGATAGGTTGGAGGACGGTGATTTGTCCCGGAAGGCCGCCGGTTTCAAAGTGGAGCGGAAACCGTCCGACGCCACCGGGGTCAGATAGAATACCGCCGCCGACAGGC
>ENA-UOJT01002257-UOJT01002257.1-human-gut-metagenome-genome-assembly--contig:-C15-NODE-2257-length-11426-cov-6.420719_pt1 | contig 11426 bp, 8 predicted proteins | sample MGYA00242357_ERZ723904 | MGnify/ENA metagenome assembly ERZ723904 | reverse complement strand
TTTTGGGCATATTCCTGACCGATCACCTACTGATCAAGCTGCTCTTTAATCTTATGTGGTGCGGGTATGGACTTTAAATCGATCAACGGCTTTGTGCCGGTTCCTTTTTTCTTGATCTTCTGTTTCTGCGGCATCCCGTCGTTCATGAAATCCGCAAGATTGATGAAGCTGATGTTCGGGAATCCTCTTCTATTGCCCGAGGATTCGTCGGAGTCATTCTTGGAATCGTCATCCGCATCGGATGCCTCCAGAATGTCAGCGGCAGTGTTGTCGGATGCGTTGTTTCCATCCTGTGCGTCAGTTGTTTCTGCGTCAGTTGTTTCTGCGTCGCTTTTTTCGTTTCCGCCGCCTGCAGATTTCTGTCCTGACGTTCCATCCGACTTTGTCGGATCTCCATACGGATTGAACGGATTATTCAACATGTTCATGAACACCGGATTATTCATCATCTGCTGATAATCGAACTGACTTACCGCATCCATCGTCTTGTGCATACAGTCGTCGCAGATACAGATGTTATTCGGCAGGTGGAACATTCTTCCCGCCTTGCTTTCCGGTCTGCGGCAAATATAACAAATATCTTCAAATTCTTTTTCATCCATAGTCGGTTACCTCATCTTCCGCTTTCTGCTATCAAAAGTATAATGCAGGATCGTTCCTGAGACAAGTAAACTTTCTCTAAACAACTGTCTCCTGTACAGAAATGGCTACTGTTCACACGCGCTATTCGCAAAACCGGGATGACTGCAGCTCTCGCCCAGCCATCCCGGTTCCGTTCTTTATCTCTGTTTGCTTTCCTGTGCAGCCTTGCTCGCCGCATTGATCTGGTCATAGGAAGAAAGCGTGACTGTCACGTTTTTCTGCTGATAACCGTTTGCTGAATTTACCATAATCGTAATTTCAACGCTCTCCCCAGCTTTATAATACTGCATCTGCTTCGTCAGCTCTTCCTGATTCTGAACGGTTACGCCGTCAAACGCCACCACAATGTTGCCGCGCACCAATCCGGCAGCTTCCGCACCGGTTCCGGAATAAACCTGCGCCACAAAAATTCCCTGGGGCATACTGAAGTTCTCGGACAAATCGCTTGTCACATTGATGCAGGAAATTCCAAGATATCCGCGCTCTTCCTCGGAATATTTCGTCCGCGTCTGGCGTTCCATCAGATCTTCAATAATCGGTCTTGCCGTCGAAATCGGAATCGCGTAACCCATTCCCTCGATTGACGAGCCGCCGATCTTATTGGAGTTAATTCCAATCACCTCGCCCCGCATATTCAGCAGCGCGCCGCCGGAGTTACCGGGGTTGATCGCTGCATCCGTCTGAATCAGGGAAGTTCCTTCTTCGGAATTGCTGCTCTCTATCTTACGGTTCAGTGCACTGATAACGCCTGTCGTCACAGACTGTCCATAGCCCAGTGCATTACCGATCGCAATGGCCGGTTCACCGATTTTCAGGCTGTCCGAATCTCCCATCCTTGCAATGCAGATTTCCTGTTTTGTGCTGTTCGCAATGGTATCCAGTTTTACTGCAACGACTGCAAGGTCTGCGGAAGCATCGGTACCCTTTACCTGCGCTTCTACGGTTTCCCCGTCGATAAACTGAACATACAGCTGCTCTGTGCTGTCCACTACATGATTGTTGGTAACGATCAAAAGCTCCTGCTCGTTTTCTCCAATGATAATCCCGGAACCGCTTGCCGTCTCATCCTGGGAATAAGTCTGTCCCCAGAAATCCTGTACCGTCTGTGTAAAATTATTCGTAATCGAAACGCACGCCGGCATTACCGCTTCTACAACCTGCGTTACATCCGTTACAACTGCAGATGCGCTCTGCTGCTGTGCAATTTCCGATGCTACAGCAACCTGTCCGTCTCCCGTTGTTGTATCCTCTGTCAGGGACGAATCTCCAGATCGTCCTGCTTCAGAGCGTTCGGGACTGTCTGTTGCTGCATGGTTTCCGTCATCTTCCTGATTTTTTGCATCATCTCCTGCATCCGGAGCTACCTCCAAAACGCCGACCGACGCGGAATCCAGCTGATTTGCCGATCGGATCGAATAAACTCCGATCAAACCGATTCCAATGCAGACGCAAACAAAGATGACAACAAGTGCGCTAACAGCAATCCATTTGCCTGCAGAATCTCTTTTTTTGGGCGCAGGCGTCTGCTGTACGCCTGGCTGATAGCCATATTTCTGTTTTGAATCATCGCCCCGGTATCTGTCGTTATAATAATTTTGATATTCGTAACGGCTGCGCGAGGGCTGCGCGCCCTGGTCAGCGTCCGATGCGCTGTTGAATGTGTCCTGCGTGTTGTCGGATGCGTTCTGTGCGTTATCCGCCGCACCCGTGCTTCCGCTGCTATATGCCGATGTGTCATCGGACACGCCACTGTATGCCGACATATCCGACGCATCCGTTTTCTGTGCACTGTCCGTGTATTCCTGCCCGCCGCTCTCCGGCGCTGTGTCGTCCATATGCTCCTGTCCGGTTGTTTCTTCCGGGTCGTATCCGTAACCCATGTTGTGACCTCTTTTCTCATTCGCTGCCGTATCCGGTGCGTCTGCTTGCTCTGCAGACAGTATACCGAATAGTTGTGTCCATTCTGTGAAAAAAGCCGCTTCCGGAGTTTTTCGGAAACGACTTTTTATGTCTTATTCTTTCTCCTGCTTCCAGTAGCCTTTCTGCAAACTGCAGAAGCGAACCAGCCCAGGCGGAAGCTTCTGGTATTTTTTACCGAAACGGTAGCCCAGCCATTTCATGCCGCTCTGCCAGATCAGCTTCGGCAGAAGCCACGGTGCGGTTTTTGCAAGATAAACGGCGGTCTTTTTGACCAGCTTCATGCCCTCGCCCTCCGGCGGCACACCGTCAAACACAGCCGGGTACTGCACATGGGATACACCGAGGTCAAAGTTTCTTGTAAACTGCTGCCAGCCGGAATAATTGTGGGAATGAATCACCTTCGCATCCGCTGCATAGGCGATCGCATAGCCCGCCTGAATCACTGCGGCAGCATAAATCATATCCTCGTTAAAAATCGTATGATTCACGAATCCGCCGAGCTGTTCAAAAATATCGCGCTTATAGGCGGCGCAGACGTTCGAGCAAAAATACGCCTTGATTCCGAGCCTCAAAAGATCCGCCTTTGTTTTGACCGACGGCTGCTCCGGGTAATTGAACTGCCTCGTATAGCGTTCCATTCGGCTGCAATTTTCTTCCGGAAGTTGTCTTGCATAGGCGGCTGCGATTTTTTCATCGGAAAACAAGGCCTTGCACAGCTCCTGCGTCAGATACGCATCCGCCGGAAGTGCATCCTGCGTCATGCAGACAAACACCTCCGCATCCGAATTGGAAACAGCGAGGTTCCGCGTTTTTCCATGATCGAACTCATCCTGAGAGATATGGAACAGCATCGCTTTTGGATGCTCTTTTAAAAATGTGTCGCAATCCATCAGCGCTTCAAACGCTTTTTTTTCGGTATTTACAATTACAATCCGGTTCACCGCAAGCACCTGCTTCTCCAGCTGCTCCACCAGCGCCAGAAAACGTTCCTTCGGGTGAAATGTCGGAATAATAACATCTACTTTTACAGAATCCATATTTTACTTTTTCATATACTGGCTGGTGTCTGCCTGTACCTTCTGGCTGTACTGTTTTACCTGATCGGAAGGTTCGTACTCGGTTACGTCGAACAGCAGCTCATGGAGCTTGACAACGTTTGTTTCCAGATCCAGCGGGATAACGCAGGAACCCTTCTTGCCAATTGTGCCGGTTGCACGACTATCTTCAAATGGCACACCGCCCTGTGCTACGATCTGATAGTTTGCAACGTCGGACAGGATGGAAGCCATTTCCGTCACATCCAGGTTGGTGTATACATTTTCCATCACCTTGTTCAGGATCGATACCAGAGTAGTCGGGCTCATGGTCTTTGCCTTATCCATACATGCCATCAGCACTTTCCGCTGACGCTCTGCACGGCCGAAGTCATCGCCGACATAGCGGATACGGCAATATGCGGTTGCCTGCAGACCGCTCAGCGTCTGCATACCGGAATGCGTAACCTTTACGATGTTCTCGTTCAGCGCATCATTTTCATTTTCTACGAACATGCTTCGCTGATAGTTGTTCAGATGGTCGATTTCGTTATCGTGCACGTCAATGTCTATGCCGCCCAGCTCGTCAATGGTCTCGATCAGCGCATCAAAGCCCACTGTCACATATTCTGTGATATCCAGGTCAAAGTTCATATTCAGCATGTTGATCGCCTGCTCCGGACCGCCCTGCGCATATGCCGCATTCGCTTTATTGTAGCTGTCCGTTCCGAGATTTAAGTAGGTATCGCGGTAAACGGAAACCAGCTTGACGTCTCCGGTGTCCTGATTGATAGATGCGATCATGACTGTGTCGGAACGGGAGCCCTTGCCGAGCTTGCCCTTTCTGGAATCCACACCAAACAGTGCGATATTACGGTAGCCTTTCATTTCCTTATTATTTTCTACCTGCGGGTTTACCACAATATCTTCTTCATTGATCTTGATCTTGTCAATCTTCGTTACCATATTGACGCCGACAATCGCAATCAGTAAAACGATCAACGCTACGATTTCCACTGCAAAGAAGATGATTCTTCTTCTCTGTTTTGCCTTACGCCTCTTCGCAGACATCTTTTTTCTGCTGCTGGAACTGCCACTTCTCTGCGGTGCTCTCTTAGAGCTATTTGTACCTGTTGACATGTTTTCCTCTCCTTGTGTTTTTTTCGCGCATTCAAATCAATACGCGTTTTCGTTGATAAATCCTCTAAAAATAGTTAAAAACATGATTTTGAAATCAAAGCTCATGCTCCAGTTTTCAATATAATAAATGTCATACTCAATTCGTTTGCGAATCGACGTATCTCCCCGGTAGCCGTTGATCTGCGCCCAGCCGGTCAGCCCCGGACGAACCTGGTGCTTGATCATATAACGCGGAATCTCTTCCTTAAACTTCTCAACATACTGCGGGCGCTCCGGTCTGGGACCTACCAGACTCATATCCCCGATCAGGATATTAAACAGCTGCGGCAGCTCATCAATGCTGGTCTTGCGCAGAATCCGCCCCACCTTTGTGACGCGGGGATCGTTTTTCGTCGTCCAGCCCTTCTTTTCTTCCTTAGTGTCCTGAACATACATTGTACGGAATTTGTACATTTTAAACGCATGATTGTGCTGTCCGATTCTTTCCTGACTGAAAATAATCGGTCCCTTACTCGTCGCACGGATCAAAATTGCTACGATCAAAAGAAGCGGCGACGTCACTATCAATCCGCAAAGCGAACCGACAATATCCACAGCGCGCTTTGCAACCGCATTTAATGTGTTGCTCAGCGGGACATAACGGATGTTGATAACCGGCAGTCCGCCAAGATCCTCCGTATAAGGCTTGCCCGGAATCAGGCTGTTATAGTCCGGAATAAACTTCGTATGCACGCCGGATTTTTCACAGAGATTGACAATCTCTTCCAGACGGTCGTAGTCCTGCAGCGCAAGGGTCACAGCGATCTCATCCAGTTTGTTTTCCGGCAGGATAAAGGGCAGGTTATCGATGGAACCAAGCACCTTGACTCCCTTGTAAACCGCGCCTCTCGGCACATTATCGTCCAGAATGCCCCGCACCATATAGCCCCACTGGGGATTGGCGATAATCCGGTCGATATAAGCTTCCGCCGCACGAGAATACCCCACCAGCAAAATGTGTTTCAAATTATAACCGCGTTTGCGCATCAGATGCAGGATTCTACGGATCAGCGCACGCACCAGAATTCCCGAAATCGTATTGATGATAGCAAATAATGCCAGCATGCCGCGGGAAAAATGCTGCAGCTCGCGGTCGATGGAGTTGGCGAGGTATAACCCTGCAAGAAACAGGATAATTCCGATCAGATTCGCCCTGATAATATTCAGTATTTCATTTTCCGGGCGTTGTACACGCTTCGGCGTATACAATTTGTTCCAGTAATAAAGGATCAGATAACCGGGCACAACAAAATAAAGGGCGGAAAAATATATGCCCATGTCCAGTACACCTATTTCTTTATCTGCAAAGCGGCTCCCGAACATCAGCCACCAGGCCAACAGATAGGAAGCTGCTGTAACCACGGCATCTACAACAACATGAAGCCGGTTCAAATAACGTTGATTATCCTTTATCATTACGGCTCGTCCCCATATTCAAAATGTAGTATACAATACCTTCCAGCAAAGCACAAGGATTTTTACGAATCGCGCAGTCAAACCGTAACACTTGTGTACGCCCACATTCACCGCTTACACACGCCGAAACAGGTTGACCCACAGCTGTAACTGCAAACTGCAATAATGCAGCAAATTTCGTCCTGCAAAGGGGACCTTATGCGCGCGTCCCGCTTTCGAAGCAGACAAACAGATTCCCGCCCGGATTCCTTTTGCGTAAGTCGCTCCAAATCCTTTTTTCATAAAAAACAGCTGTTTCATCAAAAATCCCGCCAGCAAAAAAGGCAAATTCAGGATCAGCTGCAGCAGCGGCATATTTTTATAGATCAGATAAATATTGTTTCTCGAAGAATGCGTCACCTTAAACGCATTGTACCGCGAACCGGTAGAACCGCTCCCCGCGTGATAGACGACTGCAGCCGGCTCTGTGACATTTTTCAGCCCGAAAATCTGCGCCCGGTATCCGATATCCACATCTTCCAGGTATGCAAAATGAAGCTCGTCGAACCCTCCGATCTGCTCCAGATGTGCCTTGCGGTAGAGCGCCGCCCCTGCGCAATTGGAAAAAACACGCTTTGGCGCTGTGTAATTGGAAGAAGGCCTTCCTTTGCCAATCGCATACGCCCAGCCAAATGCCGAGTACAGATCCCCCGCCGTATCGACAAGCTCCGGTTCCTTCATCGAAAGCATCTTCGCCCCGACTGAAAAAATCTTCTCATCCGCTTCCATTGCCCTTTCCAGACGTTCCAGACAGAAGCGATCGGTTTTTGTGTCGTTATTTAAAAGAAAAACATACGGTGTAGCAGCAGCTTCAATTCCGGTATTGACTGCCGTACAAAAACCCTTATTTTCCGAAAAACAGATCAGCTTCACCTGCGGAAAATGCTCCTGTATCCACGAAACACTTCCGTCCGTCGACCCGTTATCCACAACGATCACGGCGAATTCCACTGTGCTCTGAAGCAGGCTGTCCAGACAGTCCTGCAGAAAATGTTTTCCGTTATAGTTCGGTATTACCACGGTCGTCTTCATCCACCGATTTTGCTCCTCATGTTTCCTGTGTTTGCCGTCCGCGCAAGAGAGAGCCTCAGAGCGTGGATCGCCTGCCTACGCAGCAACAAAGCCGCCTGCCGCGGTACGCTCTATCTGCGGCTTACGCCTGCGGATCCCATAAAATCCCATACCCTGCCGCTGTCGCTTCTTTACAAAATTCCATACTCTTTTGAAGGATCTTTGTTTCCTGCGCTGCCGTCGGAAGCCCCTGGCAGGCTTCTTTTAATTCCGCTATCGTCTGCGCGTAACGCTCCTTTAATGCGCTGCAAACCTCCATGCTGCGCAGGTCTGCTGCCGGTGCGCTCTGCTGCAGCGCTGCACGGTGCATCGGTCCGGAATATCCTTTCCGAAGCCCTGCATACCGCATCGAACCGTCGTTTTCATATAGTCCGCTCACCAGGAAGCCTTTCGGATGCCGGATGCCAAAAACATCCCTGCCCCCCGGCAGAGGCTTTGCCCAAATTCCGATTTCCGGGCGCTGGCAAAATACACTGTCTTCATAGTCTTCCCGATAAAAGCCAAGATGTTTCAGCCCGCTCACTGTCGCCTTCCAGCCTTTTCGAAGACAATAATCTTCCAGCGCACGCTGCCCCGCCTCGTAAGCGTAGCGCTTGCTCTGCGGGTTCGACGCCGTAGACGCTTCATGGCAGCGCCAGTGGTACAGCACCTTCGGCACATGCACAAACTGTCCGCCTGCCGCATACGCCCGCAGCATCAGATCGTAATCCTGCGCCCCGTCAAATCCGCTGCGCAGCTTTAATTCTTTCAAAAATGCCGTTTCGATCACCGTAAAATGACAGATATAATTGTTGGTCAAAAGCAATTCCCCGTCAAAATCCGGCTTGAAATTCGGCTCATAGAAGCGGCTCGCCGCTCCGTCGCATTTATCTTCATCGGAAAACAGCACAAGCTTTTGTTTTCCGCGCTTTTTTTCTTTTTCCAGACAATCCGCCATCTCCCAGAGCGCATTCGCAGTCAGCAGATCGTCGTGATCCAGCAAACCGACTGCGTCTCCCGCTGCAAGCTCAATCCCTGCGTTCGTATTGGCGGAAATTCCTTTGTTCTCGGAAAGGGTGCTGAGCACGATGCTCTGATCCTTCCATTCTGCAAGATTTGATGCATCTGCCGCTTCCCGCAGACAGATTCCGTTCTTTTTTGCCCAGGCCTGTACAGACTCTGCCGTGCCTCCCGCATCCGCTACAATCAGCTCCCAGTGCGAGTACGACTGCTTCGATACGCTGTTAAGCATCTCTTCAAGATGCTCTTTTTTCGTCCGGTATGCCGGAACGACGATACTGATGCGCAAGGAAGCAGAATGCTCCCGTTGGAACGAAAGTGTCTTTTCGTCCGGCTCCTGCCAGGTATAGACCTCCTGTTCCTGCCCAATCCGCTCCAACACCGCCCACACGGCATTTCTGATTCCGTTTTTCTGCAGATAATACCAGGTTTTTTTCAGATTGGATAGGGAAAAAACAGACATCCGTCGAACTCCTTTTCCTGCTACAGACGCCTGCGCGTGCCCAAGCGCCGGAAAACTCCGACACCGGGCACGCGCCGTGTCCTTTTGATTCGTGATATAAACCCTATGCCAGAGCGCATGCTGCATTTTTGCTGCAAAATACGCTGCTGGTGCTCCGGCTTTTTCTTTTACAGAATTGCCTTCAGGTCAGCGGTCAGCTTGTCAACCTTTGCCTGTGCATCCTCCAGGCTGGTTCCCTTTACGCCCATATAGAATTTAATCTTAGGCTCGGTTCCGGAAGGACGTGCACAGCACCAGGAATTGTTGGTCAGTTCAAAGTACAGAACGTTGGACTTGGGAAGTCCGGTCGGACGAACCTCGCCGGTTGCCATATCTTTAACCTGATCCTTATCGTAGTCGCGCATCTCTACAACCTGCAGGTCGCCAAAATTCTTCGGCGGGTTGCTGCGAAGCTTTTCCATCATTGCGGAGATCTGGGCTGCGCCGTCAATTCCCTTCAGGGTGATGGCATACTGGGTTTCTTTGTAGTAGCCATATTTCTCATACAGTGCAAGCATCTGATCCCAGCAGGTCATGCCGTGTTTCTTGCACCATGCAGCAGTCTCACACAGACACATTACTGCAACAATCGCATCCTTATCTCTTGCATGGGTGCCTGCCAGACAGCCGTAGGACTCTTCCAGACCGAATACATAGTGGCCTTTCCCAGCCTGCTCCATCCATTTGATCTGCTCGCCGATATACTTAAAGCCGGTCAGGACTTCTCTTAATTCTACGTTATAATCTGCTGCAATCGCTGCTGCCATGTTGGTCGTAACGATGGTGGATACCATAACAGGATCAACCGGCATCCGGTTGGTAGCGGTGCGCTCGCGCAGGATGTACTCTGCAATCAGCATGCCGGACATGTTGCCGGTGAAGGGCATGTACTCGCCGGTCTTGGAATCCTTTGCATAAATGCCGAGACGGTCTGCATCCGGGTCAGTAGCCAGAACGATGTCTGCGTCCACCTTCTTTGCAAGCTTTAATGCCAGGGTAAATGCCTTGGGATCTTCAGGGTTCGGGTAATCCAGCGTCGTAAATGCAGGATCGGGACGTTCCTGTTCGGGAACAACATAAACGTGCTTGAAGCCCAGCTCAGCCAGAATTCTTCTGACGGGCTTGTTGCCGGTACCATGGAACGGTGTGTACACGATTTTCAGTTCATCCGCTACTTCTTTGATGATTTCGGGATGAATGATCTGTTTCTTTAACTCTTCCATGTAGGCAACGTCGATTTCTTCGCCGATGTACTGATACAGACCGGCTTCAATGGCATCGTCCTTGGACATGGTTTTTACCGTATGGAAATCGGTTACATGCTCTACCTCGTCGATGATCTCATGATCCTTGGGAGCAGTTACCTGTGCACCGTCCTCCCAGTAAACCTTGTAGCCGTTGTATTCCGGAGGATTGTGGCTCGCCGTTACAACGATACCGGAAATACAGCCTAAGGTACGCAGTGCAAAGGACAGCTCAGGTGTCGGACGGAGTTCATCGAATACATACGCCTTAATGCCGTTTGCAGCCATGCACAGTGCAGCCTCATCTGCAAATTCAGGAGAATAATAACGGCTGTCGTATGCAATTGCAACGCCCTTTTCAGCGCCGCCCTGCTTTAAAATGTAGTTTGCCAGCCCCTGTGTTGCTTTTCTGACAGTATAAATATTCATCCGGTTGGTTCCGGCTCCGATCACACCGCGCAGACCGCCGGTACCAAACGCCAGATCCTTGTAAAAACGATCTTCAATCTCCGCCTGATTATCTGCAATTTTACGGAGCTCTTCCTTGGTTCCTTCATCAAAGTAGGAATCCTCCAGCCAGAATTTGTACTGATCCATGTAATTCATCGCTTTTGCTACCTCCATCTTTTCTGATGCCTGCCGTCTCTTACGTCCCTGCCTGTCAGTCTTCCCTTGGCTGCAGTGCATCTTCTTTAGGTCAGTATACACTATTTTTTCAGACCCGTAAAGAAAAGTCAGATTTATCTAACGAAAAATTCGGGTTGAAATAAGGATCTCCGGCTTCCAGCTCGGCTTTCCATTTGTTGCGGAAGCGTTCGGACTCTTCGTTATACCGTTTTGCTTTTTCTCCCTGATCGTCTAATCCTCTCGAAATCGATTCGAAGTGATACAGCTCGGCAAAGGGCGTAAAGACGTTCAGATAACCAGCCTTGCGCAGCTTCAAACAGAAGTCCACATCGTTTAATGAAATTTCAAAGCTCTCGTCCAGACCGCCGACCTGCTCATAGAGCGATTTTTTCACCAAAAGACATGCTCCGGTTACTGCCGTCATGTCCTGCGCATAGCACAGACGTCCCATGTATCCTAAATTTTCCCGCTTCTGGCGGTAATGCACATGTCCTGCCGTCCGATGCGCGCCAAGTCCGATCACGACGCCCGCATGCTGGATCGTTTTATCCCCATAGTAGAGCTTTCCGCCGACTGCGCCGACGTCCGGGCGCTGCGCATACATCAGAAGCTCTTCCATCCAGTTGATCGTAATTACCTGCGTATCGTTGTTTAACAACAGCACATAGTCTCCGGTCGCAAAAGAGACGCCGAAATTGTTGATTTTCGAATAATTAAATTTACACTCGAAGGTCACCACACGCATCTGCGGAT
>ENA-UOJT01002252-UOJT01002252.1-human-gut-metagenome-genome-assembly--contig:-C15-NODE-2252-length-11461-cov-21.035157_pt1 | contig 11461 bp, 10 predicted proteins | sample MGYA00242357_ERZ723904 | MGnify/ENA metagenome assembly ERZ723904 | reverse complement strand
CCGGCGCGGATAAATTGCGGCAAAATTTTTGCCGGGCGATCCTCGCAAGGGTTTGCGAAGGGCTTTTCGGCGGCGTTGTACGACGCTATCAATGAGGCGTATAGCACTATCGGAAAAAATAATAAATATTTTTTGTAATTTCGGCTGTTATTTTTTTCACAATTATGAAAGTTTTTCTACCTTTGTGCCGTTGAAGTCCGGACCTGCGGACTGAAACGTCAGGTTGAAAAGAGGATTTTAATCAAATAAATTGCAATTATGGACAAAATGGATCTGAAAAAGTACGGGATCACGGGCGTGACCGAGATCGTGTACAATCCCTCCTACGACGAACTGTTCCGTGAGGAGACGAAAAAAGGCCTGCGCGGCTATGAGAAGGGTCAGCTGACCGAGACCGGCGCCGTGAACGTGATGACCGGCGTTTACACCGGCCGTTCGCCCAAGGACAAGTTTTTCGTGATGGACGAGACCACCAAGGACACGATCTGGTGGACTTCCGACGAATATAAGAACGACAACAAGCCGGTTACGAAGAAGGCCTGGAAGGAGCTGAAGAAAATCGCCGTCGAGGAGCTTTCGGGCAAGAAACTCTTCGTTGTGGACACGTTCTGCGGCGCCAACGAGAACTCGCGCCTGAAGATCCGCTTCATCATGGAGGTGGCCTGGCAGGCTCACTTCGTGAAGAACATGTTCATCCGTCCGACGGACGAGGAGCTGGAGAATTACGGCGAGCCCGACTTCGTGGTGCTCAACGCTTCGAAGGCCAAGGTGAAGAACTACAAGGAGCTGGGTCTGAACTCGGAGACGGCCGTTGTCTTCAACCTCACCGAGAAGATGCAGGTGATCATCAACACCTGGTACGGCGGCGAGATGAAGAAGGGCATGTTCTCCTACATGAACTACCTGCTTCCGCTGAAGGGCATGGCTTCGATGCACTGCTCGGCCAACACCAACGAGAAGGGCGAGACCGCTATCTTCTTCGGCCTGTCGGGAACCGGCAAGACCACGCTTTCGACCGACCCGAAGCGTCAGCTCATCGGTGACGACGAGCACGGCTGGGACGACGACGGCGTATTCAACTTCGAGGGCGGCTGCTACGCCAAGGTGATCAACCTCTCGCAGGAGAACGAGCCTGACATCTGGAACGCCATCCGCCGCAACGCGCTGCTGGAGAACGTGACGGTGGACAAGAAGGGCAAGATCGACTACGCCGACAAGTCGGTTACGGAGAACACCCGCGTATCGTACCCGATCTTCCACATCGAGAACATCGTGAAGCCCGTATCGAAGGCTCCGGCCGCCAAGAAGGTCATCTTCCTCTCGGCCGACGCATTCGGCGTGCTGCCCCCGGTTTCGATCCTGACCCCCGAGCAGACGAAGTACTACTTCCTCTCGGGCTTCACCGCCAAGCTCGCAGGCACGGAGCGCGGCATCACCGAGCCTACGCCGACCTTCTCGGCCTGCTTCGGCGCAGCCTTCCTGTCGCTGCACCCCACCAAGTACGGCGAGGAGCTGGTGAAGAAGATGCAGAAGTCGGGCGCCAAGGCCTACCTCGTGAACACGGGCTGGAACGGAACCGGCAAGCGTATCTCGATCAAGGACACGCGCGGCATCATCGACGCGATCCTCGACGGTTCGATCGACAAGGCTCCGACCAAGACCATGCCTATCTTCGATTTCGTGGTTCCGACCGCCCTGCCGGGCGTAGACCCCGCTATCCTCGATCCGCGCGACACCTACAAGAGCGCCAAGGATTGGGAGGTTAAGGCAGAGGATCTGGCCAACCGCTTCGTGAAGAACTTCGTGAAGTTCACGGGCAACGAGGAGGGCAAGAAGCTCGTAACCGCAGGCCCGAAGGTAAAGTAATTCCCTGCGGCTTGAGCCGCTGCAAATAGATGAATCCCGGTTTCCGCAGTTGGAGACCGGGATTTTTATGTTATGGAACAGGCACGGTCCGGCAGATGGGCGGCAGATGGGCGGCAGATGGGCGGCAGATGGGCGGCGGATGACGGCGGATGACGGTGGATGGACGGTGGATGGGAGGCGGATGACGGTGGATGGGCGGCGGATGTGTGCGGACGGGTTTGCGATCGGAGGCGATCCGTCTGCGCCGGTCGCTGTCGGTTTTGTCGGTCGCTGTCGGTTTTGTCGGTCGCTGTCGGTTTTGCCGGGGCGATGCGGGGTTGCCGCGCCCGTGCGCGCGGGGTTTGCCGGACAAACGGATGGAAAAAGCCCGGCTGGAATAAATTTCCAGCCGGGCTTTTCGTCTTGCGGAAGCCGGCAGGTCAGACCGTCATAATCTCCTTCTCCTTCTTCGAAAGCGCTTCGTCCAGCGTCTTGGAGAACTTTTCGAGCAGTTTCTGCGACTGCGTTTCGCCGTCCTTCGATTCGTCCTCGGGCATGCCCTCCTTCTGGGCCTTCTTGAAGGCTTCCACCGCGTCGCGGCGGGCGTTGCGCAGGCTGATGCGGGCGGTCTCCGCTTCGGCGCGCACCTGCTTCACCAGCTCTTTGCGGCGCTCCTCCGTAAGGGGCGGAATCGTCAGGCGGATCTGCTCGCCGTTGTTCGAGGGCGTCAGGCCGATGTTCGAGTCGATGATGGCTTTCTCGATCGGGCGCAGCATGTTCTTGTCCCACGGCTGGATCAGGATGGTCCTGGCGTCGGGTACGGTGACGCTGGCAGCGCCCGAAACGGGAACCTGCGAGCCGAAATAGTCGACCATCACGCCGTTCAGGGCGTTGGGCGACGCCTTGCCGGCGCGAACGTTCAAAAGTTCCTCTTCGAGGTGGTCGATGGCCTTCTGCATGCGGCCCGTAGCTTCGTTGAGAATCGTCTTGGTATCCATAAGTGTTGGGGTTTAATTTTCGAGTGTTTTTTCGATGGTGCGGATCAGCTCCTCGAATTCATGTTCGTCGTAGCCCACCGTGGCCAGCACGACCTTGCCCTTGCGGTCGATCACGAAGTTCCGCGGGATGTAGTTCGAGGCGTAGCGGTCGTAGACGGTGCGTGCGGGGTCGAGTCCCATCGGGAAGGCGTAACCCGTCTTTTCGCGGAACGCCTCCACGGCCTCGCGTTTCTCGCCTCGCGATACGGGCAGGAAGACGAACTCCTTGCCGGCGAAGTGGTCGATGATGTCCGTCTGCACGCGGGTCAGCTCCTGCCGGCAGGGCGGACACCACGTGGCCCAGAAGTTGAGCAGCACGACTTTGCCCTTCAGGTCGCCGAGCGTCATGGAGCTGCCGTCGACCATCTCGACCGTGAAGTCCGGAGCCGTGTCTCCGGCCTTTACGAGCGTTGTCGATTCGGCGTCCGTCTCGGCGCCCTTCTTGGCGTTGCGGTTGCCGCACGAGGGCAGCAGCAGGATGACGGCGATGATCGCGGCGATCAGCGCCAGCATCACCCACAGCGATTTGTTGCTTTTCTTGGTTGCCATAGTCTTACAGTTTTACCAGCGTTCCGATCTTCTCCCCGGCAAGGACCTTGCCGAGGTTGCCCGCGGTGTCCATGTCGAAGACGATGATCCGGAGACCGTTCTCGCGGCAGAGTGTGAAGGCCGTGAGGTCCATGACCTTCAGACGGCGGTCGAGGACCTCCTCGAACGTGATTTCGTCGAATTTCGTCGCTGCGGGGTCCTTCTCCGGGTCGGCCGTGTAGACGCCGTCCACGCGGGTACCCTTCAGCATCACGTCGGCCTCGATCTCGATGCCGCGCAGCGCCGACGCCGAGTCGGTCGTGAAGTAGGGGTTCGACGTGCCGCCTCCGACGATCACCACGTAGCCCGCTTCGAGGTATTCGATGGCACGGGCTTTGGAGTAGTATTCGCCGATGGGTTCCATGCGGATCGAGGTGAGCACCTTGCATCGGACGCCGTTGTCTTCGAGCGCCGACTGGAGCGCCAGCGAGTTGATGATCGTGGCGAGCATGCCCATCTGGTCGCCCTTCACGCGGTCGAAGCCCTTTTTGGCGCCCGTGAGGCCGCGGAAGATGTTGCCGCCGCCGATGACGATGCCGATCTGGACGCCCGTTGCTGCGGCGGCTTTGATCTGCTCGGCGTAGGATTGCAGCGTCTCGGGGGAAAGCCCGTATTTCTGTCCGCCTTGCAGCGATTCGCCGCTCAATTTCAGGAGTATTCGCTTGTATTTCATCGTGGGTCGCGTTTTATCGTAGTGCGAAGATAGGTATTTTTTCGAAAAAATTCATATATATTCCTTATCTTTGGTGTCGTAACGACACTTTTACCGGTCGGAGCGTTTTGCCGGGCCGCGCGCGATTCGGTTTTGGAGGCGTCCGTTCTTTTTTCTATCTTTGCAATCCTTATGTCGTCGGAAGAATATAAACTGCTCGATACGATTTCCTCACCGCGGGAGTTGAAAAAACTCCCGCCGGAGGAGCTGTCCGCCTACTGCGACGAGCTGAGGCGTTACATCATCGACGAGTGTGCGGTCAATCCGGGCCACCTGGCATCGAGCCTCGGGGCCGTGGAACTGGCTGCGGCCCTGCATTACGTCTTCGACACCCCGGAGGACCGGATCGTCTGGGACGTCGGCCATCAGACCTACGCCCACAAGATCATCACGGGACGCCGCGAGGCGTTTAAAACCAAACGGCAGCTGAACGGCATCAGCGGTTTTCCGCGCATGTCCGAGAGCGAATACGATTCTTTCGGGGGCGGGCACGCTTCGGTGTCGATCTCCGCGGCGTTCGGCATGGCCAAGGCCGCCGAACTGCGGGGCGAGAAGCGGCAGGTCGTGGCCGTGATCGGCGACGGCTCGATGACCGGAGGGCTTGCGTTCGAGGGGCTGAACAACGCCGGGGCCTCGAAGCGCACCAACCTGCTGGTGATTCTCAACGACAACAACATGGCCATCGACCAGGCCACGGGAGCGCTGAAAAACTACCTGCTGAAAATCTCGACCTCGGTGCACTACAACCGTTTCAAACAACGGCTGTGGGGGCTGATGTCGCATACGCCGCGGCTGCTGCGGCTCTGCCAGAAGGCGGGCAACGCCGTGAAGCAGGGGCTGCTGAACAAGAGCAATTTTTTCGAAAGTCTCAATTTCCGTTATTTCGGTCCGGTGGACGGTCACAACCTCAAGGAGTTGGTGCGGACGCTTCGGGCGTTGCGCGACATCGAGGGGCCTAAACTGCTGCACGTGATGACGGTCAAGGGCAAGGGCTACCTGCCGGCCGAGCACGACCAGCCCGCCTGGCACGCCCCGGGGCGTTTCAATCCCGATACGGGCGAGCGGATTTCGGCTCCGGGCGGCGCAGCGCGTTATCAGGACGTGTTCGGCGAAACCCTGCTGGAACTGGCGCGCCGCGACGGGCGCGTCGTGGGCGTCACGCCCGCCATGCCGTCGGGCTGTTCGATGAACATTCTGCTGCGCGAGATGCCCGGCCGCTGTTTCGACGTGGGCATCGCCGAAGGGCATGCCGTGACTTTCTCGGCCGGACTGGCCGCGGCGGGCATGATTCCCTTCTGCAACATTTATTCGAGTTTCATGCAGCGGGCCTACGACAATGTGATCCACGACGTTGCGATTCAGGATCTTCCGGTGGTGATGTGTCTCGACCGGGGCGGCCTGGTGGGCGAGGACGGGGTGACGCACCACGGGGTCTTCGACATGGCCGCTTTCGGCGCCGTGCCGGGACTGACGATCGCCGCGCCGATGAACGAACCCGAACTGCGCAACATGATGTATACGGCCCTCGGATCGGGACATCCCTTTATGATCCGCTATCCGCGGGGGCACGGCGAGGGCTTGCCGTGGCGCGGCGAGAAGTTCGAGACGCTGCCCGTCGGACGTGGCCGCCGCCTGCGCGAGGGCGCAGACGTGGCGCTGTTGACCGTGGGGACCGTCGGCAACGCCGCCGCACGGGCCGCCGGACGCGCTGCCGCGGAAGGCGTGAGCGTCGCGCATTACGACCTGCGGTTCGTGAAACCGCTGGATGAAGCGTTGCTGGACGAAGTGGGGCGTAAGTTCCGCCGTGTGGTCACGGTCGAGGACGGTTCGCTGCGCGGAGGCGTCGGCGAAGCCGTCGCGGCGTTCTTCAACGGCCGCGGCTACGACGTGCGGGTGCAGCGGCTCGGCATCGGCGACGAATGGGTCGAACACGGCACGCCCGGGCAGTTGTACGCCCTGTGCGGCTACGACGAGGAGGGCATTCTGCGCGCCCTGCTCGATACCCGCGCGTAAATTTTCCGCAACGCATTTTTTCGGCACAAATTCTGTGTGATGGCTTCCCAAAACGACCGGGAAATGAAAATCGTCATTTTATTGCTTGCTGCCGCCCTTTTGATTCTGGGTGCGGTGACTGTCGCGGCGGCTTCGGACCGCACCGACCGCATGCCTGTCGCCGTGTTCGACCTGCGGCGTTATATGGGAACATGGTATGAGATCGCCCGCTACGATCATTCGTTCGAACGGCGGCTGGCGGGTGTGCAGGCGCACTACGAATTGCTGTCCGACGGTCGGGTGACCGTCGAGAACAGCGGCGTCGACTATCGTTCGGACCGTCGCAAACGGGCGCGCGGCAAAGCCCGCGCCACGGCGATGCCGGGGCGTTTGCGGGTCTCGTTTTTCTGGTTTTTCTATTCGGATTACAACGTGCTGGAACTCGGCCCCGATTACGACTGGGCGCTGGTGGGCGGCGGTTCGTCGAAATACCTCTGGATTCTCTCGCGCACACCCCGTCTGCCGAGCCGTACGCTCAACCACATCCTGCGGCTGGCCGAAGCGCGGGGCTACCGCACCGGGAAACTGTTGTTCGTGGATCAGGGGCAGGGAATTTCGCCGCCTTTGCCGTAAAGGCATTTGTCAGAGCATGAACACCCAGTCGTCGCCTTTCGAGAGGGCCGGGTCCAGGCGGAAGCCTTCCCATTCGAACGACCGGAGCGTCGCGGGATCGGCGATGCGGTTTTTCAGGATATGCCGCGTCATCTCTCCGCGGCACATTTTCGTATAGACCACGACGGTTTTCAGCCGGTCGCCCTCGCGGATGCGGAATTCGGGCGTGATGACCCGCGCTTCGCGGCAGACGCGTTTCCAGTCGAACAGCCGCTTCATCTCTCCGCTCGCCAGGTTGACCAGAATGCCGTCGTCGGCGTGAATCCGGCCCAGCAGGTCGTCGGTCAGCCGGCTTTGCCAGTAGGAAAACATCGTTTCGTCGCCGCGGCCGGGCAGTACGGCGTCGCCTTCGAGCCGGTAGGTGCGGATGGCATCCAGCGGACGGAGCAGTCCGTAGAGGAACGAGGTGATATTGAGGTGCCGTTGGGCGTATTCGAAATCGGCGTCGGTGAAACTCGCCGGGTCGATGCGTTTGAAGACGATTCCCGTGTAGGCCGTAAGGGCTGGGATCGCCGCGTCGTCGTCGCCGTGGAAGCGGCCGTAGCGCAGGCGGTTTTCGGCGGCGATACGACGGTTGACGCGCAGGAGCCGGGCCAGTTCGTCGGTCGGGAGCGTCGCCAGCCCGGCGGCCAGTTCAGAGGCCTCGCTGCGGTAGGCGGGCCGGGTCGTGCGGGGCGTCGGGACGGAACTGCGCTCCGTCATCGTCTTGGCGCAGGAGAGGAGCAGCTGCATGGCGTTCGGGCGTTAAGCTACGGAGCAGGGGATGCCGAGCGCTTCGACGCGCGCGGCGATGGCCTGCAACTCCTCTTTGGTGACTTTTTCGAGCGTCGGGCAGGGGGTGTCGCGGTCGAGCGAGTAGACCATCACCTGCCGCGGGCGGATTTCGGCGACGAGCCGGAGCCAGGCCGAGACTTCCTCTTCGGTGGTGTTGTCGACGGGCTGTCCGCCGCACTCCCCGCGCAGGAACATCGTTTGCAGAATCATGCGCCCGTCGAAGCGTTTCATCGCTTCGACGATGCCCCGCACCGTGTAGGACGCGCTTTGCGGGTTGTTCATCCGCCGCACCGTCGCGTCGAACGCCGAATCGAGTTTGAGGATGTTGTTGTCCACGCGCAGCAGGGCGCGGCGGACGCTGTCGCGGTGGATCTGCGTGGCGTTGGAGAGCACCGAGACCTTCGCCGCGGGGCACAGCGCGTCGCGCAGGGCGATCGTGTCGCCGATGACGGCTTCGAAATCGGGGTGCATGGTCGGTTCGCCGTTGCCGGCGAAGGTGATCACGTCGGGCGGCGTGGAGTCGGCCACCATGCGCCGCAGGGTGGCTTCGAGCTGTGTGCGCACGTCCTCGCGGCTGTTGAAGCGTCGTCCGCCCGGGTGCTCGGCATTCCAGCCGCACTCGCAGTAGATGCAGTCGAACGAGCAGAGTTTCGAGGAGAGCGGGAGCAGGTTGACTCCCAGCGAAAGGCCCAGCCGCCGCGAATGCACCGGGCCGAAGATAATGTCGTGAAATAGCGCTGTCATGGTGCGAAATTAAGAATTAAGAATTAGGAATTCAAAATTAATTCCTAATTTTACCAAAATACCGTTTTATGAAATTCAAATTCGGACTTTTGCCGCGCGTCGTGCTGGCCATTGCGCTGGGCGTCGCCTGCGGATTCTTCCTCCCCGGCTGGGCGACGCGCATCGCGCTGACCTTCAATGCGATTTTCGGGCAGTTTCTGGGATTCGCCATTCCGCTGCTGATTCTCGGGCTGGTGGCTCCGGGCATCGCCGATCTGGGCCGGAACGCCGGGCGTCTGCTGGCCCTGACCGCCGCGCTGGCCTATGCCTTCACGCTCTTTTCGGGGTTCGGGACCTATCTGACGGGGCGGCTTCTCTTTCCGGCGCTGCTCGAAGGCTCCGCCGCCGTATTGCCCGAGGAAGGGGCGGCCCTTGCGCCCTATTTCACGGTCGAAATGCCTCCCGTGATGGGTGTGATGTCGGCGCTGGTCCTCGCCTTCGTGCTGGGGCTGGGCATGGCCTATATCCGTTCGGTGACGCTCAAGGCGGCGATGGACGATTTCAAGCGGATCATCGAGCTGGTGATTCTGCGCGTCATCATTCCGCTGCTGCCCTTCTACATTTTCGGCATCTTTCTGTCGATGACCCAGTCGGGGCAGGTGGCCGGGGTGCTGGACGTCTTCGTGAAACTGATCGCGGTGATCTTCTGCATGACGGTCGTGCTGCTTCTCGTGCAGTTCTCCGTCGCGGGGCTTGCGGCGCGTAAAAATCCGCTGAAGATGCTCCGCACGATGCTCACCGCCTACATGACGGCCCTCGGAACGCAGTCGTCCGCCGCGACGATCCCCGTGACGCTGGCCCAGACCGTGAAGCTCGGCGTGCGGCCCGAACTGGCGTCGTTCGTCGTGCCGCTGTGCGCCACGATCCACCTCTCGGGTTCGATGATGAAGATCACGGCCTGTGCGCTGGCCGTGTCGATGATCGCCGAGCTGGATATTCCGGCGTCGACCTTCGCGGGGTTCATCCTGCTGCTGGCCGTGACGATGGTGGCGGCTCCGGGCGTGCCGGGAGGGGCGATCATGGCGGCGCTGGGACTGTTGGAGTCGATGCTCGGTTTCGACGAGACCCTCGCGGGGCTGATGATCGCCACCTACATCGCCATGGACAGCTTCGGAACGGCGACCAACGTGACGGGCGACGGCGCCGTGGCGGTGATCGTCGATGCGATCGACCGGCGGCGTTGAAAAACTCCGTTCCCGGGCCGCCGTCGGCGGCCCTTTTCCTTATTTAGAATTGAAATAAGTATAAATGCGTATCCTTGTGGAATAAAAAACGGCTACTTTTGAATGCCGATTCCGTTTTATGTATACTTTTGTGCGTCCAAAACGGAAAAAAGAGACACAAACTCATAATTACAAGACAAATATGGTTGATATTTTTGCACGCCTCGAGAAAAATGCGGGCGGACCGATCGGTCAGTACATGTCGTACGCCCACGGTTATTATGCCTTTCCCAAACTCGAAGGCGACATCGGTCCCCACATGGTTTTCCGGGGCAAGAAGATGCTCAACTGGAGCCTGAACAATTACCTCGGACTGGCCAACCACCCCGAGGTGCGCAAGGCCGACGCCGAAGGCGCCGCGCAGTTCGGCATGGCGGCCCCGATGGGCGCCCGCATGATGAGCGGACAGACCGTTTACCACGAGCGTCTGGAGCGTGAACTGGCTGCGTTTGTCGGCAAGGAGGATGCCTTCCTGCTCAATTTCGGTTACCAGGGCATGATCTCGATCATCGACTGCCTGCTGACCCCCCGCGACGTGGTCGTCTACGATGCCGAGGCGCACGCCTGCATCATCGACGGACTGCGCCTGCACAAGGGCAAACGCTTCGTTTTCGGTCATAACGACATGGAGTCGCTGCGCCTGCAGTTGCAGCATGCCACGGATCTGGCCGAGGAGCAGAACGGCGGCGTGCTGGTGATCACCGAGGGCGTGTTCGGCATGAAGGGCGACCTGGGCAAGCTCGACGAGATCGTGGCGCTGAAGAAGGATTTCCAGTTCCGTCTGCTGGTGGACGACGCCCACGGCTTCGGTACGATGGGCCCGGGCGGTCGCGGCACGGCGGCGCATTTCGGCGTTGTCGACGGCGTGGACGTGCTCTTCAACACCTTCGCCAAGTCGATGGCCGGGATCGGCGCTTTCGTGAGCGGTCCCCGCTGGCTGATTAACCTGCTGCGCTACAACCTGCGTTCGCAGCTTTACGCCAAGTCGCTCCCGATGCCGATGGTGATCGGCGCGCTGAAGCGTCTGGAGCTGATCCGCAACCATCCCGAATTCCAGGAGAAGCTCTGGGAGAACGTCCGTGCGCTTCAAAGCAGCCTGAAAGAGAACGGGTTCGAGATCGGTGTGACCAACTCGCCGGTGACGCCCGTCTTCCTGAAGGGCGGTATTCCCGAGGCCACGAATCTGGTCGTGGACCTGCGCGAGAACCACGGTATTTTCTGCTCGATGGTGGTTTATCCCGTGATTCCGAAGGGTGAGATCATCCTGCGCATCATCCCGACGGCGGTGCATACGCTGGAGGATGTGAAAGTTACGATTGAGGCTTTCAAGGCCGTTCGCGAGAAACTCGAAACCGGCGTATACGCTTCGATGCCCATTCCGGCACGTGCCGACGAAGGGTTTATGGTCCGCTAAAGGCGGTTTCCGATACGGATGTCCCCGGCTTTGCGGCCGGGGACATTTTGTTTTTGACAAAAGTAGCCGAAAAATTTTGCAGAATAAATTTTTCATTTTATATTTGCAGTCCCGAAACGCAGGAAACGAAGTTTTCCCGGGCGGGGAAGATAGATTTTGCGGAAATAGCTCAGTTGGTAGAGCGCAACCTTGCCAAGGTTGAGGTCGCGGGTCCGAGTCCCGTTTTCCGCTCACGACAAACGAGTGATAATCAATGAATTATCGCTCGTTTTTCTTTTTCTACCGTGTGTTACAGATGTCCGTTGTGTAACACAAAATGCCTTGAAATCGCCGTTTGTGATACAGAGTGTGATACATAAAATCGTGCACTACTGTCCCGTAAAAGCGGGCAAGTCGGTCTTTGAAATAGTTGAAACATAGT
>ENA-UOJT01002236-UOJT01002236.1-human-gut-metagenome-genome-assembly--contig:-C15-NODE-2236-length-11550-cov-6.431666_pt1 | contig 11550 bp, 8 predicted proteins | sample MGYA00242357_ERZ723904 | MGnify/ENA metagenome assembly ERZ723904 | reverse complement strand
AAAATCAACTCCTGCGAGTATTGTGATAGATACGGGTCGAAAAACGACCTGAAAAAGCGCATATTGATGCAGATTCTGTGGATAGAAAGGCTTTTACAGGGGAATGGAGAGAGAAAAGAAAACAAAAGCAATAGAAATGACAACAGGTTCGATCTGGAAGAACCTGTTTTTCCTGAGCTGCCCGCTGGTATTTTCCCAGGTGCTGGAAGTGCTGTTTAATATGAGTGACGTAGCGGTGGTAGGGCGATTTTCGGATTACCGGGCACTGGGGGCAGTTGGTTCGACAACGCTTCTGGTCACGCTGTTTACCGGCTTCCTGATCGGAATGGGCTGCGGTGTTAATGTGCGGATGGCTCATGAGCTGGGTGCAAGGCGCAGGGAATCCGTGATTAAAACCGTGCATTCCGCCTTTGTGATCTGTCTGATCGTCGGTCTGCTTGTGGGTGCAGCCTGTTTTTTCTTTGCAGAGGGACTGCTTGGAATTCTGCATACCAAAGAAGAGCTGATGGACAGTGCTGTTTTGTATCTGAAAATTTATGCACTGGGCATGCCGGGTATGGCACTGTATAACTGCGGCAACGGTATTCTGAGCGCCACCGGGGATACGAAGCGTCCGCTGGTATATCTGTCCATTGCAGGAATTGTAAACGTTATTTTAAATCTGTTTTTTGTTATCGTGTGCCATATGGCAGCAGAGGGCGTGGCCATCGCCAGTGTGATCGGACAGTATTTATCTGCACTTCTGATCGTGCTTCATCTGCTGCGACGGACGGACGACTGTGGGCTGCACCCTTCGAAGCTCAGACTGGATCCGGCCTGCGGAAAAGCGATCCTGGTGCTTGGCATACCTACCGGTATCCAGAATGCCATCTTTGCTATCGCGAACCTTTTTGTGCAGTCCGGCGTCAATTCCTTTGATGCGGTGATGGTGTCCGGAAATGCAGCTGCAGCGAATGCGGACACGCTGATTTTTAATATTATGGCAGCGTTTTATACCGGCTGTTCCAGCTTTATCGGACAGAACTGGGGCGCTGGCAACCGGGAACGGATGAAAAAGAGCTATCTCGTCGGGCTGACCTATTCCTTTGCGGCAGGTGCGATCTTTGGCGGACTTCTGCTGATTTTCGGACGACAGTTTCTGTCGCTGTTTGCGACGGAGCCTGCTGTAATCGATGCCGGAATGCAGCGTGTGAAGATCATGGGATTTTCTTATATGATCAGTGCGTTTATGGACTGCAGCATCGCAGCCTCCCGAGGAATCGGAAAGAGCATTGTGCCGATGGTCATCGTTATTTTAGGCTCCTGTGTGTTCCGGGTGATCTGGGTGTATACCATTTTTGTATGGATTCATACGATTCCGGCGCTGTACTCTCTCTACTTTTTCTCCTGGGCGATTACATCTGTGGCGGAGGTGCTCTATTTCAGGCACAGCTTTCGGCAGCTGGAATTTCAGAGCTGAGTCCGGGGACGAGAACCGTCAAAATCCGGCAGTTCTTCTGCAGACAGATAAGGTTTTGGCGCTGCTGCGCCGCCCTTTCCGAATGATAGAGGGCTTCTGCTGCATAGATTAAAAAGAAGGAACCGGAAAAGGCGGTTTTCCATGGAACATCTGGAACATAAAAAAGAGAAACGAAATGAAAGGGCAGCAATTCAACTGGGACTTTTTCTGGTTGGATTGCTGCTTTTTGGAACTGCTGCGGGAGGGCAGCTGACAGGGGAGGAAAAAAACGGGAAGGAAAAGGCAGCAATACAGTCTTCTGGCGGCGTATCCGATGCAGCAGAGCCAAAAAAGATCGCCCTTACCTTTGATGACGGTCCGCATCCGGTCTATACGAAAATACTTTTGGACGGCCTGGCAGAGCGGGGTGCAAAAGCCAGTTTTTTTGTTACAGGGGAGAATGCAGAAAAATATCCGGAGCTGATTTTGCGTATGCAGAAGGAGGGACATCTGATCGGAAACCACACCTATAGTCATATTCAGCTGACAAGCAATAACCGGGAAGCCTTTCGACAGGAGCTGATTTCCACGAATGAGGTATTGAAGGAGATAACAGGAGCGGAACCCATTTTTGTCCGTCCGCCCTATGGAAGCTGGGACAAAGGCTTCGAACAGGAGCTGAATATGTTCCCGGTGCTGTGGACGATCGATCCCCTGGACTGGTGCAGTCAAAGCAGCACCAATGTTGAAAAGCGAATCTTGTCCAAAGCGCGGGAAAATGCGATTATCCTGCTGCATGATGAATATGCTTCCAGTATTGAGGCGGCACTCTTTATTGTGGATGAGCTGCAAAGCCAAGGCTATGTCTTTGTGACAGTCGAAGAAATAATGCTGATATCCTGAAATCCAATAGTTGGATGAAATCCAACATGTACAGCAGGGAAAATAGTTGTTATAATCAAAAGTGGAAGCGATTGAAAAATAAAATGTTTCAATCACGAGATTTGTGTCTGCGCGCACCTGACACAAACTCGACATGCGCAAAAAGCGTGCGCAGAAATGAGTGGAAAGAATGCAATATACCTACACAGAGCTGGCAGCGTATCTGCTGCTGTACAGCTTTATCGGATGGGCACTGGAGGTTGCCTTTTTTGCAGTAAAAGAAAGAAGATTTTGCAACCGCGGATTTTTCAGTCTGCCTCTTTGTCCGGAATACGGCATAATGATGGATATTCTGATCCTTTTGCTGCCGGAGCAGGGGACAAAATGGCTGCTGCAGTTTCTGACCACTTGGATGGTCGTGTCCGTTGTGGAATATTTTTCCGGAGGGATCGCAGCCAAAATCTGGAAAAAGCATTTGTGGAATTACGAGGATGTGACACTGTTTGGCGGGAAGAAAAAGAGTGTGCTCCTTTCGCTGATCAAGGCAGCAGTTGTGATGACGGCGGTGCTGCTTTTGCATCCTCCGGTCTTTATCCTGTTTTCGATGATTCCGACAATTGTGCTGCGGATCATAGACATAGTCGGCTTTGGGCTGATGGCTGCCGACCTGGTGTCGATTCTGATTGCAGTCAGGAAAAGCAGGAGCCTGACAGAGCTGAAGGAAACCCAGGGGAGACTTCTGCAGGAACAAAAGGAAGTCAAGCAAAAGCTCGGAGGCAAGATCTATCATGCAGTTTGGAAGCGGTTAAACCGTGCATACCCGGAGATGGAAGCTCTGGAGGAGGCAGATCGGGCAGAACGATATGTCTTTGCAAGAGGCGTCTGTGTGGATAAGCTGATCTGGGTATTTATGATCTGTGCATTTCTCGGAGATCTGATCGAAACGCTGTTCTGCAGGGTGACGGGAGGCGTATGGATGAGCCGGTCCAGCGTAATTTACGGCACCTTCAGTATTGTCTGGGGCTTCGGTGCGGTCATTCTGACAGTTGTATTGCAGCGGCTTGCCGGAAAAGAGGATCGTTATATTTTCTTGGCGGGCAGTGTGCTGGGCGGCGTATATGAATATCTGTGCAGCGTATTTACAGAGATTTTTCTAGGGACTACATTCTGGGATTACAGTGACATGCCCTTTAATATCGGCGGGAGAACCAACCTGCTGTATTGCATTTTCTGGGGGCTGTTATCCGTTGTCTGGGTAAAAATTTGTTATCCGACGATCAGCGGATGGATCGAAAAGCTGCCGCCCCTTGGAGCAAAAATTGCGACCTGGGCAGTTATCGTGCTGATGAGCTGCGATGCGGTGATTTCAGCAGGCGCCATGGTACGCTATGTGGAACGGCAGGATAGCGCGGCGGTGCAGGAGAGCAACGCGGACGCAGGGACTGCCGCGGGCGTAGAAAACGCCGCGAAGGAGGAAAGCGTCGCGGACGCAGGGACTGCCGCGGGCACGGAAAGTACCACAGGAACCGTACGGGCGGAAAAGAAGAGCGTGATCGACACATTCTTTGACACCAATTACCCTGACGAGCGGATTGAGAAGGTGTGGCCGAACATGAAAGTGGAGGTGCAGTAAGGGGACATGGATCTTTTCGATTATATGAGACAGACCAATCAGGAAAAGGAAGCGCCGCTGGCGGCAAGGCTGCGGCCCCGGACGCTGGATGAGGTAGTCGGGCAGCAGCACATTATCGGAAAGGACAAGCTTTTGTACCGTGCGATTCAGGCGGACAAGCTTTCCTCCAACATTTTTTACGGACCGCCCGGAACGGGCAAAACGACTCTTGCGAGGGTGATCGCGAATACGACCAGCGCGGAGTTTATGCAGATCAATGCGACTGTGGCAGGCAAAAAGGATATGGAAGAGGTTGTCGCAAAGGCAAAGGACAACCGTGGAATGTTTGGAAAAAAGACGATCCTGTTCATTGATGAGATCCATCGGTTCAACAAGAGTCAGCAGGACTATCTGCTTCCCTTTGTGGAGGATGGAACCCTGATCCTGATCGGTGCGACGACGGAAAATCCGTATTTTGAGGTAAACGGAGCGCTGCTGTCCCGTTCGGTTATTTTTGAGCTCAAGCCGCTTTCAAAGGAAGATATCGAAGAACTGATCCGACGGGCAGTCTATGATCAGAGAGGAATGGGTGCCTATCAGGCACAGATAGAGCCGGATGCGCTGGAGTTTCTGGCGGATATTGCAGGCGGAGATGCACGTGCGGCATTGAATGCAGTAGAGCTTGGCGTAATGACGACACAGCGCTCAGAGGATGGAAAAATCCATCTGACCCTGGAGGTTGCCCAGGAATGTATTCAAAAACGTGCAGTAAAATACGACAAAACAGGCGATAATCATTACGATACGATTTCGGCATTTATCAAGAGTATGCGGGGCTCCGATCCGGATGCGGCGGTTTATTATCTGGCGCGGATGCTGTATGCCGGGGAAAGCGTGACATTTATCGCCCGCAGGATGATGATCTGTGCGTCGGAGGATGTTGGCAATGCAGATCCGACAGCGCTGCAGGTAGCGGTTTCTGCATCCCTGGCGTCAGAGCGGGTGGGCATGCCGGAGGCGCAGATTATTCTGGCACAGGCGGCGGCCTACATTGCATGCGCGCCGAAAAGCAACGCAGCGGTCAACGCCATTGCGTCTGCAATGAAGACGGTGGAAGAAACCGGAAATCTGGCGATTCCGGTGCATTTGCAGGATGCCCATTATAAAGGAGCAGCAAAATTGGGACACGGAAAAGATTATAAATATGCACACGATTATCCAAACCACTATGTCAGACAGCAGTATTTACCTTATGAGCTGTCCGGAAGAGAGTTTTATCAGCCCGGCGGGATGGGATATGAAGTAAAGATCAAAGAGCACATGCAGCGGATACGCAGGGAAGCGGCTAAGACAGAACAAAAGCCGCAGGATGGAGCAGAGCAATGAAACAGATACCAAAGCGGGTCATGATCGTGTCCTTTGATGCGGTCGGAGCAAAGGACCTGGAATATTTACAGACCCTGCCGAATTTTCAGCGTTTTTTTGAACAGGCGGCGCTGTGCAGCCATGTAAACAGTGTGTGTCCGTCCCTGACCTATCCGGCCCATACATCCATTGTGACAGGGCGGATGCCGAAAAATCACGGGATTGTGAACAACACAAAAATCCAGCCCAACCGGAAGGATCCGGACTGGCTTTATCATCGCAAATGGATCCGCAGCACGACGCTTTATGACGAAGCGAAGAAAAAGGGAATGACAACTGCAGGGCTTTTGTGGCCTGTTGCGGCAGGCAGCAGGATGGACTACTATGTACCGGAGATCATGGTGACACGCAAATGGCAAAATCAGATCCTGATGAATGCGACGAACGGTCCGTTGTTTTATCAGCTGGATCTGAACAAACGCTTCGGACAGTTGCGAAACGGGATCGCACAGCCTCAGCTGGACAATTTTATTCAGGCATGCGCGCTGGATACGATCTACAAATACAATCCGCAGCTGTTTTTGCTGCATCTGACGGATGTGGATGCGAACAGACATCTCTATGGCGTGGAGAGTAAGGAGGCAAAAGAAGCTCTTAAGCGCCACGACAAGCGTCTGGGCGAGATTGTAAGGGCACTGGAGGAAACCGGAGAGATGGAGAGCACGACGGTCGTGCTTCTGGGGGATCATTATCAGAAGGATGTGGACAAGGTTGCCTTCGTCAATCATGCACTGTGGAAAGCCGGCTTGCTGACGGTCCGCAACGGCAAGATCAAAAGCTGGAAGGCCTATGCAAAAAACTGTGACGGAAGCTGCTATATCTATCTGCATCCGTCTGTAGAAAACAATGCAGAAGTGCAAAAGCGTACAAGAAAAGTGCTGGAGACGCTGAAAGGACGGGAGGATTTTGGAATCGAAAGGATTCTGACCCGGGAAGAGGCAGCAAATATGGGCGCAGACGAAAACTGCTTTCTGATGCTGGAAGCAAAGGAAGGATGGTTTTTTCTGGACGAATGGGAACAGCTGACGGCAGCAGAAAAAGACTGCGCACATGGCATGAAGGGGACCCACGGGTATCTGCCGGGTGAGGCAGACTATCAGACCTTTTTTGCAATGTCGGGCTGCAGCATAAGAGCTGGCGTCCGGGTAGAAAAAAATATCGCGCTCTGGGATGAGGGCGCGACATTGGCAGCACTTTTGGAGATAGACCTCGGAAAAACAGATGGCAGTGTGATTCGGGAGATGCTGCAATAACATACTTTAAAACAGGGCGGTTGTCAGATACTGATAAATCTCCCTGTTATTTTTTTGCCAGTTTTCGCAAATGGAAATTGCGAGCTCTTCTGTAGGAACCGTAAGGCGGATGGTCACCAGGTTGACGTCCTTATCCACTGCAGTCAGCTCTGTTTCGAATTCCCCGTTGACAGCCTTATAGTAGTTGCTCTGGATCGAAGATTCGTTGCGCATTTCCAGTTCATTTTTTTTGAGATATTCGCCGATGTCTGTCTTGATCGCGTCACTGATGCGGTTCTCAAAATAGGAAAGGGTATTGCGGCCCTCCTCCGTGATCTGCAGATGGGTGCGGTTGACCAGTGTTTTGGCAGTGATCAGCCCGGCCTGCGCCAGCTCATTGATAACCTGCTGCAGTGTCAGATAGCTGGTATATTCTTTTTCCAGAATGAGATCGCTGACCTGCGCCATTGTGAGTGGGAAGGATACCTTGTTGAGCAGATAAAGAACGATCAGTTTATAGAGTGTAAGAGGTTCCTGGTTCATAATTATCCCCTTGTCTGAGATTTCGTTGTTTCATAAGGGCATGCAGCCCGTTTAAGACGTTTCGTTTCGAAAGACTCCACTGGGGCGCGATCAGAAGCTTGCGGGGACCGTCTCCGGTGACCCGGTGGAGGCAGATATCCGGAGAAAGTGCAGCGATACAGCTTGTCAGCAGATCGAGATATTCTTCCTGTGTCAGTACAGGAAGCTTTCCGGCTTCATAAAGCAGGGCAAGATCTGTTCCCTTTAAAATATGGAGAAGCTGCAGCTTGACACCAAAGGGATGCACCTGATTGACGGCACGGATGCTTTCCAGCAGGTCAAGCCGGGTTTCCCCGGGGAGTCCGAGGATCAGATGGACGATAAAGGGAAGCCTTCTGGCATGGAGCTTTGCTGCAGCATCATAAAATACGGAGGTCGGATATCCTCGGCGGATCCTTGCTGCAGTGTGGTTATGAATGGACTGCAGACCAAGCTCGATCCAGATAAACCGGTCAGGATACAGCAACCGGAGGCGGTCAAGTCCCTCCAGAATGATATCGGAAAGACAATCCGGGCGCGTCGCAATGGAAATGCCTGCGACCTCCGGGGAGGAAAGTGCTTCTTCATAACAGGAAAGCAGTCTGTCCGGATCGCCATACGTGTTGGTATATGCCTGAAAATAGGCGATCAGAGACGGCTTGCCGGGTTCCGGTGTCCATTTGGAGGACAGAAGTGCCTTGGCCTGATTTAACTGATCTGTTACAGAAAGCTGCCGGGAAGCAGCAAAATCGCCGCTTCCGCCTGCAGAGCAGAAAATGCAGCCTCTTGTATCGAGGGTGCCATCCCGGTTGGGACAGGTACAGCCGATATCCAGTGCAGCCTTGTAAAGCTTCCGTCCGTATGTATTTTTACACCAGGCGTCCAGCGAATAGTAGGGCTTCTGGTGCCAGAGATCAGCGGATGTTTTTCTTGACTGCATCTGCAACAACGTCCGCAACTCTGGGATCGAATGCCTCTGGCATGATATTGTTTTCGTTTAATTCTTCGTCAGAAACGAGGGCTGCGATGGCATTAGCGGCAGCCAGCTTCATTTTATCGGTGATCTGTTTTGCATGTCCTTCCAGAGCACCGCGGAAGATGCCGGGGAATGCGACAACGTTGTTTACCTGGTTCGGGAAATCGCTGCGTCCGGTGCCGACAACGCGTGCCCCTGCTTTTTTTGCGAGATCAGGCATGATCTCAGGAACGGGGTTAGCCATTGCAAACAGGATAGCATCGGAATTCATGGAAGCCACCATCTCTTCCGTCACAATACCTGGAGCGGAAACGCCGACGAAAATATCAGCACCCTTTAAAGCATCTGCAAGGGAACCGGTTTCGTGAGCCAGATTGGTGCGTTTTACCATTTTTTCCTGCATCCAGTTTAAGCCCTCTGCGCCATCGCAGAGAATGCCGGATTTATCGCACATAATGATATTGGAAAAGCCGTAGGTTATCAGCAGGCGGGTGATAGCAACTCCTGCACTTCCTGCGCCGTTTACAACAACGCGACAGTCTTCCTTTTTCTTACCGACTACCTTTAGGGCATTGATGATGCCGGCGAGTACAACAATAGCAGTTCCGTGCTGGTCATCGTGGAAAACAGGGATATCCAGAGTCTCTTTTAAGCGCTCTTCGATTTCGAAGCAGCGGGGTGCACTGATATCTTCCAGATTGATGCCGCCAAAAGCGGGAGCAAGCCAGGTAACAGCTTTGATGATCTCTTCCGTGTCCTGAGTATCCAGGCAGATGGGAACTGCGTTGACACCGCCGAATTCTTTAAATAAGACAGCCTTGCCTTCCATAACGGGCATAGCGGCCTTCGGACCGATATTGCCGAGTCCCAGTACGGCGGAACCGTCGGAAACAACAGCTACAGTGTTTGCTTTCATCGTATAGGTGTAAGCGGCAGCCGGGTCTTTTGCAATGACCTTACAAGGCTCCGCAACGCCGGGAGTATAGACAAGTGCAAGGTCTTCACGGGTGCGGACGGGTGTTTTGGAAACGGTTTCAAGCTTTCCCTGCAGCTTCTCATGCAGTTCCAGCGCTTTTTCCTGATTTGTCATTTGATTTGCCTGCTTTCTTTTTATTTAATAAGGAATGATGATGTCGGGGCATACGCGCCATTCGTAGCTCTCTGTATATCATCATATCTGATTTATTTGAGTGAATCAAGGAAAAAATCTTCCTATTCTGTTTTGAGTGTGATACAATGAGCGAAACAGAAGGAGACGTTTGACTTGTGTCTCCGATGTGTAATAAAATTCACTAAAATGACAGGCACTTTTGATTTCTGACAAAAGACCGCTGTTTCCCGGATCGGGATGTTCTGGCGCATTTCAAAAAGATCGTTTCATGTAGAATTCCGTATGAAAATCAGGGACGAATCACGATGGCAGTAAAGGGAGTAAAGATTGAAAAATAAAATTTTTCAATCGCGAGATTTGTGTCTGCGCGCACTTGACACAAACTCGACATGCGCAAAAAGCGTGCGCAGAAATGAGAGGAAAAAATGATAAGAGAAAAATATGAATCTCTGGCAGTGCATGATCTGAAGGAGATTGCAAAAGCAAGGGGGATAAAAGGACTTTCTACAATGAAAAAGGCGGATGTCATTGATGCGATGCTGAGGTTGGATGCCCAGGAGAATGCAGAAATCAAAACAGAACGCAGCGTCCCGGAGAACCGCCCGGCAGAGAGTAAGGATACCCCGGAAAAGAGCGCAGCAGAGCGAGAGGATGCTCTAAAGAGGGGCGCGGCAGAGCGGGAAGATGCTCCGAAGAGGGGCGCGGCAGAGAGCAAGGATGTTCCAGAGAAGGGCGCAGCAGAGCGGGAAGATGCTCCGAAGAGAGGCGCAGCAGAAAAGCAGGATCCTCATGACGGTGGGACAGAACCGGAGAGCAGAGCAGGGGATCGGGAGGAAAGGCGGCAGCAGAGAACAGGAAAGCGCTTCATCAGCAATGGTTCTTATCATAATGGACGGACAGGAAGCCGCGACAACAATGGTACGCGGGAAAATACTGCAGCTGCAGCGCCCCGTGCTGCTGCGCCTGTGGCAGAAGAGGCACAGAACCGTGTGAGCGCGCCTGCACCTCGTTATAATGAGCGCTACAACAGTCCGTATAATCGCGGAACTGCACCGATCCAGAGTCCAGAGGACGACAAGTTCCCGACAGAGCTGGACAGCGGCATCACGGTAAAGGGTATCCTGGAGGTCATGGCTGAGGGCTATGGCTTTATCCGCTCGGATAATTATATGCCGGGAGATAATGATATTTACGTGGCACCCAGCCAGATTCGTCGGTTCAATTTGCGGACAGGCGATATTTTAGAGGGAAATACCAGAGTGCGGACACAGAATGAAAAATTCTCCGCCCTGCTTTATGTCAAGACGATCAATGGTTATACCACAGAGGAAGCATCCAGACGAAGCAACTTTGAAGATATGACGCCGATCTTTCCGAACAGCAGACTGAAAATGGAACGCTTCGGCTGCCCGGTGGCGATGCGGGTCATGGATTTGTTAAGCCCCATCGGTAAAGGACAGAGAGGTATGATTGTGTCCCCGCCGAAGGCTGGTAAGACAACCCTATTAAAAGAAGTGGCCATGTCGGTAAAGAAAAATTATCCGAACCTGCATCTGATCATTCTCCTGATCGATGAACGTCCGGAGGAGGTAACGGACATGAAGGAGACGGTGGCAGGGCCGAATGTTGAAGTGATCTATTCCACGTTTGATGAATTACCGGAACATCATAAACGAGTTTCCGAAATGGTTATTGAGCGTGCAAAGCGTCTGGTCGAGCATAAACAAGACGTTATGATCCTGTTAGACAGTATTACCCGCCTGACCAGTGCCTACAACCTGGTGGTTCCGCCCAGCGGACGTACCCTGTCCGGTGGTATTGACCCGGCGGCATTGCATATGCCGAAGCGCTTTTTTGGTGCAGCCCGCAATATGCGCGAGGGCGGAAGCCTGACGATTCTGGCCACTGCACTGGTGGACACCGGATCCAGGATGGACGATGTCATTTACGAGGAATTTAAAGGAACCGGTAATATGGAGCTTGTGCTGGATCGAAAGCTGTCTGAACGCAGAATTTTCCCTGCCATCGACATCCCCAAAACCAGCACGAGAAGAGAAGATCTGCTGCTGAGTGCAGAGGAGATGGAAGCAATCAACGTGGTGCGCCGCGCGTTGAATGGTATGAAATCCGATGAAGCTGTGGATAAGGTGCTGGATCTGTTTGCAAAGACGAAAACCAATATAGAGTTTGTGCAGACGGTGAGAAAGATGAGATACCTGTAAAAATACAGCGCATGCAATAAAAGTTACAGTTCACATGCGCCATTCGCAATACAATAGAATGTACGCTCCGCGAACATTCTATTGTCATGAA
>ENA-UOJT01002229-UOJT01002229.1-human-gut-metagenome-genome-assembly--contig:-C15-NODE-2229-length-11593-cov-5.820333_pt1 | contig 11593 bp, 10 predicted proteins | sample MGYA00242357_ERZ723904 | MGnify/ENA metagenome assembly ERZ723904 | reverse complement strand
TCCACAGTTTCGGCGGGAGCTTTTTTTATTGTGTCGGTATGCTTGTACTCAGAAAGAGAAAGCGAGGAATAGCAATGAACGAAACAAAAACAAAACAATCTGTAACACAGCAAAAATCAAACTGGAAGCCCTGGCAGATCGTGCTGGTGGTTGTTCTCGGATTATGTGCCCTGCCGGTGATGGTTCCGGTAGGGATCGGACTGCTTGCCGCTGCAGTCGGCATTGCAATGGCGCTGGGTGCCTGCTTGCTCGGTCTGCTGGCCTGCAGCGCAGCCTGCGGCATCGGAATGATCCTTGTGCTGGCAGCACTGCTTCTGGGCGGACTGTTTTTCATCGGGACAGGAATTGTTTCGATGTTTCATGCGGCTGGCAGCGGCTTTGCGATTCTGGGCAGCGGCTTTGTGATGACAGGCTCTGCAATCCTGGGCACGGCATTGCTGATCGGACTGGTGTGGCTGATCTGGAAAGGAATTTTATGGATCCGCAGCAAGGTTGGCGGAAAGAAAAAAGCCGGCAGCGCAGAGCCGGAACCTGAGGCAGCGCCCGGCGAACAGATGACGGGCACATCTGCTGCTGAAACGGACAGCAACGGATTTCACCTGCTGGAGAAAAAGGAGGCGGACAGCGATGAAAAATAAAACATTGAAAAAGACGCTTCTGATTTCGACAGGTCTGTTGGCAGCAGGCGGCATCTGTATTGGCATTGGGATTGCGATGGGAGGAAGCCCGGTGTTTTATCTGGATAACGAAGGAATTCATTTGAAAGAGACAACAGCCTGCCCGGAGACGGTACAGGATTATGCCGGACAGAAGCAGCTGGCAGCGTTTGAAAAAATTGAGGTGGATCTGAAATCCGGAGAGTTTTCTTTGGAGGAAGGCGATTCTTATAGTGTTGAATATCTTCTGGCAGGCGATCGGGAAGAACCGGTGTGCCAGGTGGAGAATGGAACACTCATAGTGAAAGAAGGCGATTTCGGAGAAACGCAGGAAGGAAATCGGTGGTATTTCCGACTCTGGGGAGAAGAAGGAGAACGGCGGCAGGATGATCCTTATGTGAAAATCACAGTGCCGAAGGGTGCCAGGTTGAAAGAGGTTTCGGTCGATGCACCGTGGGATATCGATCTTGCAGCGAATCTTTCTGCAGAGAAGCTTTCTGTAAAGACGAGCTATGGTGAGATTAAAATGGAGGACTGGAACGGAATTGACCTGAGTATTTACGACGAAGACGGTGACATCAAGACCGGAAATCTGACCGGTAATAAGGTAGAGATCACCGGTCTGTATGGAGATCTGAACATTGGCTGTATCGAAAGCACACAGGCGTCTTTGGAAGCGGAGAATGGTTCGGTAACTGTTTTTGCAGGAACGCAGGGCACGCTGGACGTAAAAAACAGTTACGGGGATACGAACATATACGAAATGCAGAAGGCGGATGCATATGGATATGATCTTCGCACAGAATATGGTGAAATTCATTTTTCGGGATATGAGATGATGGAAAATGAGAACGGAGACGCAGCAGAGTACAGAAAACAGGCACCCGGCAGTGCTGTCATCCGGGTATCCGCAGAAAACGGCGATATCAAAATCCGGGAGAATGTTGCGCGAAGCACTTTGGAAGAAACAGTTGCAGAAACAACATCTGTAGACGAAGACGAGTGATTTCAATTTCATAAAGACGTAGAGACAGCTCCGGCAATCTAAAAAAAGGATTGTCGGAGCTGCTTGTATAAGTTGCCTGAAAAGATGTATACTCTTTTTGGCGAAAACGTGAATTTACAAAATGTCGTGAAAACAGAGGGCGGGGGTTACCATGGATTACAGGAAAACAGCACAGCAGATCTGTGACAACATAGGAGGCAGGAAAAATATCATCAGCGCTGAGCACTGTGCGACGCGACTGCGTCTGGTCATCGGAGACAATGACAAGTGCAGCAAGGAAGCAATCGAAGCAATCGACGGTGTGAAGGGAGTCTTTTTCGCGCCCGGACAGCTGCAGATTATTTTCGGGACAGGAACGGTCAACAAGGTTTACGACGAATTTATCCAGATCGCGGGCATCAGCGCATCTTCCAGGGAAGAAGTCCGACAGGCAGCAAGCACAAAGACGAGCCTTTGGAGGCGTGCAGTAAAGACATTGGGAGATGTATTTATTCCGATCATTCCGGCGATCGTAGCGAGCGGTCTGCTGGTGGGGATTCTGGAAGGACTTTGTGAGGTTTATCCTGCAATGGAGCAGTCCGGTACATATACGATCCTTCACCTGTTTTCGAATGCGGCATTTGTTTTTCTGCCGATCCTGATCGCGATCAGCGCGGCAAAGGTATTTGGCGGAAATCTGTATCTTGGTGCAGTTATCGGTATGATCATGATTCATCCGGATTTGATGAATGCATGGAGTGTTGTAGATGCAGAAAGTATTCCTAAATTGAATGCATGGTTCGGGTTATATCAGATCGAGCTTGTCGGCTATCAGGGACATGTCATTCCGGTTGTGATCGCAGTATGGTTTATGAGCATGCTGGAAAAGAAACTGCACAAGATCGTTCCGGAAATTATCGACCTGTTTGTGACACCGCTTGTGACGGTGCTTGTAACGGGGTATTTGACCCTGACAATTTTCGGACCTGTTTTTTCCTGGGTGGAAAACGGCGTACTGGAAGGCGCTCAGTGGCTGATTACGCTTCCCTTTGGAATCGGTGCGGCACTGTGCGGCGCGGTCTATGCGCCGACGGTTGTAGCGGGTGTACATCATATGTATAGCGCGCTGGAAGCGGGACTGATTTCAAAAAGCGGATTAAATACGTGGATGCCAATTGCGACGGCAGCCAATGTCGGTCAGGGTGCAGCGGCGCTTGCTCTGGCATTAAAAACCAAAAACAGCAAGGTAAAGGCCCTTGCGCTGCCGTCTTCGCTGTCTGCATTTTTAGGCATCACCGAGCCTGCAATTTTTGGTGTCAATATCCGTTACATGAAACCGTTTGTGGCAGGAATGATCGGAGGGGCCTGCGGTGCACTGATTGCCGGATGGACAGGCATCGGAGCGACAGCTTATGGCGTAACCGGACTGTTCGGATATCTGATTACGACGGATGATACGCTGCAATATACCCTTGTGATTGCGGTGGCGTTTGTGGTCAGCTTCGTGATTTCATGGGTGCTGTATCATGATGAGAAAACGCCTGGCGAGAAAACCGCCGCACGAAAGCAGTAATCCTATATCAGAAAAGAATGGAAAACACGAAATTCATTCCCTTAAGTTATAAAAGCTATATCAAACCGATATGGCTTTTTTCCTGTTTTTATTGAAAAATATACAGTGTTACGTTAAACTTAAAAAGAACAGCTCAATTACAATTGGGCGCAGTATTGGAGGAACAGCTCGATGAAATTACAGATTGCATGCATTCCGGGCGATGGAATCGGACCGGAAATTGTAGCACAGGCGAATAAAGTACTGGATCAGGTGGCAAAGAAATTCGGCCATGAAATAGAGCGCAAGGAGATTTTGATGGGCGGTGCATCGATTGATGTGCACGGCGTACCGCTGACAGATGAGGCGATTGCGACAGCGAAGGCGGCAGATGCGGTTCTGATGGGTTCGATCGGCGGAGATACCAACACCTCCCCCTGGTACAAGCTCCCTCCGGAAAAGCGTCCGGAAGCAGGTCTGTTGAAGATCCGCAAAGCACTCAACTTATTTGCAAATTTAAGACCGGCTTATTTGTATCCGCAGCTTGCAGGCGCGTGCCCGTTAAAAGAAGAAATTAGCAAGGCAGGCTTTGACATGCTGATTATGAGAGAGCTGACCGGTGGTCTGTATTTTGGCGAGCGCCATACGACGACAGAAAACGGCGTGCGCAAGGCCGTCGATACCCTGACCTACACCGAAGAGGAAATCCGCCGAATCGCGATCAAGGCGTTTGATGTAGCGCGCAAGAGAAAAGGCAAAGTGACGAGCGTGGACAAGGCAAACGTACTGGATTCCTCGAGACTGTGGAGAAGCGTGGTGGAAGAGGTGGCAAAGGATTATCCTGACGTGGAGCTGTCTCATATGCTTGTGGACAACTGTGCGATGCAGCTGGTCAAAGATCCGGCGCAGTTCGATGTGATCCTGACCGAAAATATGTTTGGCGATATTCTTTCGGATGAAGCGAGCATGGTGACCGGCTCGATCGGTATGCTGTCTTCCGCAAGCTTAAACGATACAAAGTTCGGCTTATATGAGCCCAGTCACGGCAGTGCGCCGGATATCGCGGGCAAAGATCTCGCAAATCCCATTGCAACTGTGCTGAGTGCTGCCATGATGCTGCGTTATACCTTTGATCTGGATAAAGAGGCAGACGCAGTGGAAGAAGCGGTTCGCAAGGTTCTGGCAGAGGGCTACCGCACCGGAGATATCATGTCCGAGGGCTGTACACTGGTTGGATGCAGCAAGATGGGCGATCTGCTTGCAGAGAGAATTTAATTCATGACAATAGAATGTGAGGAACGAACAAATGAGAAGTGATAATGTAACAAAAGGCGTCCAGCAGGCACCGCACAGAAGTCTGATGAATGCACTGGGAATGACAGAGGAGGAAAAGAACAGACCGCTGATCGGTATCGTAAACTCCTATAACGAAATCGTGCCCGGACATATGAACCTGGATAAAATTACAGAAGCGGTCAAGCTCGGCGTCGCGATGGCTGGAGGCACCCCGGTTGTATTCCCGGCAATCGCAGTCTGCGATGGTATCGCGATGGGACATGTCGGCATGAAATATTCCCTCGTAACCAGAGACCTGATCTGCGACAGCACCGAGTGTATGGCGATGGCACATCAGTTCGATGGTCTGGTATGTATCCCTAACTGTGATAAAAATGTGCCCGGTCTTTTGATGGCAGCGGCAAGACTGAATATCCCGACGATTTTTGTTTCCGGCGGTCCAATGTTGGCAGGACATCTGCACGGCAGAAAGAGAAGCTTATCTTCTATGTTTGAAGCAGTAGGCTCCGTGGCAGCAGGCACCATGTCGCTGGAAGAGCTGCAGGAATACGAAGAAAAAGTATGTCCGACCTGCGGTTCCTGTTCCGGTATGTACACCGCAAACTCCATGAACTGTCTGACAGAGGCGCTGGGCATGGGATTAAAGGGCAACGGCACAATTCCGGCAGTATATTCTGCACGTATCCAGCTGGCAAAGCATGCCGGTATGCAGATTATGGAGCTGGTTCGCAAGGATATCAAGCCCCGCGACATCATGACAAAGGATGCGTTCTTAAACGCCCTGACCGTCGATATGGCGCTCGGCTGTTCTACAAACTCCATGCTGCATCTGCCTGCAATCGCGCATGAGGCAGGCGTAGAGCTGAACATGGAAATCGCAAATGAAATTTCTTCCCATACACCGAACCTGTGTCATCTGGCACCTGCAGGTCCGACCTACATTGAAGACTTAAATGAGGCTGGCGGCGTATACGCAGTTATGAATGAATTAAATAAGAAGGGACTGTTAAAGACAGACCTGATGACGGTAACCGGAAAGACTGTCGGCGAAAATATCGAAGCCTGTGTAAACCGCAATCCCGAAGTGATTCGTCCGATTGAAAATCCCTATTCTGAGACAGGCGGTATCGCTGTACTCAAAGGCAACCTGGCTCCGGATACCGGTGTTGTAAAGAGAAGCGCTGTTGTACCGGAAATGATGGTTCATGAAGGCCCTGCAAGGGTATTTGACTGCGAAGAGGACGCGATTGCTGCGATCAAGGGCGGCAAGATTGTTCCCGGCGATGTCGTTGTGATTCGTTACGAGGGACCCAAAGGCGGCCCCGGCATGAGAGAAATGCTGAATCCGACTTCTGCAATCGCAGGTATGGGTCTTGGTTCCAGCGTTGCGCTGATTACGGACGGTCGTTTCTCCGGCGCATCCAGAGGTGCGTCGATTGGTCATGTTTCCCCGGAGGCTGCTGTCGGCGGTCCCATCGCACTGGTAGAAGAGGGCGATATCATCAGCATCAATATTCCGGAAAATCGTCTGGATATGAAGGTCTCTGATGAAGTGCTGGCAGAGAGAAGGGCAAAATGGCAGCCCAGAGAGCCGAAGGTAACCACCGGATATCTTGCACGTTACCGGGAAATGGTAACCAGCGGAAACAGAGGCGCTGTACTCGAAATTAAGAAATAAGGATAAAAAGGGGAGGACGATATGGTTCGTACAGGTGCTGAAATCGTCATAGAGTGTTTAAAAGAACAGGGCGTGGATGTTGTGTTCGGATATCCGGGCGGCTCCATTTTGAATGTATATGATGCGTTATACAAGCATAGCGATGAGATTTTCCATGTGCTGACATCTCATGAACAGGGTGCTGCACATGCAGCAGATGGCTATGCGCGTGCAACCGGAAAAGTCGGTGTGTGTATGGCGACCAGCGGTCCCGGCGCGACGAATCTGGTTACCGGCATTGCGACCGCGTACATGGATTCCGTTCCGATGGTAGCGATTACCTGTAATGTAACGCTGCCGCTTCTGGGAAAAGATTCCTTCCAGGAGGTCGATATCGCAGGCGTGACGATGCCGATCACCAAACACGGTTACATTGTAAAAGATGTCAATATTCTGGCAGATTCGCTGCGCTTGGCATTTCACATTGCAAATTCCGGCAGACCCGGACCGGTGCTGGTAGATATTACCAAAGATGTAACGGCAGCGAGCTGCGAATATACACCCAAAGAGCCGGAATCGGTTGAACGTGCCGGACATTACACACAGGAAGATTTAGATGCCGCGCTGGAAGTGATTTCCAAGGCGAAAAAACCCTATATTTATCTGGGCGGCGGAGCAATTCTTTCTGGCGCTTCAGAAGAGGTGCGTGCCTTTGCCAAAAAACTGGATTCTCCGGTCTGTGATACCCTGATGGGAAAGGGGGCATATGACGGTTACGATCCGCTCTATACCGGTATGATCGGTATGCACGGCACAAAGACCTCCAACCTCGGAGTGAGCGAATGTGACCTTTTGGTTGCACTGGGCGCGAGATTTTCTGACCGTGTCATCGGCAATGCATCCTTATTTGCAAAGAACGCAAAGATCCTGCATATCGATATTGATGCTGCTGAGATCAATAAAAATATCCATGCGGACGTGTCCATTGTCGGAGATCTGAAGGATGTTTTGACAAAGCTGATCGCACGGATGGAACAGATGCATCATCCGGAGTGGACGGCGCATATTCTGGAATTAAAAGAAAAGTATCCGCTCAAATATGACGACAGCCAGTTGAGCTGCCCTTATATTATAGAAGAATTAGACCGCATTACGAAAGGCAATGCAATTATCACAACCGACGTCGGACAGCATCAGATGTGGGCGGCGCAGTATTATCATTATACGAAGCCCCGCACGTTTTTGTCCTCCGGCGGTCTTGGCACGATGGGCTACGGTATCGGGGCATGCATCGGCGCGAAAACAGGCTGCCCGGACAAAATCTGCGTTAATATCGGCGGAGACGGATGCTTCCGTATGAACCTGATCGAGCTTGCGACAGCCAGCAGATATCAGATTCCGATCATCCAGATCATCATCAACAATCATGTTCTGGGCATGGTGCGCCAGTGGCAGACGCTCTTTTATGGAAAACGCTATTCCCAGACGGTTCTGGAGGATGCAGTGGATTACTGCAAGGTAGCAGAAGGATTGGGATGCGCGGCAATCCGCGTCACCGCGAAGGAGGAGGTTGCTCCGGCAATTGAAAAGGCAATCGCACTTCAGAAGCCGGTTGTCATCGACTGCAGAATTCCTGAAGACGATAAGGTATTCCCGATGGTTCCGGCGGGTGCAGCGATCAGCGAGGTTTTCGATGGGGATGACCTTGCAAGCAAATAAATTAACGTAGTAGTTGACTAAAGCGAAAAATACGGGTACAATAGACCGAAAGGTCGGTATCCGTATTTTTATTCAGGCATGAGCGGTATTCGATATCATTTTTTTTAATCCAAATGTCCGTATCACGAAAACATATGTTTGATAAGAACGGGCAGATCGGCTTTTTAGAAAATTCAAGTGCCGCACAGGCGGCGGAATGAGAGGTAAAAATGTCCAGAGTGTACAATTTCAGTGCAGGCCCGGCTGTCCTGCCGGAAGAAGTGCTGCAGGAAGCAGCAGACGAAATGCTTGATTACAGAGGCTGTGGAATGTCAGTTATGGAGATGAGCCATCGTTCCGGTACCTATCAGAAAATCATCGATGAGGCGGAGGCTGATTTACGTCAGCTGATGGGAATCCCCGATAACTATAAAGTGCTGTTTTTACAGGGTGGCGCAAGCCAGCAGTTTGCGATGATTCCGATGAACCTGATGAAAAACCGCGTAGCGGATTACATCATAACCGGACAGTGGGCGAAAAAGGCATGGAAAGAGGCTTCCATTTACGGAAAGGCAAATGCGGTTGCATCCTCCGAGGATCAGACCTTTTCCTATATTCCGGACTGCTCCGATCTGCCGATCGACCCGGACGCGGATTATGTATATATTTGTGAAAATAACACCATTTACGGAACCAAATTCATAACGCTTCCGAATAGAATGGGTTAAACCGTTGTTGCGGATGTTTCCTCGTGCTGCTTATCCGAGCCGGTTGATGTGACCAAATATGGCATGATTTACGGTGGCGTTCAGAAGAATATTGGACCTGCCGGCGTAGTTATCGCAATTATACGGGAAGACCTGATTACAGAAGATGTGCTGCCCGGCACGCCCACCATGTTAAAATATAAAATTCATGCGGATGCGAAATCCCTTTACAACACGCCTCCGGCATACGGAATTTACATCTGCGGCAAAGTGTTTAAGTGGCTGCAAAAGCGCGGCGGTCTGGAAGCAATGAAAGAATACAACGAGAAAAAAGCGAAAATTCTGTATGATTTCCTGGATGAAAGCAAGCTGTTCAAAGGCACCGTCCGCAAGGAAGACCGTTCGTTGATGAACGTTCCGTTTATCACAGGCAATACCGATCTGGATGCAAAATTTGTTGCAGAGGCAAAGAAAAACGGTCTGGAGAACTTAAAGGGACACAGAAGCGTCGGCGGCATGCGCGCAAGCATTTACAATGCAATGCCGGTGGAGGGCGTGGAAAAGCTGGTTGCCTTTATGAAAGAGTTTGAAGCGCAGAATCAGTAAGCAGAGTGGGAGGTTTCAATGAGAAAATATTATTGCATGAATCCGATCGCACAGGTCGGACTCGATAATTTTTCGAAAAATTATATCAAAACAGACGAAATTACAGAAGCAGATGGCATCCTGGTTCGAAGCGCATCGATGCATGAGATGGAGCTGCCGGATGGACTTTTAGCGGTTGCAAGAGCAGGAGCCGGCGTCAACAATATCCCGCTGGAGAAATGCGCGGAAAAAGGTATCGTCGTGTTCAATACACCGGGTGCAAACGCAAACGGCGTAAAAGAGCTGGTCATTGCCGGAATGCTTTTAGCAAGCCGTGACGTCGTATCGGGCATCAACTGGGTGAAAGAAAATCAGGAAGATGAAAATATTGCGAAGGATGCGGAGAAAGCGAAGAAGAAGTTTGCCGGTACAGAGGTGATGGGCAAACGCCTTGGTATCATCGGACTGGGCGCGATCGGCGTCAAGGTTGCTAATGTGGCGCGTCATCTCGGAATGGAAGTGCTCGGCTATGATCCGTATGTATCGGTCGATGCGGCGTGGAAGTTAAGCCGCGACGTCAGACATGTGCTGGATGTCAATGAAATCTATGAGCAGTGCGATTATATCACAATCCATGTGCCGCTGATGGACAGCACAAAAAATATGATCAGCGCAGAAGCTATCTCCCGGATGAAGGACGGCGTGATTTTGTTAAACTTTGCAAGAGATCTGCTGGTGGATGAAGAAGCTGTGTTAGACGGGATTACCGCCGGCAAAATCCGCCGCTACGTTTCGGATTTCCCGAATCCGGTCACGGCAGGAAAGCCGGGCTGCATCGTCATCCCGCATCTGGGCGCTTCGACCGAGGAGTCGGAAGAAAACTGTGCGGTTATGGCAGTCAGACAGCTGCAGGAATATCTCGAAAACGGAAATATTCTCCACAGCGTCAACTTCCCGGACTGCGATATGGGTGTGTGCACGGCAGAAAGCAGAGTCGTGATTTTCCATAAGAATATCGCAAACATGATCGCGAAGTTCTCCTCCGTCCTCGGCTGGAACAACTTAAACATCGCAAATATGATGAACAAATCCAAAGGCGATGTTGCATATACGATGGTCGACCTGGAGTCCCACGTAAGCGGCAGTATTGTCAATCAGTTAAAGACAATCGATGGCGTGTTCCGCGTGCGGGTGGTGAAGTAAAACGCAGGCGTTTTGTAACGGAGAGTCACAGACCCCGGAGAAAGGCAGTATGGTGCCAGTCTTCGGGGTCTTTTCTGTATGGTACTGTGGGTATATTCTGTGTTTGAGCGTGCGATCAGTGTTGCGTTTGCACAAGCTATTTATTTCTGTCCCTGTGCCGGTGTGTTCTGCGCTGCCAGCTGTTTTTTAAACAGGGTGCGGAAAATCAGGCGGGAGAGCGGTCCGCAGTAGAACATCTGCCAGAAAAATGCCATCGGCAGGTTGCAGCCAAAGGTGTGCGCCCATGTGCCGAAGCTGGGCTCCTTGAACAGCAGGGTAGCGACGAGACTCATGATCGGGCACATGATGCAGATGATCATCAGGGAAATCGCGTGGGACTGCTGAAGTACACCGCTTAGACATTTTCCCTTGCCTATTGTGCCCGGGAAGGGTAAAATAAAAATAAGAGGAGCGCGGCAAAAGCGTCCGGCAGGAGGGTATCGAATGAACGAAAAACTGTATAGGCTGATGAACTGGCCTGAAATAGAGGCAATTATTTATTCTGAGGAGGACGATCCGCACCGGCTTTTGGGACCGCACCGGGAAGGCAATGCGACGGTGGTGCAGGCATTTTATCCGGGCGCTGTTTCGATGGAACTGAAGCTGCCCGGTCAAAAGACCGTGGAAATGGAGCAGGCGGACGAGGCTGGCTATTATGCCGCACTGGTTGGCGGTAAGGAAATCGGAAGCTATACATTAAAGGCTTCTTTGGAAGATGGCACAACAGAAGAATTTGAAGATCCCTATCGGTTTGCTCCGGTCATTACCAAAGAGGATACGGCGCGGTTTGCGGCAGGAATCCATTATGAAGCTTACCGTATCCTTGGTGCGCATATGATGACCATCGACAAAACCCAGGGCGTGCATTTTGCAGTCTGGGCACCGAATGCGCTGCGGGTCAGTGTTGTGGGAGATTTTAACCATTGGGATGGACGCAGACATCAGATGCGCCGCCTGTGGGATTCCGGTATTTTTGAAATTTTTATCCCCGGAGTTAGAGAGGGCGAGAATTATAAGTTTGAGCTGAAATTAAAGGGCGGTCTGACTTACCTGAAGGCAGATCCCTATGCGTTTGGACAACAGCTCCGCCCGGACACGGCATCTGTTGTTCGCAACATCGATGGCTTTGCCTGGGAAGATGAAGCATGGATCTTGGCACGAGAAAAAAGCTGTCCTGAAAAAGAGCCGATGAGCGTTTATGAAATGTATCTGGGC
>ENA-UOJT01002228-UOJT01002228.1-human-gut-metagenome-genome-assembly--contig:-C15-NODE-2228-length-11594-cov-88.249588_pt1 | contig 11594 bp, 8 predicted proteins | sample MGYA00242357_ERZ723904 | MGnify/ENA metagenome assembly ERZ723904 | reverse complement strand
AAAGTAATTCTCCCAGATGAGTTGTTGAGAGAGTTAGAAAAAAATTAATTATCAGGAGTCGATTTGTCAAGGGGATATTTCGCATTGCAATACGGCTTTGTAAAAACAGAGGGGTGTCAACCCCTCTTGGCTGCATAGTGCTACCTGCCGAAGAAGGCAACCGTCCCCCCTCGGAGAGCGCACGACTGCCGCAGGCAGTAGCACCGCCCACTTTTGAGTGGTGAGTAAGTGCGCCCTTAGACGGATTAAATTGACTATCCTTTTGAATATTGATATAATGTGAGCGTAAGCTAAATCAAAAATTTCTTAACAGACAAATTTAAGAAGGAGTGATTTAGATGAAAAAGAAAACTAAGACTGTAATTGGTGTTATCCTTGCAGTAGCTCTGGTAGCTGTCTTGGTAGTTGTAGGATTTATGACTTACCTGGGAATTACCTGGACAAACAATCATGAATTCGGAGAATATGTCAGCAAGGAAGGTCCTTGGGGAATGACTGCTACATGGGTATCTGAGGATAGCAGCAGTTATCTCATTTGCAAAAAGGAGAATGATGAACCATTTGCCAAGGTTACAGCCTATTTTCAGGGGGTGGATGGTTGGCAAGCCTATGAACTGCATGGCAGAGACCGGATTGCTTATCTGAATACTGTGGAAAACGATACAACCATTGATAGCACCAGCGGAAATATGAAATTTGATGGAACTACATTTACCATTACAGATTTAGATAAAGAAATCTTCGGCACAAATGAATTTAATTATGTTATCACTGATAAGGAGTTCAGCCCCGATTAAAGTGCCAGAACTATTCCGATACGGTGGAAACATAACCGATGGAAAAGCGGAAACAGTGTATGCTATTACGTTGAGAACACCCGAAAGCCGAGAAACCAAATAATCGTTACTCTACCAATGGTTTATGTCCATATCGAAAAGGTTGATGTGAGAATAGAATAATTCTGTTCGACTTATTCCGATTATTCTAACAGATTTGCTCAGCACAAGGAACCCTGCGTGGGGGCAGATATATTTGCAAAGGATTTTACATAAAAAGCTGCTGAACAATCCAGAAAAGGAGAGTTTCAGCAGCTTTTTCATACTCTGTACTGTGTGCCCATCAAGAAAATACTGGATTCTATTGATTGACCACCGCCTTTCGGCTGCATACATTCACCACAAATGAGCCGCCAGCCGTTATGTATTCAGGTGGCAGAAACCACCCTTTACAGAGTACATCACAGAAGGGAATACAGGACCATTACTTCGGTAGTGGTCTTTTCTGTACTCTTAAAAGCTGTGAATTTATGAGGAGGAAACATAGTTGAAAGATTTTGAAGGGTTCATTAAGAACTATGCTACCAGAGATTTTATCTATTTTTTTGCAGAAAAATCTATTGAAATATATAAAAATCAAGTAGAAAAATTAGATGAACATTTGGTATGTAATATTACATTTCCTTTAAACATTATTCAGCATGGTTTTATACATAAGCAGGCAAAAGTCATGTTATCGGCATGGGATATTCCAAACATGGCATATCTTTCTATCACGAATTCCAATGATTACAGAAATGATATTATGACAGAACAATTAGCAGGAAGAGTGGTCAACCTGTATCGTGGGTATGAAAATAAGCATTCAGGAAGTGAATATATTGGAAATAATGGACTGCCTAGTATATTCAAATATTTGATGGGAATGTCATATGAACAATTTAAATACGCAAATCCGGCATGGATATATCAGAACTATAACCGCAATTACCATATGCTGATCGGTTCGCCTAATATTAACAGGGAAAAAATAGTTGATATCAATGTGATTACAAACGAATTATTTGGACTTACAGCAGAGGAATTGTTAGCAGTAGAATGGATTATCTGGTGGCTGTGTTCTATTCATCCAGATCCATTAAGCGCACCGGAAGAGTTATATAGAAAAAAAGAAAATAGCATCCTGACAAAGAAAAATCTGGAGCGGGTTATAAGTTATTATTCTGTGACCTATGAACAGGTGAGAAACTCATCATTGCGAAAACAGATTTTCTACAACAAACCATTTGTGATTACGCAAAAGACGAAAGAAACGATTGCAGTCAGTTTCTATTTGGTACAGATGATGATAGCAGATGGATTGTACTGGCTGATTCGGGATTACTATCACAACAATCATTGGGGAACCAAATTTATAATTGCTTTTGGAGAGATGTTTGAGGATTACTTTGAAGAACTGGCAGGTTTATATCTGCCCAAGAATTCATGGCATAAGATTCCAGAGGAAAGAAAAAAGAGTGCTGATTATTATGTTGAAGTGGATGAAGCGGTATTTTTGTTTGAATTAAAATCAGGATTACTTGGACTGGGAGCAAAACAGCAGGTGCCGGATGTTGGGCAGATTGATATATTTTATAACAGGAACATAAAAGAGGCATATGAGCAGTTGAAGGCATCAGAGCAGGAATATAAAGGAGAGAAACCTGTAATAAAGGTTTTTCTTTTGTATGAGAGTATGACCAATACACAGATGATAGTCGGCTCATTGCCGGAAATATTTGAGCAAGATCCAAGATGTTATATTATGACAATAGATGATCTGGAGATGCTTCTGGCAACCTATAAAAAGGATAAAAGCAGATTTGATGATGTTGTGAAAGCACTTGTTGAAAACAAAAGAGGAGGCAACGACTATAAGAGTGTTCTGGAAATATTGAATATATATCAGGCAGTTGGCGATATGCATTTTATTGGAGAAAGAGATTATTTCAATAAAATAGCAGAAAAGCTGAAAAAGGAATTAGGGACAGACCAATAAGGAGGACACCATGCCCAAACTTATCCTACGCTGCAACTACCTCAAAAACTCCCCGCCCGCACACCTTGCTAATTACATCAATTACATCGGCACCCGTGAGGGCGTGGAGAAGGTAGGCAGCACGACATCTTCACTGCCAGCCACCGACCGGCAGAAAAGTCTGATTGAAGATATTCTGGCAAAGATTCCCGATGCGAACCGGATGCATGAGTATCACGATTATATCCAAAGACCAACCAGAGAAAATGCATCGGAGTTTATTACGCAGGCGTTGGAAAATAACCTTGACATCATAGCGAAAAAGAAAAATTATATGGATTATCTGGCAAACAGACCGGGAGTAGAAATCATAGGTACTCACGGTCTGTTTTCAAATGAGGGAGAACCAGTGGTGCTGTCCCGTGTGGCAGAAGAGGTGGCAAATCATCCCGGTGTGATCTGGACGAATGTCATCAGCCTGCGGAGGGAGGATGCCGAGCGGTTAGGCTATGACAGTGCCGCCCAGTGGCAGGCACTGTTGAGGAGCAGGGTGCAGTTGCTGTGTGAGAATTGTAAGATAGACAGCCGGAACCTGAAATGGTATGCGGCATTCCACAATGAATCCCATCATCCCCATGTGCATCTGGTGGTCTATTCTTCTGATCCGTCCGAGGGATACTTGACGGCAAAGGGAATTGATGCCATGCGTTCTGCATACGCACATGATATTTTCCGGCAGGAGTTTCTAAGCATCTATGAGAAGGCAACCGAACAGAGAAACCAGTTAAAAGAGCAGGCAGAAAAAAGTCTGCTTTTTTTGTTGCAGCAAATGCAGGAGGGAGTCTGTCATAATCTCAAGATTGCAGAGCAGATGCAGCTTTTATCCAGACGGTTAAAAAATACCGGAGGGAAAAAGGTATATGGATACTTGAAAGCAGATGTGAAAGCCATCGTAAATGACATTGTAGATGAACTGGAAAAGGAAGAGCGTGTGGCAGAATGCTATCAGGCATGGCAAAAAAGCAGGGAGGAGATACAGCATTACTATAAAGATTCGGAAATAGAGATGATACCGCTGTCACAGCAGAAGGAGCTAAAGAGCGTTAAAAACATGGTCATCCGTGAGGCAGTCCGTTTTGGAGAAGGGTATCTGTATCTGGAAGAAGCGGAAACGGGAATGGAACGGCTGGAAGAAGTATCCGAACAGCAGACAGAAAGCCTTGCCGCATTGCAGGGAGAGGACATGCCGGATATCCTGCCTGGACAGACGGAGATGGAGGAGCAGGAACCAGACAGGCAGGAAGAAGAGCATGGGGAATTCGTTTCTTATTTTGTCAGATGGACGGACCGGTATAAAGAAGCGAGGGAATATCTCTATGGCACGATGGAGGCAGAACCGGATGAGGAGGCAGCCCATGAGATCATGCTGGAAGAGGCAGAGCAGGGAAATGCGTATGCCATGCACGACATGGGAAAGATTTATGCACAGGGCATTGGATGTGAGGCAGACAAAGAAAAGGCAGATGTGTGGTACAAAAAAGCATTGGCGGCAATGCATTATGTAGAGCAGAAGAAAAGTAACACCTATCTGGAATACCGCATTGGAAAAATGTATCAGTACGGACTTGGTACAGACGAGAAACTGGAACAGGCAGGGGAGTGGTTTTCCAAGGCGGCAGCAAAGGAACATAAGTATGCGCTCTATTCCCTTGGCATGCTCTATCTGCAGGGGAAAGGAGTGGAGCAGGATGAGGAAACCGCATATAGTCTGCTGTTCCGTTCTTACAGCAAGGGAAATCCCTATGCGGCGTATGAACTTGGAAAACTGTATGAGACAGGATGCGGAACAGAGAAAAATCAGGAAAAGTCGGAAAATTGTTATCGTGTAGCCTTTCTAGGTTTTCTGAATCTTGAGAAAAGATCAAAGGATGATACGCTCTGGTATCGTATCGGCTGCATGTATCTGCATGGGATCGGGACAGAGGCAGACGAAACGAAAGCGGAACATTATCTGACAAAGGCATCTGATTATGGCAACACCCATGCCTCCTATCAGCTTGCCAGACTCTATATCAGACAGGAGAGCCAAAAGTTAAGCGGGGAGTCTGGGACAGCACCGGATTACGCAAAGATTGCAAAAGCGGTAAAGTGGCTGGAAGAATCAGCCGCACAGGAAAATCCGTTTGCGGATTATGCAATCGGACGGTTGTACAGGGAAGGCACACTGGTAGCAGAGGACATGGAAAAAGCAGTGTTCCACCTGAAACGTGCCGCAGATGCCAGAAACAGCTATGCACAGTATGAGCTTGGGAAAATATATCTGGAAGAGGACACTAAAAACATTCCGGCAGCCATACAGTATCTGACACTGGCTGCGAAACAGAAAAATCAATTTGCAGCATACAGGTTAGGGAAACTTTATCTTGCCGGAGAAGAACTGCCAAAGAACACGGAACTGGCACTGCATTATCTGAAGATGGCGGCAGACACCGGAAACCAGTATGCACAATATGCCCTTGGGAAAGTGTATCTGATCGGAAAGGATGTCCAGCAGGACAAGGAACTGGCATACGATTATTTTTTAAAATCCGCAGAGCAGGGAAATATTTATGCAGCGTATTTTTTAGAACACTGGAATGATATGCCACACCCCGATCTGTTCTTAATGGCAACAAGGCTCATGCGGCATCTGGAACATATCATCGAAGAGAATGTGGCTGGAAGAAAGAGTGGAGGACGCAGGCAGGGGATTGACAGAAAGCTGGCACGAAAAATCCGGCAGAAGAAGATTGCACAGGGACATGCCGTGGATGACCATGAGAACATGGTACAGACACAGTGATCACTGGAGGAGTGGTAGAAATGATGAGAGGAGGTACGATTGGGAGATTTTATTTACTTTACAGAGGAACAGAAGGAGCGTGCCAATGCAGTACAGATTGCGGACATCCTTCGCCGGGAGCATGAGGAGGTGGAGCGTTCCGGGAATGAATGGCGCTGGAAACGGCACAGGAGTGTGACTTTCCGGGGGAGCAGTTGGTATCGCCACAGCAGACAGGTTGGAAGCCATGCCATTGATTTCATGCAGGAATTCTTTGGGATGTCCTACCCGGAGGCGGTAAGCTACCTGCTGGATGGAGAACAGGGGCAGCTTATTGAACGGGGAAAAAGGCAGGAGACAAGAAGAAAAGCGGCAAGAGGCGATAAAGGACGGCAGTCTGTAGAAAAAGAACAGACAGAGGAAAGAAAAGAACCGAAAGAGCCAAAGGAACTGAAACTGCCGGAGAAAAATCCGACCATGAAGAGAGTCTATGCATATCTTCTGCAGAAACGTCATATTGACAGGGAAATCCTCTCGTATTTTGCGAAGGCAGGAACCATATATGAATCTGCGGAGCATCACAACATTGTATTTGCCGGACTGGACAGCGAGGGGAAAATCCGGCATATCCATGTGAAGGGGAGCTGTTCTGACGGCAGGAGCTTCCGGCTGAATCAGGAAGGCTCGGAAGCTGCCTACGGATTTGGATACAGGGGAACTGGGAACAGACTGTATGTGTTTGAGGCACCCATTGACCTGTTATCATTTCTGTCCCTGTATCCAGACAACTGGCAGGAGAACAGTTATATCACCTTAAACGGTGTGGCAGAACATGCCATGCTGCAGGCATTGAAAGACAATCCCAGACTGGATACGGTTGTGCTGTGCCTCGACCATGATCCGGCAGGCATAGAGGCGTGCGGCAGACTGGCTGAGATTCTGGTACGCAATGGATATGGTGCGGTAAAGAGGTTACAGTCAGCCTGCAAAGACTGGAATGAGGATTTAAAGGGCAGATATGGTGAGGAAACAATTCCGGCACAGGAGCATCCGAGAGTCATGGAATGCAGGGCATGGACAGAGGTGCTGAAAGAGGTGACGGAATCCATCAACATCAAGTATGCCAACAGAAGTTATATCTGCCGTTATTATCAGGATATTTATAATGAACTGAAAAAGGGCAGGGGCAGGGAACAGCTTATGGATGCCTTTGACGGACCGGGGATGCTTTTGACCGGAGTGCTTGTGCGGTGCATGGAAAAAGAGGGAATCGCACTTGGCAGGGAAACTAGTGCAGACCAGATACTGGAAAATCTGTCAAAGCGTTATCAGCCGCATAAAGACAAGGGAAACTTCAACACCCGCATCCGGCAGATGCAGGCAGCCTTTGAAGAAACACTGGAGGTGTTCGATACAAAAGACTTAGAACAAAAAGAAGATCAGGAACTGCTTGCCAGAAAATGTATGAGCCTTGCGATGGAATGCATCCGGGCTCATATTTTTGTTGCCATCGACTGCGGGGAAGAGCAGATGAAGCCGGCAAAACAGACTGTGAAGGAACAGAAAATGGAACATCAGGAGGGAGGAATGATGCTATGCAGCCAGTCGTGATGCTGGTGATCGCAGGGGTGGCAATGTTTTCCGTGATTGGAGGCGTGTCACTTCTGTCACACTATTATACATTAAACGGAATCAAGAGCAGGACTGTCGGGGACGGTCAGCATGGAACGGCGAGATTTGCCACGAAAAAGGAAATCGCAGAAACCTATGTGCAGGTGCCCTATGAACCGGAGCTGTGGCGCAGGGGTGAGAACCTGCCGGCTGCACAGGGACTGGTACTCGGCAGCATGGAGCGGGCAGGAAAACTATACGCACTGGTGGATACCGGGGATGTGCATTGCCTGATGATTGGCGCGGCAGGAGTCGGAAAGACCGCACATTTTCTGTATCCCAACATTGAATATGCCTGTGCCTGTGGAATGAGTTTCCTGACCACGGATACAAAGGGAGACTTATACCGCAACTATGCAGGCATTGCAAAAAAATACTATGGCTACCATACGGCAGTCATCGATCTCCGTAATCCGACCAGAAGCGATGGTGACAATATGCTCCATCTGGTCAACAAATACATGGATGAGTATCTTGCAGACCATACGAACCTGAGTGCCAAGGCAAAAGCGGAAAAGTATGCAAAGATTACGGCAAAGACCATTATCTCCTCCGGTGGTACGGACAGTTCGAGCTATGGACAGAATGCATTTTTCTATGATGCGGCAGAAGGCGTGCTGACGGCAGCCATTCTGCTCATTGCGGAATTCTGCCCGGATGGAAAGAGGCATATCATCAGCGTGTTCAAACTGATACAGGATTTACTTGCACCATCTAAAGTGAAAGGGAAAAACCAGTTCCAGCTACTTCTGGCAAAACTCCCGGATACCCACAAGGCGAAATGGTTTGCAGGGGCAGCCTTAAATACGGCAGAGCAGTCCATGCAGTCGGTTCTCTCCACAGCGTTGTCCAGACTGAATGCTTTTCTGGATTCCGAGCTGGAGCAGATACTCTGTTTTGATACCGCCATCGATGCAGAGCTTTTCTGCAAAAAAAAGACGGCGGTGTTTCTGGTCATGCCGGAGGAGGACAATACCAAGTATTTTATTATTTCTCTGATTTTACAGCAGCTCTACCGGGAAATTCTCATGGTGGCAGACGAGAACGGAGGGAAACTGAACAACCGTGTAGTTTTCTATTGGGATGAGGTCGGAACGATTCCGAAGATTGAAAGCGCAGAGATGATGTTCTCAGCGTCCCGATCCAGAAGGGTGAGTATCGTACCCATGATCCAGTCCTTTGCCCAGCTTAATAAGAATTATGGGAAAGAGGGTGCAGAAATCATTATCGATAACTGTCAGGATACCATCTTCGGTGGGTTCGCACCGAACTCGGAGTCAGCGGAAGTGCTCTCCAAGAGCCTGGGCAGCAAAACTGTCATGTCCGGTTCCATCAGCCGGGGAAAGAATGATCCGAGCCAGTCCCTTCAGATGATCCAAAGACCACTCATGACAGCGGATGAATTGAAGTCACTGCCAAAAGGAAACTTTATCGTATCAAAGACCGGGACTCACCCTATGCGGACAAAACTGAAACTGTTCTTAAAATGGGGCATCACATTTGAAGAACCTTATGAGAGCGAAGAAAAATCTGCAAGAAAGGTAGCATACGCAGACAAGCAGGAGATTGAAGAGGAGATCATACGGAGATATATGTGCTGCATGGAAGAACCAGACGAGACACCTGCAGAAACGGCAAGGACAGGAGGGATGCAGCAGACACCGCTGACGGACACCATGAAAAAGATGCGGCAGACCTTACGGACGGAAGATTAGGAGGCAGGGTGACTAGGAAAGAAATCTATGAAACAGAGCTGCCACACAGGGCGGTGGCGGTCTATCTGTATCTGGAGACTCGTGCGGACAGGGAGAGGACATGCTATCCGGCAATCGGTACCATTGCCAGAGAGCTGCACCTGTCTGTAAGTACGGTCAAGCGTGCAATCCGCGATCTGGAGTGTGCAGGATTTATACAGAAAAAGCAGAGATGGCGTGAAAATGGAGGAAAGAGCAGCCTGCTCTATGAAATCATAAAATAGGCACAAAGGGATTACTGCGCCGGTCAGGTGGACTATGGTATGGTTCACCGTGGCCTGTGCAGGGAACTTTTCACTTTAAGGGGAAGAACAGAGAAAAGAAAATACAGTTGGCGATATGAAACATCAATATATTTTTTCGGAAAAAACTAAGAATTGAAGTATTACCAGATGGATTATGCGGGGACTCATAATTTTATTTTCTAATCGTATTTCGTGCGGAAAAATCGTATTTCGTGATTTATATATTGTGCAAAACAGTAAAATAAAAAATAATGAATATGCAAGTTTAGAGTACTCATAGAAAAGAGGAAATAAGGTAACGAATGGTGGCATACTGAAGCTGATAGTGTTTATTTGAGGAAAGTGGTAATATGGTAGCAAAAAAATGGAAAGAGTGCTTTTAATAATGTGGTTTGTTAGTTTAGTTTTTGTGTGCATTATAGGTTATAGGGAAATAATCAATGCTGTACCATATGGTTTGGAAATGGCTTCAAAAATTGTAAGTGAAAACAATGGGATGGATGGAACCTTATATCAAAAAATCCTAACGGAAACAATTCATTGTTATCAGATAGTAGGTGCATTATTGGTTATGTTAGGTGGTTTTGGAATAATTAAATCGGTATGCGCAATAAAAGAAAAACATAGATAATTGAGAAAATGTGCTGTCAATTTGATGGCACATTTTCTGTGTGATAATACAATTGATATTGATGTTTTGGACACTTCAATGAAAGATTTTAATTAAATTAAAACAGGTAGAAAATAAAAATTAGAAATGTTCGATATATAATGAGAAAGAAGGTGAGTGCTATGCTGGAAATTGTTGTCTGTGATGACGATATAGCAGATCTTGAGCGTGCAGTGAATATGCTGCATAAGATTTTTACAAGTCAAAAGATTGCTTATCATATTGAGCAATTTGCGTCTGCAAATCAAATGCTTGAAAATATCAGCAACATTGATATCGGAATTTTAGATATTTCAATGGAAGAACTGAATGGTATTAAACTGGGGAGAAAATTGAAGGAAAAATTCCCGGATGTGAAATTAGTGTATATTACGAGTTATGAAGAATATTGTATGCAGGTCATTAACGAAGTTCATGCATTTTCATTTCTATGTAAACCACTGGAATATGATAAATTGGAAACGCAGATGTTGGAGCTGCTGGATCAACTGCCGGATACCGGAGTAGAAAAGGATTTTTATAATGTGACGGACTGCAATGGGAAAGAGTATCTGTCAATCAAATTGAAACTCAGGGACATTTTATATTTTGAATACATAAAGAGGTCTAGAAAAGTACTGATAGCGTTGTCTGATATCACATATGAGTATGACTGCATTTTTGAAAAACTGGTTGAAGAACTGCAGCCCTATGATTTTGTTGTGAATTGTAGAGGAAATCTGGTTAATTTAAGGCATATTGAAAAAATAAAAGGCTTTACCATTTATCTGGATAATGGAAAAGAACTCCAGATTGCGCAAAAGAGAAGCAGCGATTTTAGAGAAGAAGTAAATAAATTTTTGCAGAAAAATTCATAGGAGAAACGATGAATACGATTTTACTGATATTATGTAATGCTCTTTCCTGTTTTATCATAAGTAACATACTGTTCCAGTTTATGAATGGAAAGTATAAAAGAAGCAGTCAAAATAGATATGTATATATTGTGATCGAGACTGTCACAGTGATTTTTACAACCTGTATCAATATGCTCAATCATTCCATATTAAATTTGGTGGTCTGGGGCGTGTTGACGGGGATAATAGCATATGCTCTGTATTATGAGGATATGGATAAACCGTTAAGACGTATCATTGAATGTGAGGCATTGGTATTTTGCATGTCTGTTTGTGAATCATTAGGAGTGATTCTTTTACAATGTATTTTGCAGGCAGCAGATATAAAAAATGTGAATGAAACGATGCTTTACTGCCTTGAGGTAACATTTTCAAAAGTAATACTTATTTTTTTGTATTATACATTCATAAACAGGTTTGTGAAAAAGAGCGATATTCCTTATGCAAAGACAAGGTACATCATGTATGGAATTATACTCCTATACAATCTGATTAATATGGGTGTAATTGTAGAGAATTTTAAAAATGGAGAAGAAAATTATTTGTGTGCAGTCAATATGGGGTGTATTGTTCTGGCAGATCTATACCTTTTATATTTTGTTAAAATGGCAGATGAAAAGAACTATTATGAAAAGCAGCTCATCGCTTTAGAGCAACAGGCAAAGGTACAATACGAATACTATTTGACGCAGACAAAAAAATATGATCAAACCGTCCACATATTACATGATGTAAATAAGCATA
>ENA-UOJT01002209-UOJT01002209.1-human-gut-metagenome-genome-assembly--contig:-C15-NODE-2209-length-11680-cov-26.100731_pt1 | contig 11680 bp, 12 predicted proteins | sample MGYA00242357_ERZ723904 | MGnify/ENA metagenome assembly ERZ723904 | reverse complement strand
GAATGTGGTTGGCAAACCCACACTCTATTCTACGGGGAGGTTTCTCTTTGTCTAGGGCTAAAGCCGTTTTTATTCCACCAGCAGAGCTGGTGGTTGTCGCTCGCTCAAGCTACCCAAAACAAACTGCCCCAGCTGCTAAGCCGGGGCAGTAGAAAAATCAATAGGTCCAAAATGGGAATTCTAAATTATTGCGATAAGTGGCTAACAATCTTGCTAAGCAAACCAAGCCTCTGTTCAGCGGTTGTGTGCCTTGCCGAAAAAACTTGCGTAAGCATCGAAATCAGTTCTTTTTGCTCTGGCCGCAAGGCACGAACAAAAATTAAATTTGATCGATCTCCATAAACCAGTGTGTCAAGAGATACATCGAACAATTCGGCCATTTCAATAAGGCAATCGACAGACGGAAGTTTGGCATTCGTTTCATAGGCACTGATAGTGGAAGTCTTCTTGCCCAACTTTTTGCCTAATACTTGTTGTGTCCAGCCTTTTTCTTCTCGTAGTTTACGAATGTGATCTCCAATATAGTTGTGACGCTCGGTATTTTTCATGTCTTTGTCCAGCTTGCTTTATCAGTGAATTTTCTTCTTAGGATAATTCAATTTTATATGATTTAGCTTGCCAAACGGTGTAAAAGCAATATAGTATTACACTATAGGTGTTATTTTGAGAAAATACTTGACTTTCGGGAGAATTAAACGTATGTTGAATGGAAAAGAAGGACGTCTGCTACGGCGAAATAACGATAAGGATGCAAACATGAAGATCAATATTTTACTTTGCGATGATGATAAGGCTTTTTTGCAGAGAATATCAGACACAGTTGCCGGCCAGCCGATACCGCCCGGAGCATCCATTTGTATAACCCAAAGTTCGAATCCTGCCGAGATAACGGACCGGCAATTATCGCAGTATCACATTATGTTCCTGGACATCGACATGGATGAACGCAGCGGCATGGACATTGCACGCCGTGTGCGGGAATTACATCTGGATACGGTAATTATTTTCGTGACAAATTATCCGGAGTTTTCTATGGAAGGGTATGAAGTCCGGGCGTTCCGATATCTTCTCAAGCAGGAACTGGAACAAAAGCTGCCCAATTATTTTCAGGACGCATTGGCAGAATTGCCGCGTGATGATAAAGTTCTGCGTTTTTCTGCCAACGCAGAGTCTTTTAACATTCCCTACAAGGATATTCTCTACTTGGAAAGTGACCAAAGAGTCATATATTTGTACACAGTAAAACCTACACAGGCACCGGACCGCTTTTATGGGAAAATGGAAGATTTAGCGGCGGAATTGGAAAAAGACGGATTCCTCAGAATCAAGAAAAGCTATCTGGTCAATATGGCATACATCAAAAAATTCAATTATGACAGAGTTGTTCTCCTCGACGGAAAAGAGTTGTCGGTAAGTCAGAAACGCTACTCACAAATGAAAGTCCGTTATCTGAGTTGGAAAAACAAAAACTGGGGGAATGCACGTTGAGCGATTATTTCTTGACCTACTTGTGGACTTGGACGGAATGCTTTTCGGCAATTTTGCTATTTGATGCTTTTTCCGCAAGAAAGAGAAACCGTGTGGTTCATTGGGTTGTTGTAACGGCTGTTGCTTTTCTGGATGCGACACTTCTGAATTTTGCAGTCACTGCAATGCCAAACTACTCAAAAATTGTTATTGGACTCGCTTTATTTTTCTTTCTGCACAGATTTTTATATGACGGCAATAGAATGTTCAGTTTCTACATCTCGATTATTTTCTATGCGACAATATGTTGTGTGGATAACTGCTGGTATACGATGTTACTTTTGATGTCCGAGGTGCGGGACGGCGTGATTTCCGGCGGAATGGTATGGCAAAGTCTGATTATCCACAGTGTAATAATAGTCGTATGCTTTTTGCAGGCAAAGGCGCGAAATGGGAAATTGAGTCAAGCAAGCAATTTCAGATGGTACACAATTCCTGCCGTACTTTCTCTTGCGAGTGTTATGCTGATTTTCTTTTTTGGAAGCTGCTTTCAGCAGGGCCAAATATCCATTCAGCCGCTATGTGTCTGTGCCACATTTATTACTGTGATGCAGATAGCAGCGTTACTTTTAATCAGCTGGATGGAACAAAACGCCACCTTCCGTGAAGAGGCAATCAGCCTACAGGCCAAATCAAAAGCACAGCAAGAGAGCATCGAAGCCTTGAGTGCCGCATACGCTCAGCAACGCAAACTGACACATGATTTTCGCGCTCATCTGAGTACGTTAGACGGAATGCTGATGCAACAAAACAGAGATATCAACACAATACAAACCTATATCCATAGCCTGCAATCGAAACAAACCGAACGCATCCTGCTCGTCAATACCCACCATGCAGCACTGGATGCACTTTTGAATCAGAAGGCACTTGTTGCAAAAAATCGTAAAATTGATATACAGTTTAGTGTGAACGATTTGTCTCCCATAAAGATTGACATGGTGGATTTGACGGTTATAATCAGCAACACACTGGATAACGCAATTGAGGCGTGTGAAAAATTGCCGGAAACGGACCGGCAAATTTATGTGCAGGCGCTGCTTGAAGAAGATGAATTGTTTTATGCTGTCCGAAATAAATCTTTGCCGGTACATATGATTGCAAATCAACTGCCGGCATCAACTAAAGACAATTCATCTTTTCACGGGTATGGTTTGCAAAATGTACATACCACATTGGAAAAGTACCACACGCTTTACGCTATGGATTATGAAAACGGCTGGTTTGAATTTGCAACAGAGCTGCCGAATACTCTGATTTCATGACAAAAAACTACTATTTCACTACAAAAATGATGAAAAAGCTGAAAATTCTGCTTAAATAGAGATAGTTCGAATTTACAGAGGTTCTGCGTATGGAAGCAATAGTCGAAAGAATTGTGGAGAAGTTCATACAAAACGAACTCATCGAAGAAAGTCAACGCGATTGGATGGCATACTCGCTACAGCGAAAATTCATGAACTTTGGCGGTTTCTTTGTTCTCGTCTGCTTTGGAGCGCTTGTTGCGCCGTTACCGCAAGTGATTCTTTTGAATTTTGGATTGGCATTTTTACGCGAAAAGACAAATGGACTTCATATGCCAACAGTATTTTCCTGCTTTATCACCTCTTTGTTTTGCGAATACGCCTGCTTGTATCTGATTGATTCGTTGCAATCTTCTACGCTATCAGCTGCAATTGTGCTGCTTATTATCTCTGTCGCGATAATTTTAGTACTTGCTCCTTGTAACAACTCGGCGATACATTGCAGCAACGAGGAATTGCGTAATATGAAAATAGCGGTACGCAAAAGACTTATATTATATTGCTTGATTATTCCGGCCTTTTTGTTGCTGAAACCGTTGTATAGCATTATCTGGATTGTAGCTGCAGCTGCAGATGCGCTTCTGCTCGTTTTGGCTAAAATTGGGGTTGGAATCAAATAAAACCAACTTCAAACTGAAAGGAAGGTCTTTATCATGAAAGCAAAAGAAAGTCTTTTACACAAAAACTTGCGCGCAGTAGTCCAGGCATCAGTTCGAAAAGAAGCCAATGAACCGTGTGTTATGTTTTGGAGTTATCAGCCACACCGACCCGAAAAGCCTCTGACAAATTTGAAGGACAGAAAGTAAATTTTACGCTGCAGCTCAAAGCCCGTCGCATCTTAAATGCGGCGGGCTTTTTCTCTTAATATTGTTGAATTTTACCGTGAACGTGGAATCCATGCTCGCGGCTTTTTTGTGGGCGAAAATTTGTTAGCGCTTTACATTGCTAAACTTGCAGTACCTTTGCAAGTTATACCATTAAACTGAAACTATGCGAAGAAAGGAGGACAATCAATGCGTCCGGATGAACGTCAGGCGGCTATTTGGGATATTATTTTTCAACGGAGATATGAAACAGTTCCCAACCTAGCACACGAATTAGGCGTTTGCATCCGAACCGTCTATGGAGATCTAAGTGAAATGAAAGAGATGTACCCAATTGAGACCGTCTCTGGCAAATATGGCGGGGTCTACCTTATACGCAAGCCCCACAATACGCAAAAACATCTGACGCCTATACAGGAAAGAATTTTGCGCGAATTGCTAACTTCACAGCCCATAGAAATTCAGAGAGTCCTTCAAAGCATCCTTGATGCCTTCGCTAGAAAGCATCCGTAATTGGCTTTCCTGCACCTTGACAACGGAATATCCAGCATAACAGGTACGTTTCTTTCCCGGCAAGCCCCGGCGGGCGGTCCGGCAAACCAGAATTGCGGCGGGAAAGACCATAATGATACGCCAGCAGCCTCCCGCGTCAGAGGGGGTGACCGCGCTGCGGTTGGAATCAGTAAGATCGTGGCAGAGTCAGTGAACGGGTGTGCCAACGCCCTGCCTGTTATGTTCCCGGTGTCAGGGGTGCGGGCGGCAAATGTGGCACACTTACTTAACTATCTACTTTTGCCGTTTAGGGCAAATCGTGGGCAGCAGGACCCCAAGCGCCTGCTGCCCATCATTTTGCTTTAAACGGGATGGAAAACAGAGGTGTAAAACCTATGCAAACCTATCCGACAGGCTATGCGGAATCCCACCGCATAGCCGAACAGATTTTCCGGGAGATTCTGCCCCGGCACGGCATGGCGGTACGAGAAGAACAAATTGCGCTCTGCCATGAAGTCTTGGATACCCTTTACAACAAAGAAATTTCTCTGTGCGAAGCAGGTGTGGGCATCGGCAAGACGCTGGCCTACCTTGTAGCTTGTATCCTTTGGCAGATGCACAGACCCAGCCAGTTGAAAATGCCTGTGGTAATTTCAACCTCCAGCGTTGCGTTGCAGGATGCCATCCTCAACGAGTATCTGCCCGACCTGTCCGCTATTATGCTGGCTGAGGGCATCATCCGTGATCCTATCACAGCCGTTCTCCGCAAGGGCAAGGAGCGCTTTGTCTGCGATGCCCGCCTTGCGGAACGTCAGGCAAAAGCAATTTCCAAAGGGCAGCGGCAGAAAAACAGCCTACGCATAGCCGAGAGCATTCTCGATTTAGACCACATACCCAATCTTACTCGATATGACCGCTGTCGGATCTGTGTACCGCAGTCTTGCCCGCGAGATTGTTTCTTGCGTTTGGACTGCCGCTATCAGCAGTATCTGCGGGATTCCATGAAACCGGACATCCAAATCTGCAACCACAATTATCTGCTGGCTAACGCATCGCACCGGCAAGAAGATAGACCGCTGCTCCTGCGCAGCTATCAGGCACTGGTGGTGGATGAAGCGCACAAATTACCGGATGCCGCACGGCAGATGTACACGGAAACCTTGTCCGCGCAAAATATGGATGACCTGTGCAGCCTGTTACAGCAGGCGCATTTCAAGCGACTATCCAAACGGCTGCGAACGGCATTCCTCACGCTCTCTATTTCCTGCACACCGAGCCTTTCTATGCCGAAAAGAAAAGTCAGTGTGCCGTTCAGCCTTACGCCTTTCCGCCAAGCGGCGCTTACCGGCTGCATCGACCTTTTGCAGTATATCGGTAGTCAGCCGGATATGCCGCACTACCTGCAATATCGGCTGGCAGAAACAGAAAGTCTCCTGCGTCTTTTTCTCTTGGAGGTTCCGACGCGCATCCTGTACCTTGAGTTTCCCGCAGACGGCCAACTCACATTCTGCGCGGGCAGCAACCGCGTACCGCAGTTACTCCGCAGCGCCCTGTGGAATACCTGTGAGCCAACTATTCTGACCTCCGGCACGCTGACAGCAGCCGGAGATTTCGACCACACGGAACAGCTTTTGGGGCTGGCAGCATATGCCCCGCTGCGCCATTTCCGCGCAGATTCTCCGTTCGATTATGTGAAAAAATGTCTGTTATATATCCCCAAACGGCAGACGGCTGCTCCTGAAAACCAATCCCTTGCAGACCAAATCGTGCAGCTTGTCTCGGCATGTCACGGTCACGCATTGGTGTTGTTCACATCCTACCGCCAGATGCGTAATGTTTACGACGCGCTCGGCGGACGGCTGACGTTCCCTGTATTTCAAGCCGGACGCGGGCAAAACCGCAGTATCCAACAATTCAAGCAATCCGGCAACGGCGTACTGTTCGCGGCTGGTTCCTGCTGGGAGGGCATCGACTTTCCCGGTGATATGGTGTCTTTACTGATTATTGCCAAGCTACCGTTTCCGATTCCGGATCCGGTCAGCAACTACGAACGCCAGCAATACACGAACCTGCATGACTACATAAATGCCGAAATCATCCCCGAAATGCAGAAGAAACTGCGGCAGGGCTTTGGCCGTGCCATCCGTACCGAGCAGGACTCCTGCGTGGTGGCGATTCTGGACGAACGCGCGGGCATCGGCGGCAAGTACCATGACGCCGCACTGGCGGCGTTGCCGACCTGCCCGGTCACCGAGAAAATTGAAGATGTGCAGCAATTCATCCGGGAGCAGAAGTGCCCGGATTACTTTTTGTGAAAGAGGGATCTGAGATGTACCTTATGAGAAACCACGATATCTGGATTTATGTGCGCTGCGCCAACAGCGATCCGCGCATTGCCTTTGACCGGCTGTATGACCTTATCGACGAGGCAGCCGGACACGGTTTTCTCGTGCGCGGCACGTCTTTTGACCATTGCAGCGGCAATACATTGAAGGACCGCATCGGTCTGCGCTCTATGCTGGACGCAGTAGAGAACGGTCGGATTGAAGCCGTGATGGTGCGCGATTTGGAACAAATCAGCCGCAACAGCTACATACTGGTAGGCGTTATTGAAATTCTGCGTCAGAATGATGTCCACCTCATCACCACCGAATGTGACCTGAACGCCGAACTCATCAACAGCGGGCTGGAACGCTTTGTCGGTGACCGCTTCACGCGGGCTTCGTTCGGCAAGCCTCGCTTTGATGTAAGGCTTCCGTTGATGGATCAATTCTGAGGTGCGCCCATGAAAGAATACAAAGTATGGGCGTTCGCCCGCAGTGCCGCACCGAACCTGCCCGCATTGGAAGAACAGCTTGCCGATGTCATGCGCGAAGCCGACAGGCGCGGCTACATCATTGTGAATTCCTGCATGGAGCAGAAATACGGCACCGAATTTTGGCGTCCGGCCTTGTTCGCCATGCTTACCGCTGTGCAGCAGGGGCGTGTCAACGCCGTCATGGTGCAGAGCCTTGACCGGTTGAGCCACGACATTACAACCTTGTGCCGCATCCTGCGCTTTCTGCAGAACCACGGCGCTGTGCTGATTACGACCGAGACCAATCTACAATATGAACTCTATCTGACAGGGTTGGAGAGTCGGATCCTAGCTCGTACCGCGCAAACCGGAAAAAGAGTGCCGTGGGAGGTGGCTGTCGATGCGGATTGACCCGTTTCCCGTAAGACTGGAACAGGAGCTGAAATATGCACTGGCCTATGCCGCGCTGGTATCCGCTGCCGCAAACGGAAGATTGCCTAGGGACATCTGCCAGCGTACAAATGTTGGTTATGCCCGGAAATGCGGCGTTTTGCGCCGAGAAGTTTAGTGGTTCTCGTGAATAGCTTTTGACCTGCCTTTCGGGTATGTTGTATGTGATAAAAAGAATGTCACAGCGTTAAACTCGGAGGAAATAGTATGCCACCAGTCCAAGTTATCCAGCCGATACAGCAACAGCCGAAGCGTCTTCGCGTGGCGGCCTATGCCCGCGTTAGCAGCAAATCTACTAATCAGTTGAACTCAATGTCGGTGCAGGTGGAATACTACACCGACCTTATTCAGAAAAATCCCAACTGGGAATTTGTTGGTGTGTATGCCGATGAGGGCATTTCCGGCACCGGCCTTAAAAATCGTGCCGGATTCAACCACCTTATGGACGACTGCCGACTCGGTCTGATTGACCGTATCCTTGTAAAGTCATCCTCCCGAATGGCACGAAACTCTGTGGATTTTCTCTCCGCTGTGCGCGAACTGAAAAGCCTTGGCGTGGTCGTAGAATTTGAGAAAGAGCGCTTTGACACAGACTCCACCGAGGGAGAACTCCTGCTGGGTATGATGTGTGCTGTTGCCCAAGAGGAATCATTGTCAATCTCCAAAAACTTGCGCTGGGGAATCCGCAAGCGAATGGAGTCCGGCACTTACCGTACATCATCTGTCCCCTACGGCTACAAACAGGTCAATTACGACCTTGTTCCCGCCCCCAACCAAATCGAAATCGTCAAGGACATTTTCAATGCATTTCTGCAAGGCGAAAGCACCACCAAAATCGCCGACAATTTAAACCGGCTTCGTCCAGATGCCGATAAGCATTGGCATCATACCACCATAGAGCGCATCCTTAAAAACGAAAAGTACGCCGGATGTTCCCTCTATCAAAAGAGTTATACATCCGATGACTTGCCCTTTAAGCGCACCGAAAATAACGGTGAAGTCCTTTCCTACTACGCACCGGACACCCACAACGGCATCATATCCCAAGCAGACTTTGATAAAGTCCAAGCACTCCTGCAACGCAAAAGCGTAGGCCCATGTCCGAGGAAAGACACAGCCTTTTCCAAAATGCTTTACTGCGCAAAGTGCGGTTCGATGCTCTCCCGCAAGATAAATCGTTCATCACAGGTGACTTGGATCTGCCGCACACACCTTCGATGCGCAGCAGACTGCTCCACGTCACCAATCCAAGAAGAACGCATTCAACACGTATTTCTCACCATGCACAACAAGCTAATCGTAAACCACGCGCAGATTTTCACCCCCGCCCTGCATGATTTGTACGCTGCGCAAAAGATTCTCGATGATAAGGAGAGCCAGCGGCAGGAACTCAACCAGCAGGTTCATCTGCTTGCCAAAAAGCTGCACAACCTTTCCCGTCTGCGCGAAAAGAACTGCATCACCGCAGCTCAATACTGGGAACGGCGCAATCCACTGGAGCGTGAACTCACGGATGTAAAAGCCGCGATTTCAAAAGCAGCTACCAACCATCCTTTACTTCGTACCCTTGCACAGACAAAACAGCTTGCAGAACATTATACCTATCTAAAGCCACTTACTGAATTTGATGAGTATGAGTTCAAATTTGCCGTAAACCGCGTACTGGTCGATTCCGAATCCTGTACCTTTGAACTCAAAAACGGAATGAAGTTTAAGGAGATTTTCTGACAATGGCAAAGCCGAGATACCTGCCCTACGGATACCGCATACAGAACGGCCTCATTACCCCGGATACCGCGCAAGCCGAATACGTCCGCCAAATTTATCAACTCTACCTTGCAGGCAATTCACTGCAAGAAATCGCGAAACACTTGCAAGCCAACAGCATCCCATACAGTGATGAGACAGGTTGGAACAAGAACACCGTCCACCGCATCGTAAAAAATCCAGCATACTGCGGAAAGGACAGGTATCCGCCCATTGTCGAATATACCTTATTTCAAAAAGCGCAAGTCCTGTGCCAGCGAAAAGCCCCCACTTACACAGAAGCCTTAAAGGATATTCGCGGTGACATTATCTGCCCCGACTGCGACAGCAGACTGGAATGGCAGACGAAAGGCCATCGATGGCGCTGCCGCCACTGCGCAGCATTCTCCGTCCAAATTGCGCCGGATATTCTCCTGCAAAGCATCGCTACCACAATGAAACGCTTACAGGATAATCCTGACAGCATCAATGACCAGCCGCTGTCACACAACACAGTATCCATTGAAGCCGAAAAGCAGCAAGCAGAAATCGATGAAATGTTATCCGCCGGGGAATTTGATGCAGCATCACTTATCCAAAGCGTCCTTTCTCGCGCAGATACGCAATATCTCTGCTGCACAGCCGGAAATTCTGACCCCATGACTCTCCGCATCAAAGAAGCCCTCGCTGCTGCACCGCCCTGCGATACGTTCGACTCAAAGCTGTATCACACCATCGCTGACAAAATAGTTTTGCACAGAACTACTTCCATTCAGTTGAAACTTATAAATGGAATGGTCGTATAAGGAGAATCCCATGAACCGTGAGAGAAGAATCATCGTCATTCAGCCCAATAGGAAAGATTCCAAAAGCGCCGAATCCCGCACCAAGCTGCGCGTTGCTGCATACTGCCGTGTCAGCACCGAGGAAGAAGAACAGCAGGGCAGCTTTGAAATCCAAAAAGAATTCTACACTGACAAAATCAATTCCACCCCCGAATGGAAGCTTGCCGGGATTTACGCCGACGATGGTATCTCAGGTGTCCACACCAAAAAGCGTGACGGATTCAACCAGATGATTCAAGACTGCAAGAAGCACAAAATCGACCTGATCCTTACAAAGTCAATTTCCCGCTTTGCCCGCAACACCGTAGACAGTATCCAATATGTGCGGATGCTGAAGCAATTCGGTGTCACCGTCATATTTGAAAAAGAGAACATCAACACCAGTACCATGAATTCCGAAATGCTCCTTACTGTGCTGAGTGCCTTTGCACAAGCTGAGAGCGAATCCATCTCGCAGAATATTTCTAGAGGAAAGCGCATGGGATTTCGTCACGGAAGATTCTCCTTCCCCTATGCGCAGATGCTCGGCTACCGCAAAGGTGCAGACGGTCAGCCGGAGATCATCCCCGAACAGGCTGAACTGATTCGGATGATTTACACCAGCTACTTGCACGGCGACAGCTTGCAAACCATAAAGGGCAAGGTCGAAGCAGGCGGTTACAAAACCGTGCGTGGCAACACCACATGGTCAACGCAGGCGCTCCTACGCATCTTGCAGAATGAGAAATACTGCGGTGATGTTCTGCTGCAAAAGACCTTTACTGACAATGTGCTGACTGGAGGCCCGAAGAAAAATACCGGTCAGCTACCGCAATACTACATTGAGAACAATCACGAGGGCATTATCACCAAGCAGATGTACCGCGAGGTTCAAGCTGAAATCGCCCGCCGCAACAGCAAGTCCTGCGCGAACCGGCGCAAACAAAAGCGCGGGCGGTACAACAGCAAGTACGCCCTTTCCGAACGACTGTACTGTGGAGAGTGTGGCAGCCCTTATAAGCGTGTGACTTGGAACATCCACGGCAGAAAGGAAATCGTCTGGCGTTGCGTCAGCCGTGTAACCTACGGAACAAAGTTCTGCCACAATTCACCCTCGGTGCAGGAAGAAGCCCTGCATCAGACCCTGCTGAGAGCCATCCAAAATCTGGCCGACAATTACACCGGTGAAGTCGCCATGCAGATCAACGGTATCCTGCATGATTTGCAAGGCGGTACAACAGAACTGGAGGAATTACAGCAAAAGCTCGCAGATGCCCGGCAGGAATTTGACCGCCTGCTGGATCTGTCCCTTGAATGCGATGCGTCATTTCTGGACGATAAAGTAAAACGCGTCAGTAAAGAAATCGACGGTCTGAAAAAGAAAATAGAAGTTCTGACTGCGAACCAGCAAAAAGCTGCCGATCCCCAATATCAGTTGAGCGCCGAAGATTTCCAGATTAAAGAATACTCAGATGCCTTGGTTGCGCGGATTGTAGAGAAAGTCATTGTGCTATCTGCTGATGAGATAAAGATTGAATTTGTGGGTGGATACACAGTGAACACTACGTCACTAGAATAAAATGAACGCTATACGGAAACAAATAAAGAGATACGATTTTCGATGTGAAAGCTCACAATTATTGACTTAAATATCGATTTGTACTATAATAATATATAAATACAACGCTATACAAAGGCGTTAAATACTTGTTTTAA
>ENA-UOJT01002198-UOJT01002198.1-human-gut-metagenome-genome-assembly--contig:-C15-NODE-2198-length-11705-cov-6.621030_pt1 | contig 11705 bp, 5 predicted proteins | sample MGYA00242357_ERZ723904 | MGnify/ENA metagenome assembly ERZ723904 | reverse complement strand
GTGTATGACTAATGCGGATATCTTTTGTGTAACTTATTAATTATTTAATTTTAGTATTATTAATAAGTCAGAACTTATCAACGCTATGGCGGCAGAGTCCGGTTTGACAAAAACGGATTCTAAGAAAGCATTAGATGCTTTCATGGCAGCAATCACGAAAGCCCTAAAGGCTGGTGACAAAGTATCATTGGTTGGCTTCGGTACGTTCGTTGTAGCAGAGAGAGCAGCACGTCTGGGCATTAATCCTTCTACCAAACAGAGCATTACGATTCCTGCAAAGAGAGTTGCTAAGTTTAAACCTGGTATGGAGTTGACTTTGGCCATCGAATAAAGGAAGGCTATGAATGAAAAATAGAAAAGGAGGCGCTATGAGGTGTCTCCTTTTTTATTATCCGTACAGATGCAACGCGTAATTCGCCAAAATATAGTATCTTTGCACCCGGAAAATACTTTTAAATCATGAATATAGAAGATAAACTGGTAGCGTCCGTCATCAACGGACTGAAAGCGCTGTATGGACAGGACGTGCCTGCCGCACAGGTGCAACTGCAAAAAACCAAGAAAGAATTTGAGGGACACCTCACGCTGGTAGTTTTTCCTTTCCTGCGCATGTCGAAGAAAGGACCGGAGCAGACAGCACAGGAGATTGGCGAATACCTGAAAGCTAACGAGCCTTCGATAGCTGCATTCAATGTGATCAAAGGTTTCCTGAACCTGACTATCGCTTCTTCCGCCTGGATTGAATTGTTGAATGACATTCATGTTGATAAGCAATACGGTATTGTTGCTGCCACGGATAATTCTCCGTTGGTGATGATCGAATACTCTTCACCCAATACCAACAAACCACTTCACCTGGGACATGTACGTAATAATCTTCTGGGCAATGCTTTAGCCAACATTGTGATGGCAAATGGCAATAAAGTGGTAAAAACAAATATTGTCAACGATCGTGGTATTCATATTTGTAAGTCCATGCTGGCCTGGTCCAAATATGGTAACGGTGAAACACCCGAATCATCCGGAAAGAAGGGGGACCACTTGGTAGGCGATTATTACGTAGCTTTTGATAAGCACTATAAAGCTGAAGTGAAGGAATTGATGGCTAAATTTCAGTCTGAAGGTGCGACGGAAGAAGAAGCTAAAGCAAAGGCTGAAGCTGCTTCTCCTCTAATGAATGAAGCCCGCGAAATGCTGGTGAAGTGGGAAGCTAATGAGCCGGAAGTGCGTGCGCTTTGGGCTAAAATGAACAACTGGGTGTATGAAGGTTTTGATGAAACATACCATAAAATGGGTGTAAGTTTTGACAAAATATATTATGAGTCAAATACCTATCTTGAAGGGAAAGAGAAGGTGATGGAAGGTCTTGAAAAGGGGTTCTTCTATAAAAAAGAAGATGGTTCCGTATGGGCTGACCTTACTGCTGAAGGTTTGGATCATAAGTTGTTACTACGTGCTGATGGGACTTCTGTTTATATGACTCAGGATATAGGTACAGCTAAATTACGTTTTGCTGATTATCCTATTGACAAGATGATTTATGTAGTAGGCAACGAACAGAACTATCATTTTCAGGTGCTTTCCATTCTGCTTGACAAGCTTGGATTTGAGTGGGGAAAGAGTCTCGTACATTTCTCTTATGGTATGGTAGAATTGCCCGAAGGTAAGATGAAAAGCCGCGAAGGCACAGTGGTAGATGCTGATGATTTGATGGGAGAAATGATTAGTACTGCCAAAGAAACTTCTAATGAATTGGGCAAGCTGGATGGCTTGTCTCAGGAAGAAGCTGACAATATCGCTCGTATTGTTGGTTTGGGCGCCTTGAAATATTTCATCCTCAAGGTAGATGCCCGTAAGAATATGACGTTCAACCCGAAAGAGTCAATTGACTTTAATGGAAATACAGGTCCGTTCATTCAATATACGTATGCGCGTATTCAATCTGTAATGCGTAAGGCTGCTGAAGCCGGTATTGTAATTCCGGCTGAAATTCCTGTTGGTATTGAGTTGAGTGAGAAAGAAGAAGGCCTTATTCAGATGGTAGCCGACTTTGCTGCTGTAGTGAAGCAGGCAGGTACGGATTACAGTCCCTCTATTATTGCCAACTATACTTATGACCTGGTGAAAGAATACAATCAGTTCTATCATGATTTTAGTATTCTGCGTGAAGAGAATGAGGCTGTGAAAGTTTTCCGTCTCGCTTTGTCGGAAAACGTAGCGAAGGTAGTTCGTATCAGCATGGGCTTGCTGGGTATTGAAGTGCCGGATAGAATGTAAAAACAGCTATCTATAAAAATAATCAGAGGTTGTGTCAAAATCGTTTTGACACACCTCTGATTATAGAATTCTCACTTCGTATTAATATCTACATAATAAGGTGTATCTTTTCCTTCCACCTCTATCTTCACACGCATTGTACCAACTTTTCTAGTAGATTGCACAACAACCAACGCCTTTCCAAAATAAGTATTCAACTGATGACCGGCAAAAGACTTCTCACGCCGCAAATCACCATTGTCAATTCCCCTGAATCGTCCTTCCCCTTCCACACTGACCGTGATTTGTTTATCATCCGTCTGCACAGGATTCCCATCCACATCTTTCAATTGAATGGCAATATGAGACAAATCTTGCCCATCAGCCCGAAGTTCCGTTCGATCAGCCGTGACAACAGCCTGCGATGCCTTTTGAGAGGTCACCAGTTTGTAAGATGCCACTTCCTTCCCGCCATTATACCCTTTCGCTTCCAATGTGCCCGGGCGGAAAGGCAAATTCCAGACAATGGTATTATTAGAGAACTTTGCCGTTTCCTGAATCCCCATTGATTTGCCATTCATAAGCATCTCAATCTTTTCGCAGTTAGTCGTAGTACGAACCTCCATAACCAATCCGTAATAATGATCCGGGAAATTCCAATGAGCCGCCATGTTAGGCCATTGCCACAAATCACGCCCATGGTCAATATCCAATGAAGGATCTACTACAGCAATGCGGACAATCGGCTCATCATTCCACATCGCCCGATGATAAGCGGCGCGAGGCTTCTCAAACATACAGATATCAAACAGACCGTTTGGCCACCCTTTGCTTGGCCATCCTGATTCACCCAGATAATCCACACCGGACCAGATAAATCCCCCTGCCACAAAATCATGTTCCTTCACTATATTCCATGGATTGTAAGGAGTATAACTACGTAGATTTCCTTCTTCACCACTGAAATAAGGCAGTTCTTCAGACACAAGGAAACACCGTTCAGGAAATTTCTTATGGTCGTTCAGCATTCGCGCTTCCAAATAATTGTATCCGATCACATCAGTCACTCCCGAGAAACTAGCCTGATGTCCATTTTGCGCCGCAAGAGTAACAGGACGGCTAGGCTCAAATTGATGGACAAAATCCTGCAACATTCTAGCACGTCCTGCCCCCTCACCAGTTCCATCCCATGCCTCCTGCAATTCATTTCCGATACTCCAAAGCACAATACTGGGATGATTGCGGTCCCTAAGCAACATATTCTCCATATCTTTCTTCCACCATTCATCAAAGTATTTTTCATAGTAACCGGACTTCCATTTGTCAAATGCCTCATCAATAACGACAAACCCCATCCGGTCGCACATATCCAGAAATTCAGGAGAAGGCTGGTTATGTGCACAACGAATCGCATTGCATCCATACTCTTTAATGATCTCTAACCGACGTTCATAAGAACGATCGGGAACGGCCACTCCCATACAACCGGCATCTTGATGAAGGCACATACCTTTTAGTTTTATATACTTACCGTTTAGAGAAAAGCCCTTGTTTGGGTCAAAATTGAAAGTACGCACCCCGAAAGATGTCTGATAAACATCCACAATCTTATTCCCAATTCTAACCACCGTTTCCATTTTATAGAGATTCGGCTGTTCCAATGTCCAAAGTTGCGGAGCACTCAATTCCAGTTCCTGCTTCAAATCAGCAGATTGGTTAGCCGGAAGAGGAAATTTTTGTTTACAGCCTTTTCCAATCCTCTTTCCTGTTCCATCAACTATTTGCTGGGACACAGTAACTGCCTGCTCTTTATCTGTCGTATTATTCAAGGTAGTAGCCACCTGTACTTTTGCTTTCTCCTTTGTCACAGAAGGAGTTGTGACATAAGTACCATACGTAGCAACATGAACCGGATTGACCACCTGCAACCATGCATGACGATAAATCCCCGCACCGGCATACCAACGAGGACGACCTCCCGTAGTATTTACCCGGACAGCAATCGTATTCATTCCTTGAAAATCCAGATAAGGAGTCAAATCATATTCAATGCTACAAAAGCCATACGGGCGGAATCCTAGATGCCTACCATTGATATATACATCACTCTGTTGAAAGATTCCATCAAACAGTACGGAAATCCGTTTTCCTTGATAAGAAGCCGGCAATTGGAACTCCTTTCGATACCAACCGATACCTTCTGGAAGATAGGCAGCTGCTCCACCGGCCTCTCTTACGAAATCTTGTTCTATATTCCAGTCATGCGGCAGTTGCACGGTAATCCATGCCTGATCATTATAATCACGTTCCGCATATTCCGCTTGATCAGCCAAAATGAATCTCCAGTCAAAATCAAAATTCTTTTTTATCCGCATTTCATTTTTTGCGCTAATGTTCACCATGTAGAACAAGAGCATTAAAAAGGTAAGTAATGTTTTCCGTTTCATTGTTTTTATTTTAAATAGTAACTTATCATGATCATACTACCGTCTTACAAAAATAAACAAGTAGCAACTATAAAGCATCGATTCTATTTTTCACATTATATTCAAAATAATCTATATCAACATATCCTTTATCATTCTGATTATTATAGGTACAGATTCCCACCATATCTCCCCGAAAATTTGCCGTTCTCATTTGATATGTCCCTCCAAATGGAACAAAAACCTTTCCATCAACACTATATAAAAAACGCTGTGTTTCAGAAGTATATTGCTTATTATCGTCTCTTTCTTCAAATCCGGATACGGAACGAATATACAAAAGGTTTTGTCCGGGAGATAAAATAGTGCCTGTAATAGCCTTTCCATCATTCTCATGTATTAATTGTATTCCGCTCTCCGTATATTGTACTCCACACATCGCATAATTAGCCCCTCCGTTAAAATGAGCAAGTCCCGCTTTCTGTCCATAAGACATTCCTGAAAGATCAAGCTTTACCGTTATTACAACTGAATCCGAACTCATGTATCTCTGTTCAATAGTATTGGCAGCCTTAAAAAAAGAGTCTGTGCCATCTACTGTCGAGGTTGCACGCAAACGAAGAAAACCGGACCTTTCTTTTAATGACCATCGATTATCATCCGGTTGATGGTTCCATGCCCACCGTTCATTTAAATCAGAAGATGAAAAATCATCACTTCCATGGGGAAGCACTATTTCCTTTGAATTTATAGGTTTCAAACGTCTCCAACTCATTTTCCCATAATCTCCCCGAATGGAATCTCCTACGATAGGCCAATCATCTATCCATGTCACAGGCAAAAGACAAGGAGTACGTCCATCGGAACCATACCGGTTAAATTGAGCTATCCAAAACCACCTTCCATCAGGAGTATCTACAAAGCCTCCCTGTCCTGGGATTTCCTGTCTGTATGTTCCGGTATTACGCAGATCAAAACGCTTCATTTCGTATGTCCCCATATCACCTGGCTTTCCCGGCATACCGTTTTCCTTGATTCCATAAAGATTCTTTGAGCGATAAACATATGTTCCCGCTCCATTACCTCCATCTAAGAATTCGATATGTATAATGTAATAATAACCATTTCTATAATATATCTTATTCCCTTCTGTCGAAGAATTACGGCTGTATAATGTTCCTCCTAACGGATATTCATAGACAATTCCCCGCTCCTTCATGTGTTCCACATCCGCATCCAAGAGCTGGGAGCCATCCGGTGTCATCTCAAACAAATAGCCAAACCAATTCTTTCCTGGATTACTGCTCACCAAATACGCTTTTCCGTCTTTATCCCAAAATGGGCAAGGGTCCGTCCATCCTTCCATCCTCAACGGATTACCATACTTATCTTTTAATGTATGCACCGTCCACTTTCCTGCCGGATCTTTTGCAGTAGCATAAAACATTCCATCTGTATATAAATTCACATATACATAGAACAGACCGTTATGATAACGTATGGCAGGAGCATATACTCCTCCATTATACCTTTTCATATACTTGGCAGAAAAAGCAGGATCAATCCGATCCAATTCTTCAAATACCCCACCAATGATTTTCCAGTTCACCAAATCTTTTGAGTGAAGAACGGTCACTCCGGGAGAGGTCTCAAACGTTGAAGTCACCATATAATAATCATTACCGACACGAATCGGATCCGGGTCACTGAAATCGGCAGCTATTATGGGATTGCGATAAGTTCCGTCGCCTTGATCCCCCCAGTAACCATTCTGGCGTTGTTCATCCAACATACTGTATTCACTTTGCGATTTTACAAAAGACGAGCTATTATACTGACGGCTTACAAAAGGCAAACAAGTATAAAGAGCCGAATGCCAGTATTCCCAAGTATGCCCACCGTCACGTACACGGAATTGGCAAGGAATATTCGCCCCACGCATCGCACGATAGAATTCAATATTTCGGTCAAGCAGAAAATCATCATCACCACAGTCTACGAACCAGGCAACACTACGTAATTCTGTTTTTCGCTCTTCATTAGATGCTGTGATATATTTCATGCAACTCTTCTCGATCACCGAACGAGTCAATACTGCCAACTTTCCGTTCGGGTCATCAAAACGAGCTGCTCCTTCTTGTGGAATATCCATTAATGCACTCATTGCATAAACCGCACAAAACACATCGGAATGACGCTGACCATAACTGGCAGCTCCGCCACCTCCCATCGAGAGTCCTGCAATAGCCCGATGCCATTTATCACCAATAGCGCGGTAACGCTTCTCTATGGATGGCAAGAACTCCGTAAAAAAGAAAGTCTCGTACTTCCATCCCGGCATATCAAAATAACCGTTCTGGAATATATTCGGATCTCCTCCTCCAGCATCAGGGGTGACAATAATCATTTCACAAGCTTCTCCACTCGCCGTAAGGCAATCCATTACATCTTTTATATGACCACGATTCGCCCACACATCATTCTTTTCCCACATTCCATGCAAAAGGTAGAGAACCGGATACTTCTTCTCCCTATTCTGTTCAAAACTTTTAGGCAAATACACCGTATATGCACGCTTAGCCTTCAGGACCTCACTGTAAACAGTATCGGTTATTACCCTACTTTGCCAGTTTTCCTGTGCTTGCAGCGACAAAAAGCAAATAGACAACGCTACTAATACCTCCAATCTTTTCATCTTCATTCCATTATATTAAATCTCCAAGCTCTAAAATGTTATCTTATAGTCCCTTCCTTTAACAGTGGGAAAGGATACCATATTCTCATTTATCCTGTTATATTTAACTCTCTGTCGACCTAACGTTGTTATTTTCGCATTACCTATACCCGGATAATAAAGTTTGCAGACCTCACCAGAATTAGAATGAATCAAGCAACTGACAAGTTCCATTCTTCTCCAACGTAAATCCACGACAAAATTTCCAACCCCCTTTATTCCCTCACATCTACCATTAGACCATATTTCTGGTAAAGCAGGAAGCAACTGTATAAACCCTTGATTACTTTGCATTAACATCTCTGTAATACCCGCTGTAGCACCAAAGTTACCATCAATTTGATAAGAAGGATGAGCATCCAACAAATTTTCATATACACCTCCCGCCTTATCATCTGAAGTAACATAAGTGGCATAGGTCAAATTTAATGCTTGTTTCAGCAGTTTATAGGCATGTTCTCCATCAAAAAGACGAGCCCAACAGGATATTTTCCATGCACGACTCCATCCTGTGGCACCATCTCCCCTTGATTCCAAACTTTTTTTCGCGGCATCCGCATACAAACTATCCAAATGATAAGAGATCTGATTACCCGGATAAAGGGCTATTAAATGTGACAGATGGCGATGGATATTCCCCTGGACATCAGGCGAATGTTTCCATTCACGAATTTGTCCCCACTCACCAATCGTAACTCCTTTATCCAATTGCTTCAATTTTTCTCCCAGTTCTTTCACAAAAGACGGGTCAACATGAAGAATTTGAGATGCGTTTAAAGTACTATTAAACAATTCATAAATCAACTGTTGGGCATAAGCAACCCCATCTTCCCAAGGTCCCTGTTCGGGAGACCATTCTGATGGGGCAACCCACTGTCTTTCATTATTTTCCACCAAACGATCAAGCCAATATTCGCAAGCACGCTTCATAACAGGAAACGCACATTTCTGAAGAAAATCCAAGTCGTTGGTATAAGCATAATGTTGCCATAAGTGCATACAATACCAAGCGTTTGCAGGACGGTTTATATTCCAATTCGTATATCCGAAAATGTTATTTTGTGTATGCATTGCCCATCCCCGCAACTTTTCTTTTTTTGCAACTTTTTGCCAACTCCCGTCATGTTTCAACGCTTCAACAGCTATATAATTAAGAAAAGGCAGATGACATTCCGACAAGTTTGTATTTTCTGCCGGCCAATAGTTCATCTGCACATTAATATTACTATGAATATCACATTGCCATGCAGGAGAATTGCTGTCATTCCAAATACCTTGTAAATTATTAGGTAAATTCATGCCTCTGGAAGAACTAATCATTAAATAACGACCATACTGGAAATAAAGCATATCCAAATATTTACTGTCACGATAAGTACGAAGCAATTCATCAGTAGGCATATTTGGCATCGTAGCTTCCAAATCCAACCTCACTCTATCAAACAAAGATCGATAATCTTTCAAATGGGATTCTTTTAAGGCTTTATAAGATTTAGAGGAAGCATAAGTTATCCTCCGAGAAATACGTTCATGAAGTTCCTTCGGACCACTTTCAATATAAGTAGCAGAAGATATGCTGTAGTTCGTGCCACCAACTAACAATATCGTTACAGCATTTGCATTCTCAACACTAATATGATTGTCACCCGCTTTTACAATTCCTCCTTCATTCACAATCCGAACTTGCGCTTCATACGAAATAAGATCTAAACTTCCTCTCATTGTGATTCCATTCCGCATAATATCCATTGTTCCGGAATGAGCATCAGACAAACGAAGTCTAAAATTAAGCTTATTTACACTTCCAGGAGTCGTTAATCTTATTACAATCACACTATCTGGATTACTTGCAAAATACTCCCTTACATAAGTAACTTTATTCACCTTGTAAGAAACAGTGCCCATTGCATTATCTAAAGAAAGTTCCCTATTATAATCCGTACATTCCGGTCCCTCTAAGAAATCCAAATACAAATCTCCAAAATTCTGATAAGCTCCGCGTACAGAAGGGCTACCGGTCCAAACTGTCTTTTCATTAAACTGAACACGTTCGTTAACCACTCCTCCAAAAAACATTGCTCCAAATTCTCCATTACCAATAGGTAAAGCAGATGTCATCCATTTTGTGGCTGGCTTGTTATACCAAAGCTTTAATTGCGGCTGTTTAGCATGCAAGGTAGCTATTCTAGGCAAAAACGCCTGGCAAGCACATAAGAAAGAAACAATTAATATAGCATAGAAATTACAGATCTTCATAAACATAAAATCTCATAGTTTCACTTCACTTTGATTCAACTACTTCCCAAGTAAATACGGTGCCGTCTCTACGATTAGGCGTTGTTCCCTCACAAACGGCAGAATAGGGTTCGTCGGTACGAGCATCTATACCGATATAACGGTTTGTGACTAATGAAAGAAGCATACATTGTCCCCGCAGCATATCTTGCCATATAAAAAGGCTGTTCTTTGTTTCCTTTTTCATCAAACGGACATCGGCCGCAAGACCGGCACCGACAACCGTTACAAAGCCCGTGCCATTCAATGCCTCCAGTGCTACTCGCCCTTGTCCCCTGTCATGCACCCTGAATCGGCAGCCATCTCCATTATAATACTTACGATCGGGCCTTGCACTATGCAACATTCCATGCGGATTGGCCCAAACTTGTGCGCCCGAACCTAAATTTGTTAGTTTAATAACCTTTCCTACAGGAAGATTCTTAGTGCGGTCTGCCAAAGGCTCATCCAAAACGAAATTATCAAACTCCGCATAGCCACCCTCTTTACCCTTTTCATTAAAAGCAAAAAGCGCATATCGTGTTCCTTGGAATGTTTTCAACTGGTAAGGCATAAGTATACTATCCCCTACATTCTTAAAATTTTTACCATCAACACTATAGCTTAATTGCGCCACATCTTCATCAAAATTACCAAACGCACGCAGATACATCCTCGTATGATTCACAGGTTCATCAATTTGCTTGTTCCGCAACTGATCATACCAACGTAAAACATACCCTTTGTCACTTCGAACAACTCCAATCCAAGCATAAGGAATATTCATCAACCCCAATCCTGCAATATCACCCGATTTAAGTTTTGCCGCATCCAATAGCACCGTTACATATGATTCTGGTCCGACCCCCCTTTGTGTCAATATGTTTTTTGCCCACAGAAAGTGTTCGGCAGGAGTGGTATAGATACGTAATACTCCCTTTTTCTTATTCAATTGCCATTTGTCCGCATCCGGTTCATGACTCCATTGCCACACAGGGTTCAACGCCTTCCCATCAAAATCATCGTTCCTGACAAATGGGGCTTTAGGCTCCACCTTTCCCCCCACATTAGGTTTATACCATGTCCTGGGAACACGCCCCAAGTTATCTTTTAGACCGAAATAAGGCCATCCGTCTACCCATGTTATTGGGGATATACAGGTGGTACGTCCGACAGAACGAAAATCCTGCATCGAAAAGCCCCACCAATCACCATTTGGCAAATCTACGATCCCCCCTTGATGCAAAGGTGCGGCAATATAACCATATTCTAAAGGATTCCATATGCTAAACTTAGTTCCCGGAGCAGGAAGGGGGGCCTTCATTATACCATCATTCACCCTATATCCCCGCTTGGTGCCGAATGTCTCTTTGGTGCAGACAACTCTTGTTTCGTAGGGGCCCTCTATTTTATCCGCACGGGCACATTGCATACGTCCTATAGGACTAAAGTTTGCACTAAATATATAATACTTTCCGTTGATCTTATAAAAATGATGTCCTTCACCCATGGCATTCCCACCATGTATGATTATACGCTCACTACCTTCCACAAAACCGGAAAAGTCAGGTTTGATCTCAATAAGATTCACCGTATTATAGCCATGTATCGCATAGATTTTACCATCATCATCAAACAAAACGGAAAGGTCATAAGCCTTACCACCCAAATTGATATGCTTCCATGGACCTGCAGGGTCTGTTGCTGTAAACACTTGCATTCCATGACCATTCACGTTTGAAAAAACATAAAATACTCCCTTATTATAACGGATACATGGGGCCCAGATTCCCTGTCCGTATGCTTCTTTTCCTTCTTCCAAGCGGAATTCAGGTCCTAAATCCAAACGTTCGAAAACATAGGTTAGTAACTTCCAATTCACCAAATCCCGAGAACGATAAATGGGCAGACCAGGCATAGAATGCATGGAAGTTCCTGTCATATAAAAGTACTCACCCACTCTAATCATATCAGGATCTGAGAATTCATCATAAAACAAAGGATTGGTAAACGTC